>OCAN01001407.1_pt1 | contig 11964 bp, 10 predicted proteins | sample 1538321 | NCBI WGS metagenome assembly OCAN01 (sample SAMEA2580294, study PRJEB22360) | human gut metagenome | biome: human gut; feature: human-associated habitat; material: faeces | place: Denmark | collected 2008/2010 | reverse complement strand
ATATGTTTTCCATACTTTATTTCATAACCAAGTTCCGCCATCTTCTTTAGAAATTCTTCCCAATCCTTAGACTGTTTTATCAAACGATCAATGTCAAATTGAATCCTGCTTTTCCAAGAAGTACCTTTCTTAGATTGCTCATTTTCATACCATGACTTACCATTTGTTTTGTACTTTCTCTTATAGCTCTCGTAGAATTCATCAATAACAGAAAGGTTATTTTCTTTGCATAGCTTATCGCTTTGATACCTGATTTGGTGGTAGCTTTTCTTGTTGGATTGATAGCACTTGCCTGTTACCATATTTACATTATTGAAGATGATATGGTTATGGATATGACCTTTATCTATGTGGGTACATAAGATATATTCGTACTCATACTTTAATATCTTTTTACACAGTTCAAGACCGATTTGATGTGCCATTTCCGGACTTGTTTCTCCCGGTAAAAAGGATTGAATAAGATGTCTTGCAAGGACAGTTCCGTTTGTTCCTGCATCATTTCGTGTTCTTAAAAATTGAGTATGAGCAGTTTCCTGATGACATTTATGAGTGCTTACTAAGATTTGCTCATCTGTTTTTTCTCCATTAACAATATATGAAATGGCAAGATTAAGGGTTGACTTTATAGGATGAATTTTAGTAATAGCCATAAAATTTAATCACCTCCGGAAGTTCTGTTAAGAAGCAGAGAATGTATTTGCCACAACTCTTTTGAGAAATATTCAATCTGCTTTTTCATATCGTTTATATCGTCCTTATAGATTATGCCGGTAGAATTTACACGCTTTGCAATCTGATTGATGTTGCTTGTAGCGTTGGAAAGTAAGCCTTGTAAATCTCTAAACGGTTCTAAATCCACTTGATATATTTCCTTTTCTAAAACGCACTTGCGAATGAAATGGCTCATATTTCTGCATTTAGCAAGTTTTCTTTTCTCCTCAAATAGAGTCTTTTCTTCTTCTGTCAATTTAATTTCAAGTCGTTCATTTCGTATTCTATTTGCCATAGGTAAATCCTCCTTTGAATGTATTTCGGGGTCTTAGGGTACACCCTAACAAGTTAAAAATTGATAAAAAAAGAAGCAGATCCCAGAGGGCTGCTTCATCAATTTTTTCGTAAGTATCCGTACACTTACTGTGCTTGCTACAAAAGAATGATTAAGATAGCAAGCATTAAGCAAATTTTAAATTTATAATTAATTATACCATAAAGATAACAAAACTTCTATAGGCAACTTGACAAATATTGAAGCATGATTTATTATTAAATATAGATTCAGTATTGGCGTAGAAAGAGGTGTGCTATGGCACAAGTATTAAAAGAAGAAGTTAGAAATAGAATACTCGAAGCAGCAGAAAAAGTATTTTATAAAAAGGATTATAGAGGTGCCAAATTAACAGAAATTGCAAAAGAAGCAGATATTCCTGTGGCACTAATTTATACCTATTTCAAAAATAAGGAAGTTTTGTTTGATGCAGTAGTAAGTTCTGTTTATATAAATTTTGAGTCAGCATTTGATGAGGAGGAGTCTTTGGAAAAAGGTTCCGCTTCTGAAAGATTTGATGAAGTTGGAGAAAACTATATTCATGAACTTTTAAAAGAGCGTAAGAAGTTAATTATTTTAATGGATAAAAGCTCAGGAACGAAACATGCAGAAGCAAAACACAAACTCATATCACAAATGCAGGTTCATATTGAAGTAAGTTTAAAAAGACAATCGAAAGAGGAATATGATCCAATGCTTGCCCATATTTTAGCCAGTAACTTTACAGAGGGATTTCTTGAAATAGCAAGGCACTATCAAAGTGAAAAGTGGGCAAAAGATATGCTAAAACTTATTGCAAGGTGTTATTACAAGGGAGTGGAATCCCTATAATCAGCACTAAAAAATAGACTTTGCGTAATCAGCAAAGTCTTACTTTAAACCTTAATACTGAATTTAAATTCAATATTATTCAATTTTGAAAGGAGAGTTGTTCATGCTGGAAAAAGAATTACGAAAAAAAGTGATTGGAAAAAATGGCTTATCCAATTTACTTCTTGCTTTAAAAATAGTGTTTGATTTGATACCACAAATCTTACTCGTATATTTGATTAGTTCTTTAATTACAAACAATATTAACGAAGGTAATTTATATTGTTTGTATTAAAAGGCGTGTTTTACTATTTTGCAACAAAGGTTGCTCATGAGAAAGCATACGAAAAATTGACAGAACTTAGGGTAGATATTATTGGGCATCTAAAAAAACTAAATTTAGGATTTTTCAAAGAACATAATACCGGGGAGCTTACGAACATTGTTCAGCATGATGTAGAGCAAGTGGAAGTATACCTTGCCCATGGTCTTCCTGAAATAATGTCAGTTACACTTCTGCCTATTATCATTTTCACAGCCATGATTTTTGTGGATTGGCGTCTTGCACTTGGTATGATTGCTGGAGTTCCACTCATGTATTTGGTAAAAGTTCTTTCACAGAAAACAATGGATAAAAACTTTGCTATTTACTTTAACCATGAAAACAAGATGAGAGAAGAGCTAATGGAATATGTAAAAAATATTTCTGTTATTAAGGCTTTTGCTAAAGAAGAGGAGATTAGTGAAAGAACATTAAAAACGGCAAGGGAATATATTTACTGGGTTAAAAAGAGCATGGGAGCAATTACAATTCCAATGGGACTCATTGACATATTTATGGAAATTGGAGTAGTTATTGTCATGATTTTAGGAAGCATATTTCTTTACTACAGAAATATTACAACACCTAATTTTATTCTTGCAATAATTTTATCATCTGCTTTTACTGCATCTATAAGTAAGACAGCTACATTGCAACATTTTTCTATTTTGTTTAGGGAGGCATTAAAGGCGATTGGAAAAGTTTTAACAGTTCCACTTCCAAACAAAAAGACAGAACAAGGTTTAGAATTTGGAAACATAGAATTTAAAGATGTGAATTTTGCATACGGAAAAGATGGCTTTGAGCTTAAAGATATCAATTTGACTTTTAAGAAAAATAGCTTGAATGCCTTTGTAGGGGCAAGCGGTTGTGGGAAAAGTACCGTATCTAATTTGCTTATGGGATTTTGGGATGCAGACGAAGGACAAATACTGATAAATGGAAAAGACATAAAAGAATATAGTCAAGAGAATATATCAATGCTGATTGGTAGTGTGCAACAAGAAGTTATTCTTTTTGATTTAAGTATTTTTGAAAATATAGCAATCGGAAAACTAAATGCAACAAAAGAAGAAGTCATAGAAGCTGCTAAAAAAGCAAGATGCCATGATTTTATTTCTGCTTTACCAAATGGATATGAAACACGAATAGGTGAAATGGGAGCTAAGTTATCCGGTGGAGAAAAACAAAGAATCTCCATAGCAAGAATGATACTTAAAAATGCACCGATTTTAATATTAGATGAGGCAATGGCATCTGTTGATAGTGAAAATGAAAGACTAATCGGTGAAGCGATTGATGATTTAAGTAAGGATAAAACCATCATTACAATTGCTCATCATTTAAATACGATTAGAGATTCAGACCAAATTATTGTTATGGATAAGGGTGTTGTTCTTGATGCAGGAAGCCATGAAGAGCTGATGAAAAGATGTGAGTTCTATAAGGATATGGTTGAAGCACAGAACAAGGTAGATAGATGGAATTTGAAAGAGGTGGTAACAGAAAATGTTTAGAGAAATGTTAAAGCTACTTACAAAAACCGGGAAGAGAGATTTGATTATATCAAGTGTATTCTTTGCCCTTTATGGACTAAGCTCCATAGCCATGATTGTTATCGTATTTTCTATACTGTTCCAAATCTTTGATGGAACGAGCTTAGCAAGCTTATATAAATATTTTATTGCGATTGGATTACTTGTAGTCTTCAAAGGTATTTGTAATATGGTCGCAGATATGAAAAAGCATAGTGCAGGTTTTGATATTGTTCAGCAAATCAGAGAACGCATGATTATCAAATTAAAGAAATTTAGTTTAGGTTTTTATACAAATGAAAGATTGGGAGAAATCAATACAATTTTACACAAAGATGTTGATAATATGTCCCTTGTTGTAGGACACATGTGGTCAAGAATGTTTGGCGATTTTTTGATAGGTGCAGTCGTATTTGTTGGTCTTGCAAATATTGATATAAAGTTGGCACTGATAATGGCAGTATCCGTTCCGATTGCACTTGCCTTTCTATATATGACAATTAAGCAATCTGAAAAAATAGAAAATCAGAACAACTCAGCACTTCTTGATATGGTTAGCCTATTTGTTGAATATGTGAGAGGAATACCTGTATTAAAGAGTTTTTCAAACAATAAGAGCTTGGATAATGAGCTTATGAATAAAACAAAGAAGTTTGGAGAAACAAGTAAATCAGCTTCAAGATTTAAGGCAAAACAATTATCTATATTTGGGTTTTTACTGGATATTGGATATTTGGTTCTTTTAATTGCAGGAACAATATTTGTTGTAAAGGGAAATCTTGATGTACTTAATTTTATTATCTTTGCGGTAATTTCAAAAGAGTTTTATAAGCCGTTCGCTTCTATGGAACAACACTATATGTACTATGTTTCGGCGGTGGACAGTTATGAAAGACTTTCAAGAATTTTATATGCAGATGTAATCCCGGATAAAGTGAATGGAATTGTTCCGAAAGACAACGATATATCTTTTGAAAACATAGATTTTTCCTATGAAAAAGATGAATTTAAAATGGAAAAATTGAGCTTTTCTATTGCTGAAAAAACAATGACAGCCTTAGTTGGAGAATCGGGTAGTGGAAAGACTACTATAACCAACTTGCTTTTAAGATTTTATGATGTGCATAAAGGAAAAATTACACTCGGAGGAATTGATATTAGAGATATTCCTTATGATGAACTTTTAGATCGTATCAGTATCGTTATGCAGAATGTTCAGTTGTTTGATAATACTATTGAAGAAAACATCAGAATAGGCAAAAAAGGAGCTGCAAAAGAAGAAATCATTGAAGCAGCAAAAAAAGCAAGGATACATGATTTCATTATGAGTTTATCAAAAGGTTATGAAACTGATATTGGAGAAAATGGTGGGCTTCTTTCAGGTGGACAAAGACAAAGAATATCTATTGCAAGAGCTTTTCTAAAAGATGCACCGATTTTAATTCTTGATGAAATGACAAGTAATGTTGATCCTGTAAACGAATCTTTGATACAAGATGCTATTACAGAACTTGCAAAGAATAGAACTGTACTTGTAGTGGCTCACCATTTAAAAACAATTCAAAAAGCTGACCAAATTCTCGTATTTCAAAAAGGAAATTTACTTCAAAAAGGAAAGCATGGGGAACTTCTTGAGAAAGATGGCTACTATACAAAATTATGGAAAGCTCAGTACGGGGTATAATCATGATTTTGTTAAAAGATGTTTCTTATGAATGGGAAGATGGGCGAACTGCTTTAAAAAATATAAATCTTGAAATTAAAAAAGGTGAATTTGTTTTAATTTCAGGGAAAAGTGGAAGTGGCAAAAGCACTCTTGGAAGTGTAATGAATGGTCTTATTCCACATTATTATAAAGGCAAAATGCAAGGAGAAACCTTTGCGTCCGGAAAAGATATAAGCAAATTATTGCTTCATGAAATAGGGCATATTGTAGGAACTGTATTTCAAGATCCAAGAAGTCAGTTTTTTACGACAACGACAGATGAAGAAATAGCTTTTGGGCTTCAAACCATCTGCAAATCAATGGATGAAATCAAACAGAGAGTAGAAGAAGTATATGAAGAACTGGATATTGAGGAACTGAAAGGAAAATCTGTTTTTGAATTATCAAGCGGACAGAAACAAAAGATAGCTATTGCAAGCATCTATGCAATGAATCCGAAAGTTTTAATTTTAGATGAACCTTCAGCAAATTTGGATATGAAAGCAACATTTGACCTATTTTTAATTTTGGAAAAATTAAAGAAAAAAGGAACAACGGTTGTTCTAATTGAACATCGTTTGTACTATGTAAAATCTTTATTTGACCGTTTTATTTTGGTAAAAGATGGAGAAATTGCACAGGACTTGAGTCGGGAAGAAGTTATCCATCTTGAAGGGGAGTTTTGGGATGAGAATGGACTGAGAACTCTTGAATTAGAAGAATACAGGATAAATGAGAAGAAATATTCATATCAATTAAATGATGAAAGTATCAGTGGAAAAGGCTTGAAATTTTGTTACCCAAGTGCAACGAAGGTTGGAAATAAGCAAAACCAGTACATCTTAAATCATCTTGATTTTAATATGGAGTGCGGAAAAGCCATTGGTCTTATTGGTTTAAATGGTACCGGGAAAACTACTTTTGCAAGGGTAATTTCAGGACTTGAGAAGATAAAAGAGGGAAAAATATGGGCAGATAAAGAGTTGAATCGTAAAGATTTAATGGATATGTCATATTTTGTATTTCAAGATTCAGACTATCAGTTATTTTCGGAAAGTGTACTTGATGAAATGCTACTTGGTATTTCAAGTAAAGATAAAAAAGAAAATACCCAAAAGGCACAGTTTATTTTGAATGTACTTGGCTTAGATAAATATATAGATAAGCATCCGTTTGCTTTATCAAGAGGAGAAAAACAAAGACTGACAATAGCTTGTGGAATGATGAAACAGGCAAAGATTTTCATCTATGATGAACCAACATCAGGTTGTGATAAAGACTCAATGCTTTCAGTTGCAAAACTGATTGAAGAACAATTAAAAAATGGGACAACTGTTTTGGTGATAAGTCATGATTTTGAGTTTTTAGCAAATACAGTGAGCAAGCTGTGGGTAATGGGAGATGGAAAAATAGAAAATGTTTTGAATATGAGTGAAAGTAATAAATTTCTCATATTAGACAAGATGAGAGGGGGTGGGGAGCTTGGCAGATAGAAAAACCATAGATCCGAGAATAAAACTTACTCTACTTCCATTTGTTGGGTTTGCCAGCTTTTTTATAAGTGATACAATTCTACTTTTCGGTCTGATTGTCTTTGCCTTTTTTCTGTATATATATATAGTGGTATGTGGAAAAGAGCATTACGCTTTATCTTGTTTTTTGTGCTTTTATACTGCATAGAGTTAGGGCTTGGAAAGTTTTGTGAAGCAAGTATTGTATTTGCAATATATATGCTTATTTACTTTGCATCAAGAATGACCTTAATCGCTATGTTTGGTGGATATATAACAAAGACTACAAGTGTAAGTGAAATGCTGGAAGCGTTAAATAGAATGAAAGTACCAAGAAGCATTGGTATACCTTTTAGTGTTTTGCTTAGGTTTGTACCAACTATAAAAATAGAACTCAAGGCATTAAAAGAGAATATGAAGATTCGAGGGATCGTAACAAGCAGATTTTTTCCGTTGCTACATCCAATTAAATACATTGAATATACGCTTGTTCCGCTTTTAATGAGAATGATTAAAATTTCAGACGAATTGTCAGCTTCGGCACTCATTAGAGGACTTGATAGTGATGAGAAAAGAGTAACATTAACAGAATTGCAGTTTAGAAAAACAGACTTAATGATTGGACTATTAGGAGCTTTGATGATTGCTCTTGTGATAGTAATACAGAAAATTTATTAGGAGGACTTTTATGAAAAACAAATTAAATGGTCGTGATTTTATTACAATCGGAATCTTTAATGCAATTGGAATTGTCATATACATGGCAGTTGCATTTGCTATGGCAACAACAGTTATAGGAGGATTTGTTGCTTCAGGAGTTAGCTTTATGATAGCTGCTACCGTTTATATTCTTATGGCTGTAAAAGTTAAAAAGAAGGGTGTATTTACAATATCAGGAACGCTTCTTGGGTTAATTGCATTGTCAGGAGGACATTTGCCTCATGCAGTCTTTGCTGTAATCGGTGGAATTATATGTGATTTGATTATAGGAAATTATGAGAGCAAGGGACGAATGATTATTGGATATGGGACATTTGCATTAGCAGATTTTTTAGGAACAGTAATTCCTGTAATTTTATTCGGGACAGCTTCTTTTGTGGAAAGAGCATCAAAATGGAAAATGAGCGAAGCACAAATAAATGAAGCATTATCTTATTTCAAAGTTTCGTGGGCAGTAGGATTTGGTTTGATGACTTTTGTTCTTGCTTGCATAGGAGCATTTGTTGCAATAAGGATACTTAAAAAACATTTTGAAAAAGCAGGGATGATTTAGCATCAATCTTTTTAAGCTAGGAGAAATATATTAACTAATGAAAGTGATTTTGTGGGTTCATTTATATAGAAAATATTAAAGGGGCTAGAATTAGCCCCTGCTTGATTACTTACAATTGCAACATTGATTTATTGGATTAGTTATTCTTTTTATTTCTCGTGGGTAGATTCCTTTATATTTTTTAAAACAAGCGCTAAATTTACTGTGTGAAGAATAGCCAACCGCTTCAGCTATATCTTGGATTTTAAGAGACGAATTAAGCAAAAGCATTTCTGCAATGTTCATTCTTCTTCTTTGAGTATACTCTGTAATACTCGATTGATATTTTTGTTTAAATAACTTTTTTAGTTTTGTTCCACTCATCATAGAAATTTTTTCAAGTGTTTTTTGAGACACATTAATAGAGTAGTGATCGTCTAAATAATTGGCAACATTTTCAAGTGCCTTATCATCTTCTAATGAAATATGAATATCGTTTCTATTAATAAAAGCATTAATTATTACACTTATCCACTCTTTTGCTTTAGCTTCAAAAAAAACTTCAGCAGCTGGAGAAATCATTTTACACTCTAGTATATCTTTCGCAAGAGGTTCTAAGTCTTTAGTTAAAATAGGATTATTATTATTAAATATATCAGAATATGATATGTTCTTCTCGTTTTTTATTTTAGCAAGATACTCTTCAATCATTTGTTTTTTAAAATTAATACCAATTCCTAGATAAGGAGAGTTTTCGTGTAATAAGGTTTGATAGTTATCTTTTAAATTATCAATATCAATTACAAAAAGGGAATTATTTGATAATGACTGATAAGGATTAAAACTCTCACCATTAGCTGTAATGATATATGAAGTTGAAAATGACATAAATTTACTTATATCAGGTAAGTATGAACGTATTATCTCTTTTTTTAAAAAAAAGTCATGTATATCTACAATAAAATTATCGGTTTCATAAAACCAATATAGTCCTTCCAATTCTTCAGTGTTTAAGCAAAATGTGTGCCCTATTTTACTGTATTTATTGTTGATTGGACACTCATTTACTCCTAAATAATTCTTTACAAAGTCATAATAACTTCCCATAATTACCTCCTTTTATCCCAATTAGACATTATCCCGAATAGACCAAATGTAGTTATTGCAATTGTAGCATATTTTTAAATATGATACAATACCAACTAATATAAAATAGTTTTTATTGAATAATAAAACCAATGATATTAAAGAACAATCCAATCGGGATAAATTAGAATTGAATAAAAAGAAAGGGGATGTATTGTTTTGAAAAAAAAGAAACCTACGATAATGGAAAGGCTTATGGAATATGGTGGGAAAAAAAGATATATGCTTTACTTAGCATTGCTTTGTTCTGCTATTTCAGCAATTTTGCTATTATTACCTATGGTTTATATCCATAGGATAGTTCAAAACTTGATTTTTGTTGGGAATACGGATTATGAGTTTATAAAAGAAAATGCTATTTATGCTGCATTATTTCCTTCTATAGGAATTATATTTTATATATTTTCAGGAGTTATATCTCATATTTTTGCATTTGAGGTTGAAGATAATATTATTAAGATTAATGTTACGAAACTTATGAAGAAACCTCTTGGCTATTTTTCAAATATAGAAAGCGGGAAATTAAGAAATATAATTATTGGAGGAGCATCAGAAACACATACGATTTTAGCCCATCAGCTTCCTGATTTTGCATCTACAATAGTTTCTCCAATAGTGGTGCTTATATTATTATTTGTTTTCGATTGGAGGCTGGGAATTGCGAATATAATACCAGTTATTATTAGCGGCGTTCTTATGTCTACTATGATGACCCCAAGTGGTAAGAAGGATAGAGACATATACTACGAAAATATAAATAATTTGTCGGCAGAAACTGTAGAATATGTAAGAGGAATACCAATTGTAAAAACGTTTGGTCAAAGTGTTGAGAGTTTTAAACGGCTACATTCTTCTATTATTAAAATGAGAGAAAGTGTTCTGAGGATGACAATGGGGTATAGAAACAAAATGTCTTTATTTGAGGCTATATCAAGTTCTGTGGCATTTTTTTTAATCCCTGTAGGATTGTATTTAATATCAAAAGACTTAAATGTACAAGAAATAATCTCAAATGTCGTGATTTACCTTTTAATCGGTCCCGTTTTTGGGGTGTTGATTATGCGTTCGGCGGTTATGGGTAATTATATTTATTTTGCTGAGCAGGCTCTTGATAAGATTGAAGAGGTTCTTAATTATCCTGAAATGAAGTTTGGAAGCAATAGGATTTCACAAGGTGGTATAGAATTTAGAAATGTATCTTTTGCTTACGATAATGAAAGAGTATTGAAAGATATTTCATTTAAAGTAAACGAAGGTGAAATGGTAGCTTTAGTAGGGAAATCAGGAAGTGGTAAAACCACAATTGCAAAATTGGCAGCACGATTTTATGACGCTGATGAAGGAGAAGTATTGATCGGTGGAATAAATATTAAAGATTATGATAAGAAGTATTTAATGAAAGAAATGGCATTTGTTTTTCAAAATACAAAGTTGTTTAAAAAAAGTTTAAAGGATAACATTCTTATAGGTAAAGAGAGTGCTACAGACGAAGAAATAATATCAGCTCTTAAAGACGCAGGGGCAATAGAAATAATTGATAAGCTTGATAATGGATTAAATACAATGTATGGAGCAAAAGGAACATATTTCTCTGGTGGAGAAATGCAAAGAATTACAATATCTAGGGCATTTTTGAAAAATGCAAAATATGTCATTCTAGATGAAGCTACATCGTTCTCAGATCCTGAAAACGAACATATACTTCAACAATCTTTTAAAAGATTATCAGATAATAAAACCACACTGATGATAGCTCACAGGCTTTCAACAGTAATAGATGCAGATAGAATACTTGTTATAGAAGATGGAAGAATTGTAGAAGAAGGTAACCACCTAGAACTTTTAAGAATGAAAGGTGCTTATAAACAACTTTGGGACGAGTATCAAAGAAGTATTAACTGGAAAATAGGAGGAAACAATGACTAACTATTTTATTAAAAAATATGCAATGACGGAAAAAGGAGCTAGAAATTTAAAAAAAGCCATTTTTTCACGAACTATATTGAATTTAACAAAACTTTTCCCTCCAGTAATAGCTTTTATGTTTATTTTTCAATATTTAGGAGGAATGACTAATGAGGAACTTTTAATCTCGTTAACTCCAATGCTGTATATTTTAATCATTTTGGGAATGTTTATAGTCATGTTTTTTGTGGCTAGATGGGATTATAAAAGACTATACACTAACGTTTATAATGAAAGTGCAAATTCAAGAATTGATATTGCAAATCGATTAAAAAAATTGCCGTTATCATATTTTAACAAAAGAGATGTATCCGATTTAGCGACTACAATGATGGGAGATATGTCACTGTATGAAGAAATATTCTCTCATGCAGTACCTCATATATATGCAACAGCTATTTCTACTTTAATTATTTCAGTTTTAATTATGAATTATAATTGGAAATTAGGCTTGGCAACTCTTTGGGTTATACCTGTTGCTCTATTGATATTTTTTATATCAAAGAAAAAAAGAAAAAGTGTAAATGAAAAGTTTATAAAATATAACAGGGAAATGATCGATGACTTACAAGAAAAAATAGAGCAAATACAAGAAATAAAATCTTATAATATCGAAAAAAAGATTGAAAAAGAATTTTTTGATAAGATAGATGAGAATTCAAAAATAAAG
>OCAN01001398.1_pt1 | contig 12103 bp, 6 predicted proteins | sample 1538321 | NCBI WGS metagenome assembly OCAN01 (sample SAMEA2580294, study PRJEB22360) | human gut metagenome | biome: human gut; feature: human-associated habitat; material: faeces | place: Denmark | collected 2008/2010 | reverse complement strand
TCAGGCCATCGACGTCGGTCATGTGGACGTAGAGTATGAATGGTGGCGGATGGGAGCCCATAAAAAAGTGAAACTGGAACGAAAATATGTCAACGAAACTGCCATTGGCAGCGAAGTGGCGGATGCCGGAGAAGAATACCGGAAACAAATCATCGCCCAAATCGTTTGAGGAAGAAAAAACAGTTTGAGAAAGAAAAAACAGAATAAACAATTATTGAATACTGAAAATAAGAATGAAAGCTCTTTTCCTTATATTTCACGGCTTCAATGAGGCCAACGGAATTAGTAAGAAGATACGTTATCAGGTGAAAGCCCTCAAAGATTGTGGAGTGGATGTTCGCTTGTGTCATTATGATGTGACCTCTTATGGCGAACGGCGTTGGATGGTGGATGACGAAGTGATCGCTGATTTCGGCACGGGCTTTGCCGCAAAGATTTGGAAACGTGTCTACTACTCTCCTATTCTTGACTATGCACGCCGCGAAGGAATCGACTTTGTATATATGCGCTCTTTTCACAATGCCAGTCCGTTCACCCTCCGGCTGGTGAAGTCGTTGAAACGTACAGGCGCAAAAGTGGTGATGGAAATTCCTACTTATCCTTACGATCAGGAGTACGTCACCCGTTCCATGAAATTTCATCTAGCCATCGACCGCTGTTTCCGTCACAAGCTCGCAAAGGCTCTGGACGGTATCGTCACTTTCTCCAATGCGGAAGAAATATTTGGCGGAAACACCATACGCATCTCCAACGGAATTGATTTTGAGGCGATTCCGATGAAGAAGCAGCAGAATGACACATCGAAAGAGTTGCACTTGATCGGAGTGGCGGAAGTGCACTACTGGCACGGCTTCGACCGCCTTGTGCGCGGATTGGCAGATTATTACCGCAACAATCCGGAATATAAAGTATATTTCCATATTGTAGGCCCGCTGTCCGGCGAACGGGAACGGGCGGGGATCTTGCCTGTTGTCCGTGACAACCATCTCGAACCGTATGTTCTTCTGCATGGTCCTTTGCATGGCGACGAACTGGATGCGATGTTCGAAAAAGCAGATTTTGCCATTGGCAGCCTGGGACGCCACCGCAGCGGAATTACGTATATCAAAACGTTGAAAAACCGCGAGTATGCCGCACGTGGCTTCGCGTTCACTTACTCGGAAACCGACGACGACTTCGACCACATGCCGTATGTATGGAAGGTGGCACCCGACGAATCTCCGGTGGATATTCAGGGACTGATCGACTTCCGGAAGACGCTGAAAATGACGCCTGCCGAGATACGCGAATCGGTCTGCCCGCTATCGTGGAGGGCGCAAATGCAGAAAGTGATCGACGCCATAAAGACTAAAGATAAATAAACAAAAACACAATTAATAACAAACAATATTCTGATAAACATGAAAATAGCCTACTGCATCCCCGCCCTCTACTACCCTAGCGGCATGGAACGGGTATTGACACTGAAAGCAAATTACTTCGCCGAAGTGTTTGGTTATGAAATACATATCATCCTCACAGACGGGAAGGACAAGAAACCGTACTACGAACTGCATCCGTCCATCACTCTTCATCAACTTGACATTGATTATGATGAATTGAACGGAATGTCATTCTATAAAAAACTACCTAAATATATTGCGAAACAAGGACGTTTTAAAAAGAAACTCAACGAATGTCTGCACCAAATTCGTCCGGACATTACTATCTCCCTGCTCCGTCGTGACATCAATTTCATCAATCGGATGACGGACGGTAGCACAAAGTTGGGTGAAATACACTTTAACAAATCTAATTACCGAGATTTCAGCAACAGCCGTCTGCCCGCATTCTTACGGGCAATCGTAAGCAATTATTGGAGAGAGCAGTTATACCGGCAACTTCGCCAGTTGAAACGTTTCATCGTATTGAGCCACGAGGATGCACAGGAATGGACGGAACTGGATAATGTTGAAGTGATCCATAACCCTCTTCCTTTTTTTCCCGACCAAATATCTGACAATAGCCATAAACAGGTAATAGCGGTAGGGAGATATGTTCCGCAGAAAGGATTCGACCGCCTGATCCCGGCTTGGCAACTCGTTGCCAGAAAGCATCCCGACTGGATACTGCGTATCTACGGAGACGGTATGCGTGAGCAACTGCAACAGCAGATTGACTCTTTAGGAATTACTGCCAGTTGTATATTGGAACCTACTGTTTCCAATATTGTCGACAAGTACTGTGAAAGTTCAATTTTTGCCCTTTCATCACGTTTCGAAGGTTTTGGAATGGTTATTATAGAAGCAATGGCATGTGGCGTGCCGCCCGTATCATTCACCTGTCCCTGCGGCCCGCGGGATATTATCAGCGACGGAAAAGACGGTCTGCTGGTAGAAGACGGGAATATCGAACAACTGGCGGAGAAAATCTCTTATTTAATAGAGAATGAAGATATACGTAAGAAAATGGGACAGCAGGCGCGTATGGACGTCCAGCGCTTCCGAATAGAAAATATTGCCGAACAATGGAAACAACTATTTGAAAGCCTGATTATCCCGGTTAATGAAAACAAATAAAGCATTCAATATCTATGGAATGGTATTCTAAGTATTTACAGGTTTATGAGAAACCTTTTGCGGAAGCTCCGCAAGCCGTTATCGAGGAAGTACGCCGCAATCTGGCCGGATTGCAGAGTAACGAACCGCTTGTCACTGTATCACTCATCGGATACAATGAGGAAAAACATCTGCTCGCCTGTCTCTGGTCGTTGAGCGAGATGAAATGTAAATATCCTGTAGAAATCATTGGTGTGGACAACGAATCGAAAGATCGCACTGCGGAGATTTACGAGGCTTGCGGTGTGCCTTATTTCACGGAAACGCAACATAGTTGTGGTTTTGCCCGTCTTTGCGGACTGAATCATGCCCGTGGAAAATATCATATCAACATTGATTCTGACACGATGTATCCGGCAAAGTATGTGGAAACAATGGTGGATGCGCTCGAAAAGCCGGGTGTAGTGGCTGTCAGCTCGCTTTGGAGTTATATTCCCGACAAGGATCACTCTTGGATGGGGCTGAAAATCTATGAGGCTGCACGCGACTTGCATTTATGGTTGCAGTCTTTCAAGCGTCCGGAGCTTAGTGTGCGCGGACTGGTATTTGCTTACCGGACGGAATGTGCGAGGAAAACGGGAATCCGCACGGATATTATCCGCGGTGAAGACGGATATCTGGCTTTGCAGCTCAAGCAATTTGGAAAGATTGCATTTGTACGGAAAAGACGTGCGCGTGCCGTCACCGGATATGGGACGGTGGGAGCCGACGGAACTTTGTTCAATAGTTTCAAGGTGCGTGTCGTCAGCAGATTAAAAGGTATCGGAGGACTGTTCACCCAAAAGAAGGAATATAAGGATGAGGAGAGTAATCTAGTAAAAAAGAAGTAAGAAAGGAAAGCCTATGTGCAAGAATCTCAATATCGGTATCGTTTTATTTTTAATTATTGGCTTAGTTATGTCGGGATGTATCCGCAAACTGAATCTATATCAAGGAGATAAAGACGAGGATGAAAACAAGGATAATGGAAAGAGGCGGGATGTCATCTGCGAAACGGAATTCATATACCCGTTCGGTAATGAAACAGCCGATAAAGAAATAGAAATAACCATTCACCTGAAAGCAGACAGACAGGTAGGATATCTGTATACGGAAATACCAACATTGAAATATAACAAAGATTGGCTGTTTCTGATGACACAGGACGACTGTATGCATTCAGCCTTTTCATATACATGGGCTGCCATTCATGGCAAACCTTTATCTTATATTTACTACTGCGATCTGGCTCATCTGCAAAACGGTGATTTGCCTCCTGATTATTATTCATTGGGAAAAACATTAGCTACCACCAATGGTACCGGACAGGAAGTACGTTTCTCTTTCGGAACTACCGTGGCTGCCGATGATGATTTAATGAACACACAAACATGGGTACAAAATGGATATACAAGAGATTATTTCCGCTTTTATAAAAAGACAATGTTAGTATGGGGCAACTTGCAGGAAATGATGAATTACGGAGTAAGCATCGCTTTCCATGACTTGAATCTACCTGACGAAGATAAAACAGAAGATAAGTTGCTGGCACAATTTCCTGTTGCTCAAAGCATGATACGTGAGAAACTGAATAATCGAACTTGTAAAATGCTGGCAGAGCCTAATGGAGATAAAAATTATATCAAAGCGGCTTTGAGATATGATAAAATCAGAACCCTGTGTGCACAAAGCGGAGCTACAAAACTCTATCCATTTCAAGAAAACGGAGATATTGAACAAGTAGTGATCGAAAGAGCTTTCTATGCCCCACCCGAAGGTAGCGGGCTGACAAATCCGGATATGATTAAGGCGGCTATTCTCAAGGAAATGGAAAATCCAAAAGAAGAGCGGGCAGCTATTTCTATAGGTGCCCATAATACAGATACCGGTTGGGTAAACTTCTTGGAATGGCTCAACGACACATACGGACAAGATGGTGACGACTCAATGTGGTTTACCAACCAGGAAGAATATTATGAATATTATTATTATCGTTTGCACAGCAAACCGGAAATCAAACAGGTAAATACGCACACGTGGAAACTGACACTAAATCTGAATGGAGAGGACTCCGCTCCTTTCTATTACCCTTCCGTGACTGTAAATATCTTCGGGCTTAAAATGGAGGATATTGAAAATATAGAATCAAATGAAGATGTTACAGGACTCTCTTATGGTGACTATAAAGATTTCTTCATGCTAAATATCGACTGCCGGAAATACCTGGCGGAACACGCCGAGAATTTCGTGAAACGATATGAAGCGAATCCGACAGATGTTTCTGCCAAAGCGGACGCCAACTACTTTGTGAATATGCTGAAAGATTCGGATAAAAAGACGGAGTTGAAGAAACGAGCTGAATAAAATGAAATAAGAGGCTAATAAGAGCTGAATGTAAACGATACAAGAAAAATAAACAAATATAGCTATGAACGAAACCATTACCCTTTGTCTTGAAATTATTTTCTGGCTTGCCCTGTTCATTGTGTTCTACACCTATTTGGGCTACGGAATTGTGCTTTACGTTCTTGTCAAGTTGAAAGAGCTTTTCGTGAAGCCTGTGAAGCGTTCGTTGCCGGCATCGGACGCAGACCTGCCGGAAGTTACCCTCTTCATTACGGCATTCAACGAAGAAGATGTTGTAGACGAAAAGATGGAGAACAGTCTTGAGTTGGATTATCCTGCGGACAAGCTGCATATCGTATGGGTGACAGACGGAAGCGACGACGGTACGAACGAACGACTGCAAACCCGTTGGCGGGGGAAAGCGACCGTACATTTCCAACCGCTCCGGCAAGGTAAGACGGCTGCAATGACACGTGGAATGACGTTGGTGGACACTCCGCTCGTTGTTTTTACGGATGCCAACACCATGGTAAACCGGGAAGCCATACGGGAAATCGTACTTGCTTTCCAAGACCCGAAGGTGGGCTGCGTGGCCGGCGAAAAACGGATCGCCGTACAGACCAAAGACGGAGCCGCTGCCGGCGGTGAAGGTATTTACTGGAAATACGAATCAACCCTGAAAGCACTTGATGCACGGCTCTACTCTGCCGTAGGAGCAGCAGGCGAACTGTTTGCCGTGCGTCGTGAACTATTCGAAGCAATGGAACCGGATACGTTGCTCGATGATTTTATTCTTTCGCTCCGGATCACCATGAAAGGTTATACCATTGCTTATTGCACCAATGCTTACGCCATCGAAAGCGGTTCGGCAGATATGCGCGAAGAAGAAAAGCGGAAAGTGCGCATCGCTGCCGGAGGATTGCAGTCCATCTGGCGACTTCGTCCGTTGCTGAATCCTTTCCGCTACGGGATACTTAGCTTTCAATATACGTCTCACCGGGTATTGCGATGGTCTATTACTCCGTTCCTGTTGTTCGCTCTCTTCCCGCTGAATATTGCAATTCTGCTGTTGGGCGGTTCCACGATATTCTACGGAGTGCTGCTTGCCATGCAGGTTCTTTTTTACGGGTTGGGATATTGGGGATATTATCTATCCACCAAACAGATAAAAAACAAGTTGCTTTTTATCCCCTACTATTTCCTATTTATGAATGTCAATGTGCTGAAAGGCATCCGTTATCTGAAAAAGAAAAAAGGAAGCGGAGCCTGGGAAAAGGCGAAACGCGCTGAAAAGTAAAACAAATGCTATTATCTTTTGTTATCCTTACTATAAGACATTAGTCTCTATCATCTAATAAAAAACAGACATGAACAGAATATTACATGATGCGAATAACGCACAAAGAATATTGAAACTGACGGCAGATACAATGCTATTGGTTGACAGGCACGGAGTCTGCGTAGACATTGAGCCTCATTGTGATCTATGGTTTCTGCAAGAGGATATACTTTTAGGAAAAAATATATTTGAGCTTTTACCAGAATATACGAGAGAGAGGGTGATGCCCATCTTCCAGATTGTACTCGAAGAACAAAGAAGCATCAGCAAGAATTTCAAGTTGGTGCTGAAAGACGAAACTTTTTACTTCAAATGCCTCATGTTCCCTTATGACGGTATGGTGCTTTGCCAATATCGCGACATCACGCAAAGAAGCAACGTAAAAAGACAGTTGGAACAGGCAAATCTCACCCTGCGGGCTATTCAAAAGGTAGCCCAGATAGGACAATGGACGTATAATACGAAACAGAATATTTTTCATTATCTTGGATATACCGGTGTTTTGTGCGAGGAAAATGTGCAAAACCTTGCCATTGAGAAATATGTGGAACTGATTGTAGAAGAAGACCGTCAGAGTTTTATGGAATGGTGTCGGGTGAACGAAAGGGAGCTCAACATGGAGAGCATCAGCTACCGTGTCCGCCTGAACGGAGAAATCTTCTATATGCGTATACAGACTTATCTGCGTGAACAGCGCTCCGACGGTAGTTTCAACATCGAAGGCTATATCCAGAACATCACGGACATACAGCATCGCAGAAATGACATCAATACACTGACTCATGCCATCAACAACGCCAAAGAAAGTATCTTTGCCGCCAAGCCCGATGGCACGATCATCTTCGCCAACCGTCGTTTCCTGTACAATCATGGTATTTCAGAAAACGAAGACATCAGTCAATTAAAGATTTACAATGTCGCCGCAGATATGCCTACACAAGAGGCTTGGAACGAACGTTGCAAAGATGTCATACACGGTGGCAGCAGTAACTTTGTGGCTCATCACCCATCTAAAATCAATAAAGGTATATTGGCTTATGAAGGCACGATGTACAACGTGACCAATGATTCCGGAGAAGAAAGTTACTGGTCGTTTGCCCATGATATTTCCGAGAGGATTCGGTACGAAGCCCAAATCAAACGGCTCAACCAAATCATGGATACGACCATCAACAATCTCCCTGCCGGGATTGTAGTGAAGGAAATCAACAACGACTTCCGATACATTTACCGGAATCGGGAGGCCTACAACCGCGATCTTTATAAGAACGACCCTGTCGGCAAGAATGACTTCGATTTCTACCCGCCTATCGTAGCCGAAAAGAAGAGACAAGAAGATATCCAGGTGGCTACCACCGGAAAAGGTCTGCACTGGACTGCTGAAGGAAAGGACAGAAACGGAAACATGATTATCCTCGACAAACGGAAAATCCGGGTGGACGGTGACGAATTGTCTTCGCCTATCATCGTCAGCATCGAATGGGACATCACGGAACTGGAAATGATAAAACGGGAACTTCAGTCGTCGAAAGAGAAAGCGGAAATATCTGATAGCCTGAAGTCGGCCTTCCTCGCCAATATGAGTCATGAAATACGTACGCCGCTGAATGCTATCGTAGGTTTCTCGCATCTCATTGCCGAAAGCGACGATACGGAAGAACGGAAGACGTATTATAACATCGTAAACGCGAACAACGAACGTCTCCTGCAACTTATCAACGAGATTCTCGACCTCTCGAAGATTGAATCGGGAACCATCGAGTTTTCCTTCGGACCGGCCAGTCTCCATAATCTCTGCCGGGAAGTGCACGATGCTCATATATTCCGTACTCCGCAGGGAGTAAGCCTTGTCTATGAATCCTCGGACGAAAGTCTGATGATTGAAACGGACAAGAACCGGGTATTCCAGGTGATTTCAAATCTGATTGGAAATGCTGTCAAGTTTACGAAGGAAGGAAGCATCAGTTATGGTTACAAACTGGTGGACAATCAGATTGTATTCCACGTAACGGATACCGGAACAGGAATTGAACCGGAGAAAGTGGGGCGTGTGTTCGAGCGTTTCGCAAAGCTGAACAATCATGCGCAGGGCACAGGATTGGGGTTATCTATCTGTAAGTCTATTGTTGAACGGCTCGGTGGAAAGATTTCCGTCAACTCCGAATTTGGCAAGGGGACGACGTTTACATTTACTTTACCATACACGATTGCAAATCCTGCAAATGTGGATTCTTCAAAGAAAGAGAATGGTGAAGGGAACATTGCTGGAATAGCATCTGCCGGAAAAACTGCTGATTCGAATGTTGACAGTTCTGTAAATACACGGCATGCCTGTATTTTGGTTGCCGAAGATACGGACAGTAACTTCGACTTATTGGAGGCTATTCTAGGTAAAGACCATCAGCTTATACGTGCGCATGACGGAATGGAAGCTGTCACGATGTTCGATGAAGTGAAACCGGATCTTATCTTGATGGATATCAAGATGCCGAATCTGGACGGACTGGAAGCTACAAAAATCATCCGTGAGCTGTCTGCCACTGTCCCTATTATTGCTCAAAGTGCCTTTGCATACGAACAGGACCGAAAAGCAGCTGAAGAAGCGGGGTGCAATGATTTTATAGCTAAACCAATAGCGGATGATAAGTTGAAAGCAATGATTCATAAATGGTTGCTTCCTTCGTAGAGAGCTTAATCCTCCGGAGAGTGTACAATCTTCATTGAGCACAGATTTTAAGAATACATAAGTATATATAGTAAACGTATATGACCGTAGAATACATATTATAACAAACGGATATAATTGTAGAGTGCATATTACAGCAAGTATATAATTATAACAAACGTATACGATAGTGATATAATCAGCAAATAATTTAGATTAGATGAAAGCCTTTTACAGACTGTTTTATTACATATCCATCGTGCTGACCAGTATTTTGGCAGGAGTTACCATTGCGGGTGCTTTCGTAGGCAATGCCGCATCGGATAGTTTCAAATTTATGCCTTTCATCGGTTTGATACTGCCGATACTTTTATTGGCTAATCTTGCTTCTGCTATCTACTGGACGATTCGTTGGCGGTGCTGGGTTTTCATCCCTCTGATTGCTATATTCAGCAATTGGGGATATATGAGCTGTGTATTACAATCGCCTTTTTTCAGTCCGGCTTCGTCACCGATGGTTAAAATGAATGTATATACTCCGGGAGTGTTGACGGTTGCTACTTACAACGTCGATGCCTTTAACCACGAGCATACCGGCTACTCATGCAAGGAGATTGCTTCTTACATGAGAAATCTGCAAGCAGATATTCTCTGTTTCCAAGAATTTGGCATTAACGATGAGTTTGGCATCGATAGTATATCCGCAGCTCTTTCTAATTGGCCGTATCATTATATTCCTTCTTCGCCCGAAGGGAAGAATCTGTTGCAACTGGCTGTTTTCAGCCGTTATCCTATCAAGGAGGAGCATCTTATCATCTATCCTGATTCGAAAAATTGCAGTCTTGCATGTGATATTGAAATCAATGGTCGCACCATCCGCCTGTTCAACAATCATCTCCAAACAACAGAAGTAAGCCAGAACAAGCGCAAACTGGAAAAGGGACTTCGTACGGATGATTCCCAAAGAGTGGAACATGCTGCCCTGGGACTTATCGACGGTTTACACGAGAATTTCCGGAAACGGGCCGTACAAGCTGATCTTCTCAAGCAACTGATAGCCGCCTCCCCCTATCCTACTCTAGTCTGCGGTGACTTTAACTCTCTGCCGTCTTCGTATGTTTATCACACTGTAAAAGGTGATAAGTTGCAGGATGGCTTTCAGACGAGCGGACATGGGTATATGTATACTTTCAAGTACTTCAAGCATTTGTTGAGAATCGACTATATTCTCCATTCACCGGAACTGAATAGCACGGATTACTTCTCGCCGGATCTTAATTATAGCGATCATAATCCGGTGGTGATGAGGGTAAAGTTGTAAAAGAAAAGCCGAACAGAGTATCTCTCTATCCGGCTTTTCTTTTATTGTTCCTTTTTATTGCCTCTTTTTAGAATATATATCTCAAGCCAAGCTGACATCTCCAACGAGAACTGATGTTTGAGATTTCTTTAAATGGATCATAATCGGCACCTTGTGTATATTGAAACGCTCCATTTCTTGCAGCTGTAATAGGAGTATATGAATTATTAGACATATAACTTTCTAACCCCCACTTTCTATTCAATAAGTTACCAACATTCATTATATCAACAGAGAATTGTAATGTATGCATATCCTTACCCACTTTAAACCTAAAGTCTTGTAAGAAACGAAAATCAAAATGATGCTCAAAAGACATACGGTCAGAGTTTCTTTCATAATATTCACCACGATGATCTTTCAGATACTTTGCATTACCTAAGAAAGCTTTCAGATCAGCCTTCTGTTGCTCAGGCTCCAAACCTCCCGATGCTGTAAATTGCATCGCATCAATCTGCTCGTCTGTAGGAATAAAAATCAGGTCGTTTCCATTACTACCATCACCATTCAAATCACCATAATAAGTAACATTATACGGAGCACCTGATTGTCCCGTGTACACCAAACTAACCGTTGACTTAAAATGTTTTGCATATTCTTTGCCATAAGAAAGAGAAGCCACAATACGATGAGGAATACTATAATCAGATACAGATAATTCTGGAGCATTAGGATTACCCTTTATTTCATTATATCTCCAATTTGAATAAGCTACAGAAGAAGATGCAGAGTTTATTGATTTACTCTCTCCGTAAGTATAAGCCGCCATTACGTCCAAACCAAAATTGAATGATTTCTCAAGCTTTAAAGATACATTATATGTATACCCCTTGCTCGTATTATCCAATAACATTATATCGGTATATCCACTGTTTTGTTTCTTAAACATGGGTCTGTTATCGAAGGAAAGCGATGAGTAAGTAGAACCCACAGTTGCATCACCATCCATTTCATAATTTAAATTACGATAGTATATATCATTCAGTGTTTTTGAATAAAGACCTTCCAATGTCATTCTTACATCTCCAGGGAGAGTATATTCAAAAGCTAAATTTGCACGAAGATTTTGGGCAAATTTAAAATCTTTAGAGAAAACATCGACTTCAGTAGTTGATGCTGTAGCATTTTGTAACATAGCTGCTTGCCCTTTAGGATCTACATTAAAATAGAAAGCATCACCTAAATCCCCAATAGCTTTACTATTCAAAGAATATTTCTCAAATTCAATACCTGTATTCGAAAAACTATTACTCAACCATACAAATGGAATACGTCCTGTGAAAACCCCAAGACCTCCTCGTAACAAAGCTTTGCCATCATCTGTCAACTTCCAGCGGAAGCCCAAACGCGGAGACCACAAAGGTGTACTACTCAATTTACGATTAGTATAAACACCATATTTCTTTGCCATGTCTGTATTATTAAAGTCATCATTCTTTGTAGGGGTATCTAAGAATATGGGAATATCCATACGAATACCATAGGTCAATGTAAAACGATCAGTAGCATTCCATGTATCCTGTGCATAAAGTCCTAACTGCATAGCACCAAAGCTTGGAGCCCAGTCATCTCTTCCTGTCACATCTACCTTTGAACGTCCATAATAATAGTTGTTAACGACTCCATTTTCAAGGTCATCAATACTATTAAAAGTATATGCACCATAGAGATTCTGAATGAATAGATTTTCAAATTGATACAACTCATTATGAGTACCAAATATTAATGAGTGGTTACCCAATAACACAGAAAAGTTATCCGATAATGTAAATATGTCCTGATCCAAACGATTCGCGCATGAAGAATATTCTGTTCCC
>OCAN01001395.1_pt1 | contig 12130 bp, 15 predicted proteins | sample 1538321 | NCBI WGS metagenome assembly OCAN01 (sample SAMEA2580294, study PRJEB22360) | human gut metagenome | biome: human gut; feature: human-associated habitat; material: faeces | place: Denmark | collected 2008/2010 | reverse complement strand
TAAATGGATTTGGGGCAGGAGGCACAGCCTGAGCCTGTTACCAGGCAGGTACAGAGCGCACGGTCCTTTTCAAAAGCCGTCATCGCACCGGTGTAATCTGCTGCCAGGGGCGGCGGTGGACAAAGGCGCGCATCCTTTCCAACCCAGTGGTTTTCCCGAGCCGTCTCAAAGCTCTGGAGTATTTCTTCAAGCCGCTCCACAGGCTTCCTCTTTCGTTTTTCCATGGGGCCTCGCCTGAAAACAGCGACCGGCACATGATGAGGGTTATCCGCTTCTGATATCAGGGCTTCAAAATCCGTCTGTGTGAGCAGATCTGGACAGGAGACATAGAGCACCACCCCTTTTGTCCCACTGGTCATGACAAGCTCCTCGATCATCCCACGAACCCTGGGTGCATAACTGCCAAGTGTGTACTCCAGTCTGGAAACAGGGCAGAGCCTCAGACGGCTGAGCGCTTCCTTCTCCATCGCTCTGAAATAAAGAATTCGGAGACAGGCCGGCGGCCCCACTGCCAGAACACGCACACCCTCGGTCTGGAAAAGAAGTCTGGACAACGCTTCATCTCCCATGCCTGGCTGCGCCTTCTCAACAGCTGCTGCGCCCATGACGGTCCTCCTTCTCAAGCTGATAGAGAGTCTCACCCAGGTTATCCATATCCGCGTCGGCAAGCGGCTTCGGGCATATCCCCCCTGTCTGGCTGGCTATGGCTTTGGCCAATGTCATAAAGCTTTTTTGCAGCGCCTCACCCTCTCGCTGTTCAAAAACAGTTGTCCTCCGATAGTCCGCAAGACGAAGCGTGTCACTTTGGCAGACAGAAGCCGTAATCGGGCTGCCTGTCTTGCCGCCAAAGCACTCAACAACCTGGTGATCCGTACCGGGACGTGCCCGATTGTGGATCAGTCCTCCAAACAACGGCTGTGTCCCTTCAGAGTACCGGACAATGCTCTTCATGATATTATTGGCGGCGTAAAGCGACATCAGCTCAGAGGAGGTGACAATATATACCTGATCCACACACTTTTTTCTCATAGGCATTGAAAACCCACCGCAGACCACATCGCCCAGGACATCATAGGTGATTAAATCCCAGCCCGTTTCAAATATCCCAAGCTTTTCCAATGTCTCCAGAGTAGTGGCGATCCCCATTCCCGCACAGCCAATACCTGCCTCCGGCCCTCCGGCCTCTACACACGCCACACCCGTCTCACTCATAAACAGGATATCCTGAGCTGTCAGCTGTTCCCCCTTCTCATTCAGCCTTTGAATGACTGTGGGAATCCGCTTTTTCATCAGACACCGCGTTGAATCAGACTTAGGGTCACAGCCTATGTGCAGCACCCTTTTTCCCATTTTGGCGAAGGCGACGGATACATTGGCCGCAATGGTCGACTTGCCAATGCCGCCCTTTCCATAAAACGCAATTCTCTTACTGCTTTTTTCCATAATTTCTCCCATTAAAAAAACTCTTCTGACCGATTCATCAGAAGAGTTCCTCAACACAAGCAACACCCTCTCCCAATGATCCGTTAGGTTAGGTATAAACAAGAAATGTTGAAGTATCCTGACTTGGGTTCATTGCCAGCTGTAACAACTTCCCAGAGATTGCTCTCCAGTGTTGATAAAACTTACAGCGGCTCCCCCTTACAGTGGCGGCCCCGTACCGGATTCTCACCGGTTTTCATGCAACAAGTCTTCTATGTAATTTTGCTATATTATATCACGATATCTGATAATTCACAACCACTGCAATTAACTCAATTTTTGATTGCCAGCTATCGTATTTTTTGATAGTATAATTAAAACAGAGGAAAGGAATCGTATCAAAATGATCTCTATGCAAAATATGAAATACATTGTCGAGATCGCAAAGCACCACTCGATCTCCGCTGCCGCCAAGTCGCTTTTTGTCTCACAGTCAACGCTCTCCACCGCGGTTCGTGATGTAGAACAGCAGCTGGGCATCTCAATTTTCAAACGAAACAACCGTGGCATTGAGGTCACCTTTGAGGGACAGGACTTCTTAAACCACGCCAAGGATATTGTTGAGCAAAGCGAGTATCTTGAAAGGCGGTACAAGCATCGGAAAACAGTGCCCATGCGTTTTTCCGTTTCCACCCAGCGGCTTCCCTTCTCGGTCATGTCTTTTATACAGATTATCGAGGATCTTGAGCTCAGGCATTATGACATTGCCATCCGCGAGTGCCCGACCCATGAGGTCATACACGATGTGGCGTCCAGGCGCAGTGAGCTTGGCATCCTGTGTATCAACGAGCATTATCTCAACACCATGCAAAAGCTCCTTGATTCCAGCAATTTGAGCTTTTATGAGCTGGGACAGCTCACCACCTATGTTTTCCTGCGGAAAAAACACCCCTTGAGCGGCAATACATCCCTGACGCTGGATATGCTCAGGGAGTACCCTTTTGTGACTTACGACCAGGGGGAGGACAGCATGATGCATTTCTCTGAGGAGATCCTGTTCAATGAAATCTGGGATAAAAATATCCATGTGATTGACCGCTGCTCCAAAATTGCCCTGGTCCGCGGCACAAACTGTTTCAGTATCGGTCCGGACCTGACCAACAGCGACGCTGACCGTATGCATTCCAACATGAGCGAAGTAAGGGCTATCCGTCTTTTGGATAATGACCAGCGGCTCCACGCCGGATATATTCTCAGAAACGAGCACAGCTTGAGCGCGATCGGCGAAAAATACATAAAAGTCCTGACTGAAAAAATAAAAGCCTTTGAGAAATGGGACTGAAAAAGCATAATAAAAAGCCGTATCTCTGTGGATACGGCTTTTGTAACCTTCTGCCAGGCGATTTTTTATGAAACCCGGCGGGCAATAACGGCTAAGCGGCCGTCATTGAGTCCGACATTAAAGATACAGGTGGACAGCGTGAGGATCTCGTCACCCGGCTGTACACTCACATTGCTTGCGACAATGCTCTGATTCTTTATGTTTTGATAGTAGCTCAGAAAGCTCTCGTCGTCGGCAAATTCCAGCTGTCTGTAATCATAATCCTGCTCAACCACCAGCACGGCAAAAATTTCCCACACGCCGTCACCGCCCAGCTCCGGCGTCTTCTGTACACAATTTTATTGTGCTCTGTGATAAAATTGGGATCTTTATAGTAATAAAGCAGATCGTCAAACATAACGTGCACACCGCTGCGCATGGTGCTGTGCCCATAAATCAGAGAATTCTGGCTTTTAGGCTGCCATTTATAATTCATATCTAAAAAGGGCACGCCTCTTTCATCCGACTCTCCGTTAAATGAGGTGTACAGATATTTATCATTATCGGTTGTCTGTACCACAGGGGTGTCAATATTTGTCCCCTCAATGCTCAGCCAGCCAACGGTTTCGGGGTTCACCTCACGCAGCGCCGCCCAGTCAATGCTGTTATCTTCACGGTTTGTGACCTGCATTTTAAGGATCGGCGTATTGTTGGGGAAAAATTCTTTATAGAGCATCCATCCTGCCGCCCCCAGAAGGGAGAGAATAATCAGAATGATGACGATGTCTCCAACAATGCGCACCGCGCTTCTTTTTTTCTTCACTTTCTTTTTTGTCATATTTATGTTCTATAGCCTTCGGGTCTGCTGTCCTTGCACGTCCATATTTTAGTCCATTCAGATTTTTAAAACCCAAAGGCTTTCCACCTCCTTTTATTGTTATTCATTATATCAAATCTTTCTAAATTGATAAAGACTTAAATGATCACAAAAAGGATTTTATGCCTGTCTTAAAAAAGAATAAAGCTAAAATACGTCAGAGTTTCGGGGCCAGACCGGTTTTAATCACAATGTCCATTACGATGATCCCATACCCCTCCACCGAGGGAAAGAGCTTATCCGGATACCGGCAGGGCTCATGAGGGTAAGTACACCTGTCACAGACCAGACATCCCTCTGTCGATAAAACGAGACTGTCCGGACGATGTGTCCGAAACTGCTGCGCGACCCTGGATGTGACTGTCTCATGCCTGACGCGGGCCTCATGCCAGCCTCTCACATTATATCGCCCCTTCAAATCCGCGACAGTAGAAAAAATCATCACATTTTTATAGGAAAGGCATTTCATCACACAGCTTTCATAGTTTCCCACAGCCGGAGGGCACGCCCATGTCGCGTTAAATTGTCCGCAGCTGTTGCGCTGGCACAGGGTTCGTGTCTGGTCTGAAAAAAGCAGCTGGTCGGTCGTTGAAAAGGCGCATTCCTCTACGCCGATTTCCTGTGGTGATGGATGCATGAACACGCCCGGATGATTCACAATTTTTTCATCAGCATGAGATGCTGTTCTCAAATTATTCATTGCTACCTCAAATCTAAAATGGGGTTAAACGCCGGTGCAGTTCTTCGCAGCGGCGCGGGTCCCGGTCTCCAGCGTCTTCTTGCATTGGGCGCTGCAGAAATGGCAGAGCGCGTCTGGATTGCCCAGCTCCTTGGCCTTCTGTGGGCAATAGTACTGATCAAACTGCTGCTCCAGGAACTGGCCGTCGAAATGACTTCCTACGGGGTGGAGCGGTTTTTCTTCGATAAAAGCCAGATAAGTGCACGCAAGCCTGATCATGCTCTTCTGTAACGCTCCGCCAAGGGCATAATCCTCCAGGTATTGGTCAACCAGTCCTTTAAAGGCGTATAACCTCTTTTCACTGACGCTTTTCGCGGAGCCGTCATCCAGGACTGCAGTCTTCAGGCTGATCAGCGCCGTTACATTGTAAATGGTATTGAGCATGGTCTGATGGGCCAGAGTCCCTGGCCTGAACCTAACCTTCTGTACTTCCTCGCGCTGCTGCATCAAAACTTCCAGATCAAACATTTCTGCTTCCTCCTGAAGCTGAAGGACTAAATCATACTTTGTCATTTTTCTCCTTTCCCGCTCCTTTGACCACAAAAAAACCTTCCCTGATCCAGAGAAGGTAAAAAAGACACAAGACTGCCTGTGGTTTGTCCTATTACTCTAAATCGGAGCTTTAAGAACCTGCTTCTGAGTCGGTCTTCTGGCTCTGCAATATCATCCTTCTCCCTTCCCGCCGGCAGGCAGTGGTTACTGAGAGGCATTTTGCATTACAGCTGCGATTACAGCAAGGGAGTCACACCCTTTTCCCATTACACAGAACAGTTTCACTGTTAAATTTTCTTTATCATATCGCTTTCTGTTGTCTTTGTCAAGAAAAAGCGCCTGAGCACGCTACTTTAAGGCAAGGAGCTGCTGATCCAGCTTCTGCCCATGCTCGGCCGAGTCGGCGCTTACAAGTTCAAGCGTCAGATATTCGGGCGATACCCTCTGTATCAGCGCTTTCACCTCAGGATGCGTAAAGGGCAAATGGGCGTCAATCTTAAAAATATGCTCTGAACACTGCCAAAAGCGATCCCAGAAGGACTCCTTTAAATCTGGCGGATTCTGAACAATGCTCTGGACATACGCTCCTGTGAGTGACTGCTGGAGGTGCATTCCATAAATAGAATCACAAAGCGCTCCGTGGGCGTCAAGCATTTTGTTGATGTAATCAATACCTTCCATTTCTGTCCTCAGTTCTAAATTGGTATGCAGTAAATGGCCGGTATCGAACATGATCCCCTTTTTATCGGTATGTATTCCCCTCAGCAGCCGCTCCGTCATTTCCGGTCGGGTAAGGGTCAGGCCTGGCCACCAGAGGTTCTCGACCAGGAATTTAAATGTGTAATTTTTACCGTCCAAAAGCGTATTGATCACCTCACAGCTCGCGTCAATCACTGCCTCGTCGCTGTAATGAAATACATTGTGGTAGGTCTCTGTAAAACGGCAGTCCGAGACATGGAACACCACATACTCGGCGTTCAGCGCCTGCGCTGTTTCCAGCTCCTTTTCCAAACGGTTGAGGATACAGGATTTATCCCTTCCCTCATAGTATGTCTCCCAGTTTTCCGGTTGATCAAACTCCTTCAGCAGGGCTTCTTCGTCATTACGCCAAAGATCCATCCAACAGGGAAACATTCTCAGGTGCACCCCTACAACATCCTCCTGCGGTATTTTCTCAGGAAGGCGCTCGTTCCATAACACCTGAAGCTCCAGGCCGTCCAGCCCGCGGGACTTGTAAAAGTCTTTCAGGGCGTCCTGGTTTTCAAACCGGTCCATATCATGGTTGAACACGGTCATATTAATCAATTTTTTCATACTGGCTGCTCCGCTTTTCATATATTTTCAAGATTATGCAGTGTCTGATTTGTCTTTATCATAGCCCTCATCATTTATTTTGTCAATATAGAGTGGGTCGGCGTAAAAGCATTGACACCTGATTAAGAATATGATAAAGTTTTTATAGTTATACGACTGACGGAAGTGGAATAAACCACATGAAGTATAATAATCAAGAGCCGACCGTCTGGGCAAAAGAGTCCGGATCTGTCGGCTCTTTTTATATGACATGGAGGATGATAAAATGAAAGAACTGGAATTAAAGTATGGCTGTAATCCCAATCAGAAGCCTGCCCGCATTTTCATGAAGGATGGTGAGCTTCCGCTTCAGGTGTTAAACGGAAAGCCTGGCTTCATCAACCTGCTGGACGCCTTTAACAGCTGGCAGCTCGTCAGGGAATTAAAGGAAACCACAGGCCTGCCGAGCGCCACAAGCTTTAAACACGTCAGCCCTGCCGGCGCCGCTGTGTATGTTCCCCTGACCGACGTCGAAAAGAAAATGTACTTTATTGAGGACATGGAGCTCACCCCTGTCGCCACAGCCTATATCCGTGCAAGAGGCAGTGACCGCATGTCAAGCTACGGCGACTTTATCGCCCTGAGCGACGAATGTGACGCGGCCTGCGCCCGTTATATTTCGATGGAAGTCAGCGATGGTATCATCGCCCCTTCATTCTCAGAGGAGGCTTTAGCGCTGTTATCCGAAAAGAAAAAAGGAAATTATGTTATTCTCCAGATCGATGCCGATTATGAGCCCGCTCCACTGGAATATAAGGATGTTTTTGGCATAACCTTTGAACAGGCCAGAAACAATCAGGCCATCACCGAGGCGCTGTTTCAGAACATTCCAACCAAAAAACAGACGCTCAGCGCTTCGGACCGCGTCAATCTCCTGATCGCACTGGTCACCCTAAAATCCACTCAGTCAAATTCTGTCTGCTATGTCAAGGATGGACAGGCCATTGGCATCGGCGCCGGCCAACAGTCCCGTGTCCACTGCACTCGTCTGGCAGGTAACAAAGCAGATAACTGGGCGCTGCGTCACCACGAAAAAGTGCTGAACCTCCCTTTTAAGGAAAATATGCAGCGGGCTAACCGGGACAATGCCATCGATGTCTATATTTCAGACGACGCTGAGGACATTTTGGCCGATGATGTATGGCCAGAGTTCTTTACAAGCAAACCCGAGCCCTTATCCCGTGAGGAAAAGAAAGCCTGGCTGTCCCAGATAAGCGGTGTCGCGCTGGGCAGTGATGCCTTTTTCCCCTTTGGCGATAATATTGAACGCGCGCACAAAAGCGGCGTCACCTGTATTGCCCAGTCCGGCGGCTCGATCAGAGATGACCTTGTCATTGAAGCCTGTGACAAATACAATATCGCCATGGTCATGACCGGAATCCGCTTATTCCATCATTAAACATTAAAGCCGGGCAGCGAGGCCTTTTCGGGGCTCGCCGCTCAGCTTTTTTCATGTTTTTTTGACTGAGAACAGCATTAACTGAAAGTCATTGCAGGAGGCTGCTTTTCCATAGTAATCACAAAATGAGCTGATCACGTTCATTCCTCTTTCATCCATTATTTTTTTCAGTTCTTCAATTGTATAGATTCTGAGCGGTGTCCCGTATTCAAACTCGGGTTTTGTAGCTACTTCTCCGTATACAAAATCCCAACTTCCAAAAATATAGATCCTTTTTTCTCTGTCCCACTCAAATTTTGATAAAGATACTGCTTTTTCTCCAATATCCCATGCTGTACATGGAAAATGATGGTCTGCATATTCTGCATTGGCTATTTCCATAAAATGCTTTCCGCCGGGTTTTAATGCCCTCGCAATCTGGTCGAAAATTTTATTGTTTTCCTGTTCATTTTCCAGATAACCAATGGCGCCATCGGCCAAATTCAGCACAACATCAAATTCACTTTCAAAATTTAATTCTCTTAAATCGGCCTGAATAAAGGCTGCATTTTCCAATGCTTCCTGTTTGGCGCTTTTTATGGCATCCTCCACATAGTCTTTAGTAATATCCACACCGACAACCTCATACCCTCTTCGAGCAAATTCCAATGAATGCCTGCCAAAGCCACAGGCCATATCAAGAATTTTTTCCGTACCGTTCAACTTTAAGGTTTTTATAATAAAATCAACTTCATCAGCTGTATTTTCTACCCACGACTGGTTTTTGATGTCCAGGCTCCATATTTCTTTATACCAGCTTTTTCCTAATGATTTTAAGATCGGATTCACTTTTTTCTCCTTTGCACGTAATTATTTTTACTCTCAAATTAATCATACTGTACAAATCAAGAAAATACTAGTCTTGTATTATATTTTATGCTATTATCATTTATTAATTGCGGCTATTAACCGGACGTATATCCTTCTCGCATTTTCAGGCATTTTGCATCACTTTAAACTATTGAATCTCTCTAAGCTTACCTGCGCTTTGTCAATCCAACAATTCCTTAAGACTTCTCTTTTATTGAATTTTAATCATTGACACTTATTCAATTATTGTGCTATCCTATATGCGAGGTGATGAAATGCGAGTATCTAAGGACCCGGAGATCCGAAAACAGGAAATTCTGGATGTTGCCATGCGTGTTTTCGCAGAAAAAGGCTATGAGAGCACAACAATGAAGGATATTGCTAAAGAGGCCGGTGTTGTAGCCGGTTTGTGCTATCACTATTTTCAAAACAAGCATGCGCTGTACCAGGAAGCCCTCACACAATACGCCAGGGCGTGCAGCAAGCCCTTTGCCGATGTTTTTAAACAGACCGGGCTGCCCTTAGCCGAGTGTATCAAAATATTGGAAAAAACATCCGAAAACGAAGCAGAAAACTATAAATACCGCGACTTTTTCGATAAAGACGGCAATGAACTCTTTCATGCCCAGCTGGAAGTATATATGTCAAAAGAGATTTTTCCACATCTTGAAGCCTATATTAAAAGCCTGATGGCGCGCGGAGAAATCGAAAAACAGGACGCACATATGCTGTCGCGCTTTATATGGGGCGGCCAGATGGCCGTCACTAACAATGCCGCCGGCTCTGTCAGAGAAAAAAACCTTTTTATACGGCAGATGCTCACCTTAATCTTAAAATAGCCCCCTAACCACACCCCCGCCTTTACAGGCGGGTTAAAAAATAGCCATTTATTGAATATTTGTCAATGAATCTAAATCAATGGAGAAATTATTATGAAAAACATTAAGAACACTAAGCAGACCACCATCGACTATTTTAATAGCACCGCGGAGGATTATGACCAAAGTCATGATGGAAAATTTGTCGAATGTATGTATGACACTATCGTGAACCGCGTTCTTGATTTAAATCCAAAAACAATTTTAGACCTGGGCTGCGGCAATGGCAATATCATCGCCCGCCTTCAAAAGCGGCTGGACGCCGATTATTACGGATTGGACATTTCAGAGGCCATGATCGCTCAGGCCGAAAAACGGCTGCGTGATGTTCATTTTATGGTAGGTGACGCCGAAAAACTGTCTTATGAGGCCGATAGGTTTGACGTGATTGTCTGCAATGCTTCCTTTCATCACTACCCCCACCCAAAAGCAGTTATCTGTGAGATACAGCGTGTTTTAAAAAAAGACGGGACCCTCATACTTGGCGATCCAACGACCCCTTTTAAAGTGTTGACTGGCTTTTTAAACAGCGCTATGGCCCACAGCAATTCCGGTGACCACCACATCTACCATAAATCTGAAATCATTGATCTTCTCAGCCAGGAAGGATTTCAGGTCTACGGATGGGCCAAGCCCAACTATAAAACCTTTGTTTTAAACGCAAAGCTTTCCTAACGCGCCACCCATCCACTCTGCCTCAGGGGATAATCTCCACATGGATGTAGCCGCTGCTGTAATAGGGCAGAATATTCAGCCCGCAGTCCTTTGCCCCGGCGGCCAGATCCCCAACACCCACCCCCGGGCAGTACAGGTCCGCCGCGCAGCCCCGCTTGTGAAAGGACCAACTGACGCCTCCCACCTCCTCGTTGCGCGCCTCGCACCGCACGCCCGAGGTGATGATGACCGGCCGTCCAAAATAACAGCGCAGGGCTTCGATCTTTTCTAAAAGCTCCGGCTCCATGGCGCAGGGCCAGCCATCGCAGTAGCCCGGGCAGTCACAGCGGTATTCCTCCATGGTAAAGTGAGGTGTTGCCATGAGGGGCAGAGCTTCCTCCGCCAATTCCGGCATTTCCGGAGTAGCCGGTCCCGCAGAAGCCTCCGGCACCGGGTCCCGCCCCTCTTCCGGCGCAACGCAGAGTCTTGTTAAAAAGACGCAGGAAATTAGGATGAGAATTGACAGGATTAATCTTCGACTGATACGTTTGTAGTGATTTTTCATTGGTACTCCCTTCTTTATTTAGGTGGAAGGTGGAAGAAAGGGGCTTTCGCCCCTTTTTTAAACCGCTTCTTCAATGACCACCTCGGTTTTGGTGGTATCGACTCTCACGGCGCCGGTCACCTTGACCAGACCGAATCCATCGGGCAGAAAGGCGCCCTGGTCCAAAATGGCCTGTGCCCCTGCCTTGATCTCGGCATCGGTGATGCCCTCCTTGTAATCGGGAATGGTGATCTTAAACTCCTTCCCGTCCGCTCGCTGAAAATAGATGGTTAAATCTTTGTTGGTTGTTGGCATTTTGTGAATCTCCTTTAGTTTTTTAAATTTTGTGATTCTGGTTTACCTGTATTCTTTTAGTTGATAGTTCATAAACTATCCACTATTCACTATCAACTATCGACTCATGAAAAGAGGGCTTTCGCCCCTTTTTCCCATTACGCTACTTCGATCATCTCTTCCGCGGTCACCTTCACCTGCTTTTCCCTGATGGGCTCCTGCATGCCGGTGATGGCTTTGGCGGTGGCCACAAAGGCAGCATCGGTCACTGCGGGATCGATGTCGCCGTAGGTCTTTGAGGACTTGACGATTTTCCCTTCTCTTTCGCCGTGGTTCACGGTCACCTTCATTCCGACGGATTCGACGTTTTTTTCAATTGCCATTTTTCTTACCTCCTGAAATGTTTTTTGTGTCTGGCATTTTGCCTTACACTTATACAATAGGATTCTGGCTTCAAAAACGTCCTTTTCTTAAAAAACTTTTTTTAAATTTTATGGCTCTATGCCAAATGCCTTTCTCAGACGCCGGATACCGGCCTTTCGACGCTTCTCAATGGTGCTTACTGGCGCGTTCTTCATCGCAGCGATGGCTTTGACGGACATTCCGCTGTAATACCGCAGCTCCAGTACTGCTTTCTGCTCTGGGGGCAGCTCCCGCATCGCTCTGTTCAGCTTCTGGCATCGCGCTGCCTTTGCCTCCTCTTCTCTTGCTGCCATGCTGTTTTCTACGGCCAGACGATCCTGCTGGGCGCTCAGGTTGGGATCCTCCATGGTGCACCGCCTTTCTTTTTCCCTGGCGTTTTTCTTGGCCTGCTCCACAAAGTGGTGGAACAGCCGGTTTTTCAGATAAAAGGGAAACACCACGCCCAGCTCAAACTGGTAGGCCTTCAATGTTTCCAACAGCACCACGCCAGCCTCCTGCAGGCCATCCTCATACTCTGCCGGGTTGTAGACATATTTTTGCACCATGGACAGCATTAAAGGCCGAAAGGTGTGCAGCAGCAGTTCAGAGGCTTTCTGATCCCCCGCTTTTGCTTCCCTTACCCATGTGTCTACCAGCTTGTACTTTTCGCTCATTCATCGTCCTCCCGGATGCTTTTAAGCTCCAGGACAATGCCCGGGTAACGGCTCTCCACCGAATCCGAAAACTCGTTGAACAGCTCCTCGGCTTCCTCATCACTCCTTGCGAAAAAACCCATGTCTAAAAAACATTCTGCCTTGACACGGTAGGCTCGTCTCCGACGGATGATCCCCGGGCCGGTTCCATAAAAATTCTGCGCGTACATGGCGCACCTCCTGGATGTACATA
>OCAN01001393.1_pt1 | contig 12160 bp, 9 predicted proteins | sample 1538321 | NCBI WGS metagenome assembly OCAN01 (sample SAMEA2580294, study PRJEB22360) | human gut metagenome | biome: human gut; feature: human-associated habitat; material: faeces | place: Denmark | collected 2008/2010 | reverse complement strand
CGCTCCGCCTGTGCGCGGGGCCCCGCCTTCCCCGCCCGGGGGTTAGCCGTTGTCAACTGCGATCTGGCGGGCTTCGTCGGACTGGAGGAAGTCGAGGAAGGCGGCTGCAGCGTTCTTGTTCTTGGCGTTGGCCGGGATGCCGAAAGCGGTCACGGCGTTGGCTGCGGCAGAACCGGAATCGGTCTTTTCGCCGGGGAAGGCGATCCAGCCGGCGTCATCGCCAAGTGCATCGTTGATGGAGGCGGAGTACCAGCTGCCGGAGGGGAAGAACAGGGCTTCGCCGTTGCAGAAGCGGCTCAGTGCAGTGGAACCGTCAAGGGCGAGCGCGTCGGAGGAGAAGTAACCGGCATCCTGCCAGTCCTTGATCTTCTGTGCAGCCTTCACGGCACCGTCGGTGTTGAAGGTGGCGCCATCCTTCTGGATAATCCAATCCTGCACGGTATCGCGACCCTCATAGTTGGTGAGCAATGCCTGGTAGATGTAGGAAGTGCCGCCTTCCTTGGCCGGCATCATCATGGCGAGCTTGCCAGCGTCGGAGGCCTTCTTCATATCGGCCTCGAGCTCTTCGACAGTGGCCGGAGCCTCGGTGATGCCGAGTTCCTTGGCGACTTTCTTGTTCCAGTACAGGCCGGTCATCGAGACACCGTCCGGCACTGCGTAGAGGCTGCCGGAACCGATCTTACCGTCGGAGCCCACGCGGTAGACCTGAGTCTGGGAATCCGGCAGCTTCCAACCGTAAGCATCGGCGTAAGCGTCAAGATTGACGACATGGTTGCCACGCACAGCGGAGTTGATGTCGGTGATACGGGCAATGTCCGGGGTGTCGGCGGCGGAGATGATGCGCGGGCCATTCTGCTGGGAGGTGTTGTCCGGATCGTAGGTGGCCTTGATGGTGATGTTCGGGTACTTCTTCTGGAAGGCTTCGATCAGCTGGTCATCAAAGGTCTTCAGGCCAGCGCCGTCCCACAGCTTGAGCTCATACTTGGTATCGCCAAGATCAGTGCTCACCGCTTCGGTTTCGGTGTTGGCTTTGTTGCTGGACGAGCCCGGGCCGCAAGCGGCGACGGATGCCAGGCATGCCACAGACATCAGACCGGCAATAACGGTTTTGGCGGTTCGTTCGATCCTCATTGATCATTCCTTTCTTCCTTCCGGGCGATCCCGGCTATGTCTTCCTTGGCTATCTCGGCTTAGCGTATTTGCTAAGCGCTTATGCATGAGGATAACAGATGTCGAACCGGTTCGTCAAATCCGCAACACGCAAACAAATGGCCGATTCCCGAAGAAATGAGGAAGGCTTGACGTTCCCCATAGGCAAGCACTTCCTTCTCGCGAAATTGCGACATCGGTCCCTTAAATACCTAAGCGCTTATTCATTCACCTAGGATGACGTTTCGAAGGCTCGGGCAGCTCGGGAAAAATTGAATGTGGCTCAATTTGATACCAGTACGCCACGCTAGACACATCATCCTGACGCTCAAATGCACCTTCATATCCTGAACCAATTTGTTGAAGCGTGACTCTAAGCTCACTATCAAACCTGATGGGATCAGGAATATGCCATCGGTACAAGCCACGCATAGGTGGACAATAATCGTCATGATATTGGTTTGCTATAGCCCCATCGCGCACAGAATAAAATGGATATCCTACATATGGGGCACAAAAAGTACGCTCGCGCGTATGACCATCTCGCTGCTCAGCGAAGCTCCATGCACCGCCAAAATAATCTTCGGTGCCGGTACTACACACTGTGGGATAATCGTTATCGCCATCTAGGAAAAACTTAATCTCTCCCTCACCCCACCAATATCGTTGCAACGTAGAAATAGCAAGATATGTGCCGACGTAATGGCCCCGCCCGCTGACTCCATCGAGGATTACATAGTCCTCGCCTAAAGTAGTGATTGGCTGTCTGCGCCATTGCGCATGGAAATAAGCCATTTCACGGGAGGAATACGCATTACCCAATGCATAATCAATCTGATAAAACAAAGCCGGAATAGCATGAGCGTGGTCATTGCGCACTACGATACGTGCCCGTTTACGAAACGGCATCGTGAAATAACAATTCATACCTCGTGTAGGTGCCACCACAATAGGCTCTGAGAACACATCGCAACTTTGTCCAAAGCCGCAACAGAAGAAGTCTCCTAGGGGACATTCCACAGAAGGTCGCTTTTCATCATCCCAATAGATGGCAAGCACCGCATCGCGCAGAACGTATCGATCAGCGTCACTGGTGCGATCCGTAACGGTAAACCACATGTGCCGAATACAACCGGGGCCTTCAATATCTGCCAATGTCACAGACTGCCCGGGAGCAATGTCATTCAAACACGGTTTTCCCTTGCGCGACGGCCCCAACGGACCAGTTTCACGGCAACCAAAACCCTTGGCTCCCGTTGGGTTCTCCGCATTAATCGAACATGTTACTTCGTCGCGGACAGTCGGCAAATCCGATAAAGTTCCCGCGTACGGGCCTGCCATCATCATAGGTTAACTCTCCTCAATTCAAGCGTCGCTAGCGAAACCGGCATATAGTTGAAGCTGTTTCTACTGCTTCGCTTCTTTGTCATATTGCGCCTGCACATTCTTTGTGAATTCCTGAGGCGTGATGCTGTTATCCAGCAGTAACTGGAAGTTAGGGATTAGCCCACTTGACTGCATTCCCGCAGTAGCATTATTAATGAAATCGCTAGTATGACCGCTCATCAGCACGTCGGCATAGGCATCAAACATACTCTGCTGCAATGCGCTATTCGCCTTGAGATCCGAAGTAGATGATTTTGGCAAATAGCCAGAATTGTCAACAATAATCTGTTGTGCTTCGGCACTTTGCGTATAATCGAGGAACGCCGCAGCAGCATCACGGTTCTTAGCATTCACCGGAATACCATAAAATGCACCTGCATTAGCAGCAACGTTCGGCTCATCTTCACTGGTGGCACCCGGGAAAGCAAAGAACTGAACATCATCACCCAACGCTTTGGCCACAGTATCCAGATTCCAATTACCGCTCGGGAAAAATAGTCCTTCACCATTGCAGAACCTGCTCAGAGCAGTAGAGGCATCCACTGCGTTAACACCTTCAGGCATATATCCCTTGTTATTCCAATCCTGCAAGGTGGACGCAGCGTCCTGCGCCGCCTGATTGTCGAAGGTACCAGATTTCTGCAAAATCCAATTCTGCACATCTTCTGCAGAACTGTTATTAGCCATTAACGCCTGAAAGACAAAAGAGGTACCGCCATCCTTGGCATATGTCATCATCGGCAGTATGCCGGCATCCTTGGCTGTCTGCATATCCGCCTCAAACTCCTCGACAGAGGTAGGAGCTGCATCAATACCTAGCTGCTCGGCAAGCTTGGTATTGAAATAAATGCCAGTCACCGAATAGGAGTTCGGCAATGCGTACAAATCACCGCTGCCGAGCTTGCCATTTGAATCCACTCGATACAATTCAGTCTGCGAATCGGGAACATCCCAGCCGTACGCATCCACATATGCCTCTAAAGACACCAAATGGTTGCCACGAACCGCTGAATTCATGTCGGTGACGCGGGCGATATCCGGCGCATCTTTTGCTGAAATCACACGCGGGCCATTTTGTCCAGAGACATTATCCGGATCATATTGTCCTTTGATGGTGATGTTTGGGTATTTCGCTTCGAACCCGGCAATCAGCGCCTCATCTACAGTCTTCAGACCCGCTCCATCCCACAAAGTCAGCTCATATTTTTTATTACCTAAATCAGTGCTGACATCAGTAGGATTTGTATCACTTCGTGAGCTACTTGCCGAGCCAGGACCACATGCAGTCAGGCTTCCAGCGATAAATATCGCAGCAAGCACCGCGCCGCTGTTACGCATAATCCTATTCATCGGTTACCTCCTTATACCCTCATCATATGCAATCGATATTTCTCTTTATTGTCACCATTTTTTCGGCAGCAATAAAATACATTTGCGATATCGATTACGCACATCGTACATCTTTTTGCGGAACCCGTCAATCTTGCACCACACCAATGGCGACTTTAACTTCAAAATCCAGATACAATACAATCGATTACGCAATGTAGGAGATCCCATGAGCGAACCAACAATCTATGAAGTAGCCAAGGAGGCTGGAGTCTCTGCGGCGACCGTATCTCGTGCAATCAACGGACGTGACCGCATATCGGAAACTACTAGGCAAAAGGTATTTGATGCATGTGCAAAGTTGGGGTTTTCAGCATCGAAAACAGCCTCCATGCTGCGAACGGGAAAGACAAATCGTATAGCACTTACCGTAGGTAACTCACTGGCTGGCTGGTTCAGTTCACAACTAGCCGAAGGCGTATATTCCGTGCTCGCATCCCAAGGATATGACTTGCTATCATACCGACTTGCAAACGCCGATCAAAGACGCGATTTCTTTTCCTCAATGCCAGTGAAGCGCAACGCAGACGCGGTCATCATCTCCTCCTTCGACATCAGCGAGACAGAGAGGCGAACCTTAGAACAACTCGGTATGCCAGTCATCGGTGTCAACACCATCGGGCTTACGGAACAGCGAGATATGATTTCCATCGGCGTAGACGAAATTATAGCAATGCGACAAACCGTTCATCAGCTCGCAGGACTGGGACATCGCAATATCGCCTTTATCTGCAAGCAGCAAGACAGTAACGGATTCATATGGGAAGCTGACCAACGTATAGAAGGGTTCCGTCTTGGCATGGCGGCTGAGGGACTCAACTTGCCCGACGGATACATCATCGCAGTACAGGACAACGAATTTGCCGGAGCAGAGGCACTCAGTAGCCTGCTCGCACTCTCCCCTCGCCCAACCGCCGTATGCTGCATCAGCGACGAGAATGCCATTCCTCTAGTCCATGCGCTTCGCTCATACGGATTCCGCGTACCTGAGGACATATCCGTCATCGGATTCGATGACTGGCCAATGGCACAAGCGCTCAATATATCAACCGTTCGGCACGACCCTCGGTCCTACGGAGCATTAGCGGCAGATGCCGCAATCCGATTATCACGAGGCGAAATTCTGACAGAAAGTTGCATCGTTGTTCCCACGACGCTCATGTTGCGCGGCACCACAGGCCCAGCACCTCGAGATTAAACATCGACAACGTCCGCATTTGATGATGTGCATATCATTATTGCAACAGCGAAACAACAGGTACCAGCCAGAGGAAGGACGACCGGGTAACAGCCACAAGGCGGCCACCCATTCACCATGAAACGCGCGACCATCAACGACGTAGCTCTCACGGCCGGAGTCTCAACTTTTACCGCATCCCGCGCTTTGCGAGGTAAGGATCACGTGGCAGCAGCTACGCGGGATAAGGTGCTGAAAGCGGCCAAAGAGCTGAATTACACCGTGTCTCGCTCGGCGGCGGCGCTGGCAAGCGGACGCACCAATCGCATTGCCATGCTGGCTCGCGAACGGCTGGCCGGCTGGTTCATGGGCGAATTATTCGACGGGCTGTATGACGAACTGAGCCGCGCACGCTATGACTTGACCGTATACCGAGCCGGCAGCGTCGAGGAGCGTGCGGAATTCTTTACTCGGCTGCCAGCCAATCGTAACGCCGACGCCCTCATCGTATCCGGATTTTCCGCCACCGATGAGGAAGCCGACACGTTGGCCAGCATGGGTATGCCCATCGTCTCGGTGAATTCGCCGTATATCAGCTGCTGCCAAGCCTCCGTGGCCATTGATGACGAGGCGGCCGAAGCCATGGCAGTGCGTTATCTTGCGGCCCTCGGGCATCGTCGTTTCTGCTATGTGGGGCGCACCGATCCGCTGACCGGCAAGGAATGGGGATTCGATGCACGCGCACGCGGATACAAAGATGAGATAGTCTCGCTTGGCCTCACCGACTGCGGCATCCACTTCATCGACTCGGAATCACCACGCTCGGCCAAACAAGTCATCGCCACCATGCTCGCGCAGCCTGAGCGGCCGACCGCTATCTGCGTGTGGTCTGACTACTACGCATTGCGCGTGGTACATGAGTTGCAGGCAATCGGAGTACGAATCCCCGAAGACGTTTCGGTCTTTGGCTTTGATGGGTCCGACGTGGCGGAATCCATTGGATTAAGCACCATGGTGCCAACTCCCCCGCGCGAAATCGGACAGATTGCCGCGCGCAAGGCACTGAATTTGGTTGAGGGGAAGACCTTGGACGACCCTCATACGACTGTACCTGTGGCGGTCGAGCCCGGCGCGACCAGTGGGCCAGTGCGGGAATAGGCGATATGGGAAAAGCCCCCCTCGGCGGAAAACCGAAGGAGGCTTGGGTGGAGCTGCACTACTTCACAGCGCCTCGCATGACTCCACCGACGACCCACTTTTGGGCGAAGATGTAGACGATGAGGATCGGGGCCATGGCCATCAGGTAGCTGGAGAAGGCCATCGGGTAGTTGGTGGCGAACTGCGAGCTGAAGACGTACTGGGCGAGCGGGATGGTCTGGTTCGACTGATCGGTCAGAATGATCAACGGCAGGAGGAAGTCGTTCCAGGCCCACAGCGCGGTCAGGATGGCGATGGTGGCGTTAATCGGGCTCATCAGCGGGAAGATGATGGTCCAGAAGATGCGCCAGGTGGATGCGCCATCGATGCGGGCAGCTTCTTCCAGCGATACCGGAATCGAACGGATGAAGCCGGTGGCGATGAACAGGTTCGTGCCCAGGCCGAGCACCGTGTACAGAATGATCAGGCCGACCTGGTTGTCCAGGTGCAGGGAGCCCATCTGCTTCGCAATCGGCAGCATGACGACCGGGAACGGCACGAACATGGCGGCGATGAAGAAGTAGTACAGGAAGCGGAAGAAGCGCTTGTCCATGTTGCGGGCCACGGCGTAGGCCACGAAGGTGTTGGTCAGCAGGGTGAGCACCACGGCGGCCACCGTGATGATCGCGGAGTTGAGCGCGGCCTTCGGGTAGTTGACCTTGGCGGAGGCGTCGGCGAAGTTATGCCACTGCCACGAGGTGGGCAGGGCGAAGGTGCCGGCTTCGGCCGGGGTCTTCAGCGCGGTGACGATGGTGAAGTAGAGCGGGATCAGAATGGTCAGGCTCAGCACGGCCACGGCGGCGGTCAGCCACCAGTTGATCTTGTGGTCTCTGCGGAACTTGGCGGGCTTGCCGGACTTGGACGGGGTAACTGTTGCAGTAGTCATTTCTTATCCTCCCCTAAATCAGATCTGTTCCTGGCTGCGGGAGATGCGCAGCTGCACGAAGGCGATGATCGCCAGCACGATGAAGAAGAGCACGGCGTTTGCGGTCTGGTAGGCGTACTCGCCACCGGTCAGGCCACCCTTCCAGATGAGGTAGGTGACGGTTTCGGTGGAGGAGTTCGGGCCGCCCTCGGTCAAGGCAACGACCTGGTCGAAGGTGCCGAGCGCGTTCTTCATGGACAGCACGAGGTTGATGGTGAAGAACGGTCCGATCAGCGGGAAGGTGATCTTCCAGAACTTCTGCCAGGCGTTGACGCCGTCGATGGCGGCGGCCTCGTAGATTTCATCGTCGATGGTCTGCAGGCCGGCGAGGTAGATGAGCACCGAGTAGGCGATGCCCTGCCAGACGGCGAGGAAGACGATCGGGATCCAGCTGAGTTGCTCATTGGTCAACAGCGAGGTGGACAGCCACTTGATGCCCAGCGCCTTGCCGAGCTCGGGCAGGGGGTTCATGAAGATGTACTTGAACACGTAGCCGATGACCAGCACGGAGAGGGTGTAGGGGATGAAGAAGATGGCTCGGAAGCCATTCTTGAAGGCGATCTTCGAGTTCAGCAGCACCGACAGGAACAGGGCGATCACATTAATCAGCACCGTGATGAGAATGGCGATGAGGAACGTGAACAGGTAGGCATGGCCCACTCGGTTGTCCTGGAAGAGGGCGATGTAGTTCTTCAGTCCGATGAACTTGTAATCGCCGTAGCCCTGCGAGTTGGTGAAGGAATACTTTACGCCATCAAGAAATGGCAGGTACAGGAAGAAGGCGAAGATGATGGCCGCCGGAACCACCATCCAGTAGTAGGCGGGGTCCACTTTGCGGGTGGAGAAGGCGGAGACCTTCTTCTTGGCCGGTTTCTTGGCAGCGGTCTTGGTTGCGGTTGCGTGTGACATGATGTTCTCCTCTCCTACCGATCACTCGAAGGTCCTGGCTTGGACCTTGTCCCATTCGGTCTGCATCTGGTTCAGGAAGCGGTCGGTGTTGCCGGAGGTCACCATGGTCTGCAGGTAGCCGCCGATGTTGATGGACGAAGGAATGTAGTGGTCGCAGAAGTCGGCCAGTCGGTTTTCCTCGAAGAACGGGCGCACGGTTTCCAGCGCATCGTTGCCGAAGTAGGTGTCCTTCAGCGGCGTGATGGCGGACTGGGCGTCGGCGTAGGCGTCAAGCTGATCCTTCTGCATGAGGAACTCGACGAGCTTCATCGCTTCCTTGGGGTGCTTGGTGTTCGCACCGATGGTGAGCATCACGTCGTCGCCGGCGGTGAGGATCTGCTCGCTGGCGTCATCGGTGGCCGGCATCTGGGCGAAACCAAGTTCGATATCGGGGTTGATCAGCAGGATCTGCGGGATGGCGTAGGTGCCGAGCGGGATGATCGCGGCCTTGCCTTGGGCGAAGTTCTGCGTGCCCTGCTGGTAGGTGACGCCGGTGTCCGCAGTGGAGTAGGTGAAGAGCTCGGATTCCTTCTCGACTGCGGTCTTCCACAGTTCCTGGAACGTGGTCTTGCCTTGCTTGAGCTCGGTGTACTTCGATTCGGGAACCAGCGTGCCGGTCAGGGAGGCGAGCGGTGCCTGGGTGGTCCAGGCGTCGGCCACGGAACCCTGCAGCGGGTTGATGCCGGCGTCCTTGAAGGTGTTGAGCATATCGGTGAACTCGCTCCAGGTGGTCGGCGGATTCTCCGGGTCAAGGCCAACCTTGCGGAACAGAGCCTTGTTGTAGATGTAGCCGGAGGCGTTACCCGCGAAGGGCAGGCCATACAGGCGCTTCTTGGAGGAATCGGTGGTCTGCACCAGATTCTTGGCGATCTGCACCATGCCGGGGTTGAGGGTGTCCACAATGGGTTCATCGGTGAAGTCGTAGAACACACCGGAGGCGGCGAAGTTGCCGAAGCTGATGTCGCCGTTGAAGGTGATCACGTCCGGCACACGATTCTTGACGAAACGGGTGCGCAGATCGGTCTGGGCGTTGGCGGAGTTGTTGATGTTGACCTTGATGGTCGGGTTCTGCTTCTCAAAGTCGGCGACCATGGACTTGAACTGGTCGGCGGCCTCGGACTTGAACTGGAAGAAATCCAGCGTGACGGTGCCTGCGGTGCTGGAGCCGCAGCCTGCCAGGCCGAACCCGACGGCGATCGCGCACATCACGGCGGCGGTGCGCACGGCCAGACGCTTCAGTCTAGGCGTTGCATGTGGGGAATCGGACAGCATAATTGTTGACTCCTTTATCTTTCTTTTCCTCCGGCTTCGGTGCCGGCGGTTCTTCCACTTTCCAAGGTAACGGTTCGGCCATTTCATTCCCAGCGCCAGCGAGCCCACTTGCGCAAGCAACAAAAAGCGCGGTATTTTGTGATTAACGCAATAAATACAGCGAAGGGGCTTGCATGTCTGATGTCAACGCGATTCCACAGTGGTTTTCCGGATCCGAGCATACGCATCGCGTGGCGGCGGCAATTGCCCAATACGGGCCGATAGCCCGCACTACGTTGGCACAGATGCTGGGACTGAGCCAAGGGGCCTTGTCCCGCATCACCAGCGATCTGATCTACGCCGGGGTGATCGAGGAGCTTCCGGCCGAGGCCGGCCCGTCAGGCAAGCTGCCCGAGCGATTCACGCCAAGGGAAAGTTCGGATCGTCGCGGACGCCCGCAGACTTCGCTGGTGTTGTGTTCGAACGCACGCACCTTCATTGGTGTCAAGGTTCATGGGATGTCGATTGTGGCCGCTGCGGTGAACGCGCATGGCGAGGTGGTGTCCGGCCGGCACGAGATGCCGATCGGGGCGGATCAGTCGGCTGAGTATGTGGTGTCGGCCATCACGCGGCTGGTGCGCGAATGTTCCGCCGATATCGCCTCTTCCGGACTACCCTCCCCCACTGCGGTGGGCGTTGCGGTAGGTGGGCATGTGGTCGACGATTCGATTGTGACGTTCGCGCCGTTCCTGCATTGGGACGGGGCCACGGACTTGGGGACGATGGCCACAGAGGCGACCGGCCTGCCGTGCGGGGTGTTCAATGATATCGATTCTCTGCTGGTGGATGCCTCCTGGTTCGGGCCGGGTGTCGGCGTGGATATGTTCGCCGTGGTGACCATCGGCGTGGGTGTTGGTTATTCGCTGGCCGTGAACGGCAAGCCAGTGCAGTACCCGGATAAGAGCTATGGTCTGGTGGGCCACGTGCTTATCGATCCGGAGGGGCCGCGCTGCACCAGCGGACATATCGGCTGTTCACAATGCTTGACTGACGATTCAATCGCCGAACAGTACTCTGCGATTGTGGGTCGCGCGGTCAGTTTTGAGGACTTTGCGCGCGATGCCAAGGAACGCGTGCCGCAGGCCACGCAGTTGGTGAACCGGACGTGTTTCCGGTTGGGATCGCTGGTGGCTACGGTGGCGAATATCGCGATGCCCGGGCATGTGATGATTGCCGGGGAGTCCGCGTTTTTGGCCAAGCTCGGCACCGATTCGCTACGTGACGGCATTCGTTTCTACCGTCACAGCCAGACCCAGCCGGTCAAGTTCACGATTATGAACCACGACTGGCAGCTCTGGGCCAAAGCCGCCGCCAGTCGCGTGATTGTGAAGCATATTGGGTAGGCCGTTCTTGGCTCCCCTCAGAGAGGGGAGCCAAGAACGTTGCTTCGCCACAGTTACTCCGCCACGACCAGCAATTACGGACTTGCCTATCGGCAAGGCTCAATCCCACCTTCGCTCAGCTGTCGCTTCGCTCAGGCCGTGGCTACTGACAGCCTACTAGGCTGTCAGCTTAACGCCACAGCCTTGAGCAATACTGCCTGCTGGGGGTGGAGGGACGGGGGACGAATGCCGTAGCGCTGCAGGGCTTCGCCGGTCAGGACTACGCCTTCCTCGTTCCACCAGCCGAGAGTGCTCTGGCCGTTGGTCAGACCGGTCAAATCCAAGCTCGGGTCAAGCGGGCTGACACGGTAGGTGCGCTCGGGGTCAAGTCCGGGCAGATGCACGGGCGCGGCCGGATAGGTCTGGCTGGTGGTCAGCTGGGTGAAGCGGTAGATGGCGGCGTCACGGTTCGGCATCACCATACCGTCCAGACGCACGGCCGGATCGTTGGAGTCGGCGTGCACGCAGGTGTCGATGGCGAACCAGTCGCGGTGCTTCTTGAATTCGGCCACCCACACGGCCAGCTTGGCGAGCGCCTCGTCCGGCTCCTTCAACAGGTTCCATTCGATGCCCATGTGACCGAAGAACGCCATGGCCATGCGCAGTTCCTGGCTGGTGGCGCGCTGGGTGGAGTGTGCGGGGCTGGCGCCCACGTGCTCGCCCATCATCGCCGGCGGCACCAGCAGCGAGGTGTAGCGCTGGATGTCCGCGCGCTCAACCGGGTCCACGCAGTCGGAGACCCAGATACGATCGGCGTGCTCTAGGATGCCGAGATCCACGCGGCCACCGCCGGAGGAGCAGCTTTCGATCTCAAGGCCCGGATGTGCGGTCTTGAGGCCCTTGAAGATGTTGTAGACGGCGAGGGTCTGCGCGTGCACGGCCGGGCGGCCGGAGCGGCGGGAACCGGGCTCGGTGACGAGCTTGTTGTGGTCCCACTTCATGTAGTCGATACCAAGCTCGCCGACAAGCTGGTCCATGCAGCCATAGATGTAGTCGAACGCATCCGGATTGGTCAGATCGAGCACCTGCTGAGTGCGGCCCTGCAGCGGCAGTCGGCCGGTGGTGGGCGAAAGAATCCAATCGGGGTGGTTGCGGGCCACGTCGGAATCGGGGTTGACCATTTCCGGCTCGAACCACAAGCCGAATTCCATACCCTTGGCGTGCACGTAGTCGGCGAGCGCCTTCAGGGACTTCGGGCCATCGGGCCAGACGTCCTGCGCAATCTGCCAGTCACCGAGGCCGGAGGTGTCGTCGCGGCGGGAGCCGGACCAGCCCTTGCGCCACCCCGGCGGCGAA
>OCAN01001392.1_pt1 | contig 12163 bp, 8 predicted proteins | sample 1538321 | NCBI WGS metagenome assembly OCAN01 (sample SAMEA2580294, study PRJEB22360) | human gut metagenome | biome: human gut; feature: human-associated habitat; material: faeces | place: Denmark | collected 2008/2010 | reverse complement strand
AGGCCGCAAGTTCGGCCGGGAGCGGGAGGGGTCGGCGGGGCCGGCGGGGAGCTACCCCTGTCCCTGCTGCGGGTGCCTCACCTTTCCTGTCCCCAAAGAGGAGGCCATTGCCTACATCTGCCCGGTGTGCTTCTGGGAGAACGACGTGTTCGACCCGGACGAGGACGCCCCCAGCGACGAAAACCGGGGAATGACCCTGCGGCAGGGCCGGGAAAACTACCGGAAATGGGGGGCCGTGCGGGAGGATCTCGTCCGCCATGCCCGGCCACCCCGGCCCGGCGAACAGCCCCTGTAAACCCCTGAACAAAGGAGAACCACACGTATGCTCGACCATATTTTCGTCAAAGGCGCGCGGGAGAACAACCTGAAAAACATCGACGTGGACATTCCCCGGGACAAGCTGGTGGTGCTCACCGGCCTGTCCGGCTCGGGCAAGTCCTCCCTGGCCTTTGACACCATCTACGCCGAGGGCCAGCGTCGCTATGTGGAGTCCCTCTCCTCCTACGCCCGCATGTTCCTGGGCCAGATGGAGAAGCCGGACGTGGACTACATCGACGGCCTGTCCCCCGCCATCTCCATCGACCAGAAGACCACCTCCAAGAACCCCCGCTCCACCGTGGGCACGGTGACGGAGATCTACGACTACCTCCGCCTGCTGTGGGCGCGGGTGGGCACCCCCCACTGCCCCAAGTGCGGCAAGGAGATCCAGCAGCAGACCATCGACCAGATCATCGACCAGGTGATGGCCCTGCCCGAGGCCACCCGCATCCAGATCATGGCCCCGGTGGTGCGGGGCAAGAAGGGCACCCACCAGAAGCTGCTGGAGGACGCCCGCAAGTCGGGCTATGTCCGCTGCCGGGCCGACGGCTCGCTCTACGATCTCACCGAGGAGATCCCCCTGGACAAGAACAAGAAGCACAACATCGAGATTGTGGTGGACCGGCTGGTCATCAAGGAGGACATTCACCGCCGCCTCACCGACAGCGTGGAGACCGCCGCCGCCCTGGCCGGCGGCCTGGTGGTCATCAACATTGTGGACGAAGACCGGGACATCCTCTTTTCCCAGAACTACGCCTGCGAAGACTGCGGCATCTCCATCGAGGAGCTCTCCCCCCGCATGTTCTCCTTCAACAACCCCTACGGCGCCTGTCCCACCTGCACCGGCCTGGGCGCCCAGCTCAAGGTGGATCCCGACCTCATCATCCCCAACAGGAAGCTCTCCATCCTGGAGGGCGCCATCACCGCCTCCGGCTGGAACAACATCAAGGGTGACTCCATCTCCCGCATGTACTTTGAGGCCCTCTCCAAGAAATACGGCTTCAAGCTCACCACCCCGGTGGAGGAACTGCCGGAGGAGGTCATGGACGTGATCCTCTACGGCACCAAGGGGGAGAAGCTCAAGCTGACCTACGACCGGGAGAACGGCAAGGGCACCCTGATGCAGGCCTTCGAGGGCGTGGTCAACAACCTGGAGCGCCGCTACCGGGAGACCCAGAGCGACGCCATGCGCCGGGATCTGGAGGAGTGCATGGCTGAGCGGCCCTGCCCCGACTGCGGCGGCAAGCGCCTGCGGAAGGAGGCCCTGGCCGTCACGGTGGGGGGTATCAGCATCGACGCCTTCTGCCGCAAGTCGGTGAACGACGCCCTGGCCTTCGTGGACGGCCTGGAGCTCACCCCCCAGAAGCACCTCATCGCCGACCGCATCCTCAAGGAGATCAAGAACCGCCTTGGCTTCCTCCAGAGTGTGGGGCTCCAGTACCTCACTCTGAGCCGGGCCGCCGCCACCCTGTCCGGCGGCGAGAGCCAGCGCATCCGCCTGGCCACCCAGATCGGCTCCTCCCTCATGGGGGTGCTCTATATTCTGGATGAGCCGTCCATCGGTCTGCACCAGCGGGACAACGACATGCTGCTGGACACCATGAAGCACCTGCGCGACCTGGGCAACACCCTGCTGGTGGTAGAGCACGACGAGGACACCATGCGGGCGGCCGACTATATCGTGGACATCGGCCCCGGCGCCGGCGTTCACGGCGGAGAGGTGGTGGCCGCCGGCACCGCCGAAGAGGTCATGAACACCCCCGGCTCCATCACCGGCGACTACCTGTCCGGCCGCAAAAGGATCCCCGTCCCCACCGAGCGCCGCAAGGGCAGCGGGAACTTCCTCACCATCCGGGGCGCGGCGGAGAACAACCTGCGGGGCGTGGACGTGTCCATCCCCCTGGGCACCTTCACCTGCGTCACCGGCGTGTCCGGTTCCGGCAAGTCCTCCCTGGTCAACGAGATCCTGTTCAAGCGGCTGGCCGCCGACCTGAACCGGGCCAAGACCCGGCCTGGAAAGCACGCGGGCATCGAGGGGGAGGAGTTCCTGGATAAAGTCATCGACATTGACCAGTCCCCCATCGGCCGCACCCCCCGCTCCAACCCGGCCACCTATACCGGCCTGTTCAACGACATCCGTGATCTGTTCGCCTCCACCTCCGACGCCAAGGCCAGGGGCTACGGCCCGGGCCGCTTCTCCTTCAATGTCCGGGGCGGGCGCTGCGAGGCCTGCCAGGGCGACGGCCTGCTGAAAATTGAGATGCACTTCCTCCCCGACATCTACGTGCCCTGCGAGGTGTGCAAGGGCAAGCGGTACAACCGGGAGACCCTGGAGGTGCGCTACAAAGGCAAGAACATCTATGAGGTGCTGGAGATGACGGTGGAGGAGGCCCTCCCCTTCTTTGAGAACCTCCCCCGGCTGTACAACAAGCTCCAAACCCTCTACGAGGTGGGCCTGAGCTACGTCAAGCTGGGGCAGCCCTCCACCACCCTGTCCGGCGGCGAGGCCCAGCGGGTCAAGCTGGCCACCGAGCTGGCCAAGCGCTCCACCGGCAAGACCATCTATATCCTGGACGAGCCCACCACCGGCCTGCACACCGCCGACGTGCACAAGCTCATTGAGGTGCTCCAGAAGCTGGTGGACGTGGGCAACACGGTGGTGGTCATCGAGCACAACCTGGACGTGATCAAGACCGCCGACCACATCATCGACCTCGGCCCCGAGGGCGGCGACGGCGGCGGCAATATCGTCGTCACCGGCACCCCCGAGGAGGTGGCACAGTGTGCCGCCTCCTACACCGGGCAGTATCTCAAGCGGATGCTGTAAAAAGCGGCCGCCGGCGCTGCCCACCAAGCGTTTTGCCTCTGGCAAAACCTTGATGCCGGGCGGATTCACTCCGCCCGAGCAGATAAAATCAATCCGGGGCCCCCGCGCGGCCTGCCGCGTGGGGATTGGCGACGGCGGCGGCAATATCGTCGTCACCGGCACCCCCGAGGAGGTGGCGCAGTGTGCCGCCTCCTACACTGGCCAGTACCTCAAGCGGATGCTGTAAAAAGCGGCCGCCGGCGCTGCCCACCAAGCGTTTTGCCTCTGGCAAAACCTTGATGCCGGGCGGATTCACTCCGCCCGAGCAGATAAAATCAATCCGGGGCCCCCGCGCGGCCTGCCGCGTGGGGATTGGCGACGGCGGCGGCAATATCGTCGTCACCGGCACCCCCGAGGAGGTGGCGCAGTGTGCCGCCTCCTACACTGGCCAGTACCTCAAGCGGATGCTGTAAAAAGCGGCCGCCGGCGCTGCCCACCAAGCGTTTTGCCTCTGGCAAAACCTTGATGCCGGGCGGATTCACTCCGCCCGAGCAGATAAAATCAATCCGGGGCCCCCGCGCGGCCTGCCGCGTGGGGATTGGCGACGGCGGCGGCAACATCGTCGTGACGGGTACTCCAGAGGAGGTGGCCGCCTGCGAAGCCTCCTATACCGGCCGGTACCTCAAGCGGATGCTGTAAGAAACGCCCCCGCCGTACCGGGGACGTACTTGCCCGGTTTTTCCTCCACCCGGCCGGGCGGAGGAAAAACTTTTTCTTGCCAAGCGACCGGATTTCTGATATCATAGAGTGAAATTTGGCGGCGGCAGGAGGAATGGAACATGGAGTACCGGATGTTTCTTTGGCTTCACCTGGGTATCTCCATTCCATTTCTCTAAAGCAATTGCTTTTTCTTTGAAAAAGCAATTGCTTTTTTTCTGCCCAATGCCCAAACGAGAGAGGAGACACGTATGAGTCACAAATCCACCCCCGGAAGCGAGCCCATCTATGACGCCCGGACGCTTGGCCTGCCCAAGATGCTGGTGCTGGGCCTCCAGCACCTGTTCGCCATGTTCGGCGCCACCGTCCTGGTCCCCATTCTGGTCCAGGGCTACGGCCTGCCCCTGTCCATCCAGACCACTCTGTTTTTCGCCGGCATCGGCACCCTCTTCTTCCATATTTGCACCCGCCTGAAGGTACCCGCCTTTTTGGGCTCCTCTTTCGCCTATCTGGGCGGCTTCTCCGCCGTGGCCGCCCTGGATTCCGGCGCCTATGCCACAATGGAGCCCTCCGTCAAGCTCCAGTACGCCTGCGGCGGCATTGTAGTGGCCGGCCTGCTCTATGTGATTCTGGCCGCCGTCATCAAACTGGTCGGCGTAAAGAAGGTCATGCGCTTCCTGCCTCCTGTGGTCACCGGGCCCATCATCATCCTCATCGGCCTCAACCTGGCCCCTAACGCGGTAAGCAACGCCTCCTCCTGCTGGTGGCTGGCCCTCCTGTCCATCGCGGTCATCGTCGCAGCCAACATCTGGGGGAAGGGTATGGTTAAGATCATCCCCATCCTTCTGGGCGTGGTGATCCCCTATCTGGTGGCTGTGGCCGCCAATGCCCTGGGGGCCACAGCAGTGGACGCCTCCGGCTCGGTGATCCCCCTGATGGCTTTTCCCGCCGTGCCGGCTGCCGCTCCTATCGGCCTGCAACCCTTCTTCACCGACTTCACCGGCTCGATCGCCAGGTTTGATGTGACCTCCATTCTGGTCATGGCCCCCATTGCCGTGGCTGCCATGATGGAGCACATCGGCGACATGTCCGCCATCTCCGCAACCGTGGGCGAGAACTTCCTGGAGCGCCCCGGTCTCCACCGCACCCTCATCGGGGACGGCATCGCCACCTCCCTGGCCGGCCTGTTCGGCGGCCCGGCCAACACCACTTACGGTGAGAACACCGGCGTGCTGGTCCTCTCCCGTGTATACGATCCCAAGGTGGTGCGCCTGGCAGCAGTGTACGCGGTGGTGCTCTCCTTCTCCCCTGCCTTCGCCGCCCTGGTCAACTCCATCCCCACCGCCATCATCGGCGGCGTGTCCTTCATCCTGTACGGCATGATCTCCGCCATCGGCGTGCGCAACGTGGTGGAAAACCGGGTGGACTTCACCAACTCCCGCAACCTGATCATCGCCGCTGTCATCCTGGTGTGCGGCCTGGGCTTCTCCGGCGGAATTACCTTCCCGGTGGGCGGCGCCCATGTGACCCTGACTAATCTGGCCATCGCCGCCATCGCGGGTATCGCCCTCAACGCTATCCTGCCTGGCAAGGACTACGAGTTCGGCTCCGATGTCACCGAGGGCCGTTCCGGCGACTTCGGCCGCTATTGATCACGAGGGCCGCCGCATCCGCGGCGGCCCTTTTTCGCCCCCTCTGATCTTATTCTTTTTTTCAAATCTGATGTTTGAAACAATGTCAGTTTCCCGCTATAATGGGGACACACCAAGAGGATTGGAAGTGTTCGCCATGAAAAAGAACGCCATGAACCCCCACCGGCTGGCTGTGCTGGCCATGATGACCGCCGTGGTCTTTGCCGTCAATTTTCCCCGCATCATCATCCCCCTGCCCACCGGGGAGACCTCCTTCACCCTGGCCAACATTGCCTGCGTGCTGTCCGGTATGCTCCTGGGGCCCTTGGGCGGCCTGGCTTCCGGCCTGGGCTCCGCCCTCTACGACCTGACCAACCCTATCTTTGCCCCAGAGTGCTGGCTCACCTTTCTCACCAAGGGCGCGATGGGCTTGGCGGCTGGGCTGGTGTTCCGCACTCCGGAACAGCGAGAGACGGCCTCCTACCGCCGCTGTCTGGCCTCCTCACTGGTTGGCTGCCTGACCTATTACCTGCTCTACTTCTCCAAGTCCCTGTTCTATGACAACATGCTGGTGGGCGGCCTGCCCTTTGCCGCAGCGGCCCTGCTGCTCCCCCTGAAAATCCCCGCCTCCCTCTTCAACGCGGCGGCGGCCATCGCCGCCGCACCGCCCCTGTGTCTGGCCATCCGGGCGGCCCTGCGGCGGGCCCATCTCCGCCTGGAGTGAGCCTCCATTCGGGAAACCCGCTGTTGACAAGCCCCTCGATCGGACGTACAATAGGTAGGGAATTCCGGTTCCATTTTTCGTCTTCTTTCACAAAATACGTTTAGGAGTGGAATTGACATGGAAGAGAAGAAGTATACTTCGCTGATCCGCCTGCGCATGTCCGCGAAGGACGCACACTATGGCGGCAACCTGGTGGACGGCGCGCATATGGTGCACCTGTTCGGCGATGTGGCCACCGAGCTGCTGATCCAGTGTGACGGCGACGAGGGCCTGTTCTGTGCCTACAACAACATTGAGTTTAAGGCCCCGGTCTACGCCGGCGACTTCATCGAGGCCTACGGTGAGATCACCCACATCGGCAACACCTCCCGCAAGATGAAGTTTGAGGCCCGCAAGGTGGCCGTGCCCCGCCCTGACATCAGCGACTCCGCCGCCGATTTCCTGGCTGAGCCCATCGTGGTGGCCGTGGCCGAGGGTACCTGCGTGACCCCCAAGAAGTGCCAGCGCATCCCTCACTAAGTCCTTCCATACATCCAAAAAGCAGCCCTGTCCGCCCTGCGGACGGGGCTGCTCTTTTGTAGCAGGGGGCCGCTCAAATTCCGCGTTGTCACCGCCCGGCCCTTGTGCTATAATACCACTATACTTTACCGCGTAAAATTGCGAAGGAGATTTTACTTATGCGCAGCGACAACGTGACGAAGGGCGTGGAGCGCGCCCCCAACCGCTCCCTGTTCTACGCCCTGGGCTACACCAAGGAGGAGCTGGAGCGCCCCCTCATCGGCGTGGTGTGCTCCTACAACGAGATCGTCCCCGGCCACATGAACCTGGACAAGATCGCCGAGGCCGTCAAGGCGGGCGGCCGCCCCGCCGGCGGCACGCCGGTGGAGTTCCCCGCCATCGCCGTGTGCGACGGCATCGCCATGGGCCACATCGGCATGAAGTACTCCCTGGTCACCCGGGATCTCATTGCCGACTCCACCGAGGCCATGGCCATCGCCCACCAGTTCGATGGGCTGGTGATGATCCCCAACTGCGACAAGAACGTGCCCGGCTTGCTCATGGCCGCCGCCCGGGTGAACGTCCCCACCATCTTCTGCTCCGGCGGCCCGATGCTGGCCGGGCGGCTGGAGGACGGACGCCGCTCCTGCCTGTCCCACATGTTTGAGGCGGTCGGGGCCTATAAGGCGGGCAAGCTGGACGAGGCGGGCGTGGAGGACTATGAAAACAACGCCTGCCCCACCTGCGGCTCTTGCTCCGGCATGTATACCGCCAACTCCATGAACTGTCTCACCGAGGCCATCGGTATGGGCCTGCGGGGCAACGGCACCATCCCTGCCGTGTGGTCGGCCCGGCTACGCCTGGCCAAGCATGCCGGTATGCAGATCATGGAGCTGGTGGCAAAAAACATCCGCCCCCGGGACATCATGACCCCCGCCGCCTTCCACAACGCCGAGACGGTGGACATGGCCCTGGGCTGCTCCACAAACACCATGCTCCACCTGCCCGCCATCGCCCACGAGTGCGGCATCGAGCTGGATCTGGATCTGTCCAACGAGATCTCCTCCAAAACCCCCAACCTGTGCCATCTTGCCCCCGCCGGGGATACCTATATGGAGGATCTGGAGGGCGCGGGCGGCGTGTACGCCGTCATGAAGGAGCTGACGAAGAAGGGCCTGCTGGACACGAGCGTGCTCACCTGCACCGGAAAGACCCTGGCGGAGAACCTGGAGGGCGTGGTCAACCGCAACCCCGAGCTGATCCGCCCCATCGAGAACCCCTACTCCGCCGACGGCGGCATCGCCGTGCTCAAGGGCAACCTGGCCCCCGAGGGCTGCGTGGTGAAGCGCTCCGCCGTGGCCCCTGAGATGATGCTCCACACCGGCCCCGCCCGGGTCTTCAACTCCGAGGAGGAGGCCATCGAGGCCATCTACGCTGGGAAGATCGTCCCCGGCGACGTGGTGGTCATCCGCTACGAGGGGCCCAAGGGCGGACCCGGGATGCGGGAGATGCTCAACCCCACCTCCGCCATCTGCGGCATGGGGCTGGGCGAGTCGGTGGCCCTCATCACCGACGGCCGCTTCTCCGGCGCCACCCGCGGGGCCTCCATCGGCCACGTCTGCCCCGAGGCCGCCCAGGGCGGCCCCATCGGCCTGGTGGAGGAGGGGGACATCATTTCCATCGACATCCCCGCCTGCAAAATCGAGCTCCAGGTGGACGAGGCCACCCTGGCCGCCCGGCGTGCCAAGTGGATCTGTCCCGAACCCAAGATCAAGACCGGCTATCTGGCCCGGTATGCAAAACTGGTCACCTCCGCCGCCCGGGGCGCCGTTCTGGAATAACCAAAAGCTCCCTCGGGGTCAAACCCCGAGGGAGCTTTTGATTATAGTTCCGGAGTGTTGTTGCCGTAGGGGCTCTGGTAGCCGCCTGGGCCGTTGTTCTCCCGGTAGGAGAGGGAGCCATGGGTCACCCAGTCGTAGAAGTTGGCCTCCGTGCCGTTCATGTAGGGGTTGAGCCACAGGCTGAACGCCCCCGCAGCCACCGTACCCAGCAATGTGCCCAGAGCGGGGCTGAACAGCGTGCCCAGGCCGATCCCCACCAGCTCCACCAACGCCACCAGGAGGAGCCAGCCGAAAAAGGACCAGTCTAAAATGAACAGCTCCCCCTTCCACCCCTTCATCGCCTGCTTGCTCTGAGTGATGGATTCCAATGCGCCCATCTCGGGGTGATCCAGCAGAAAATAGGTGGCCAGGCGGTAGCGGTAACTGAAAATGACCATCATCACCATACCGCCGATGAGCAGAAGGATGGCCAGCATCATCAGCCCCATGCTCCCCAGCAGGGCGGCAAGGATCATCACCACCATATAGGGCACCATGAACAGCAGGCCCCACAGGCTGAGGAAAATGGAGGTCAGCAGACTGACCAGAATAGCCCGGCCCAGGGCTGCAAAGCCGTCAAACAGCCGCCGGTAGCCCGGCTGCTCCCCCCGCGCCATCCGCAGGGCGTAGGATGCATAGCCGAAGTTCATCACCCAGAAGTATACATTGAGCAGCAGCGAAACCAGCATATACACTGCCACCATACCGGGCGACAGCAGACTCTTGAAGATGAACATCGGGTCGTAGGCCCCGTCCAGCAGGTACAGATATGCCGTATAGAGCGCATCATAGATCGGGTTTGTCAGCACAAGTCCCACCAGATAGCTCACTCCAGTGGTCAACAGGACAAAGACCAGGGTCACCAGCATGGGGTTGGGGTTGGTATTCCGCATGGCTGCCTTGGCCAGCCGTTTCGCCTCGGGTCGGTTGAAGCCCATCGCGATCCCTCACATTCTCATTTTATTTGTGAAGATATCATATCATACCGCTAGACTGATTGCAAGGCCGGCAGCTCCATCCAGATCCGCACGCCTCCCGCCCGGTTCTCCGCCCAGCAGGTCCCCCCGTGGGCTGCTGCCGCCGTCCTGACAATGGCCAGCCCCAGCCCCGTACCCCCAGTAGTGCGGCTGCGGGCCGCATCCCCCCGGTAGAATGGCTCAAACAGGTGGGCCAGCTCCCGGGTGGTGAGACTGGGGCCGTCGTTGTCCACCGCCAAGCGGAGCCAGCCGCCTACCCGTTCCAGCCGCACCGACACCGCGCCCCCCTCCGGCGTATACCGCAGGGCATTGGAGGCCAGGTTTTCCACCGCGCTCTCCAGCCGTGCCCGGTCGCCGAATACCTGTCCAGGCTCCAGATTCAGCTTCAGGTGGAGCCCCTTTCGCTCCAGTGGGAGGGCCAGCCGGTCAAAGACCGCCCGCACCAGGGCGTCCATCGCCAGCACCTCCCGGTGCAGCGCCCCGCCCTCCTCCATGCGGGAGAGCTCCAGCAGGCTGCCCACCAGAGCGGCCATGCGGTCGCTCTCGTCCAGCACCACATCCAGGTATTCCCCCCGCCGGGCCGGGGCAATGTCCTCCCTCAGCGCCTCCGCGTGGGTGCGGAGCACCGCAAGGGGGGTCTTCAGCTCATGGGCCGCCGCCCGGGTGAAGGCCCGTTCCCGGCTGAGCTGCTCCTCCAGCCGCCCCCGGCCGGCGTTGACCGCGGTGGCCAGTGTGTTCAGTTCCCGGATAGGGCCGTCCTCCGGGCATGGCTCTCCCGCCTTTGCTCGGGCGGAGAGTTCCTCCACCGGCTCCGTCACCCGCCGGGACAAGTACCGGGTCAGTCCCAGCAGTACCAGCACCATCAGGAACAGGGTGCTGGCATAGAGGGGAAGATTCTCCCGCAGGGCTGGAATGAGCACGCCGCACTGGACGGCCACATAGTACAGCTCCCCGGTCTCGGCGCTGTATCCGCCGCCCGCGAAGCCGCCGTCCCGGAGAACAGTCCGGTCTTCTCCCGCCAATTCCCGGTCAAGAATAGCCTGGGCCTCCCGGATGTTGGCCAGCCGCCGGGACATGTCGGTAGGGCCGTTCTCACCTCCTGTACTGTTACTCCAAGACCAAGAGGGCATCAGCGCGCTGCGCAGCTCCAGGTGGCACAGCACCACGGTGTCGGTGGGCTCCCCCTCCAGCTGGGTCTCCACCACCAGCTCCGTGGAGCCGTCGGGGTGGATCAGCTCGATGCGCTTCACCCGCAGGGTGTTCCCCTCCTCCTCCCAGCCGGTGAGGCGGGCATAGGTGCCATCCCCATCGGCGGCGCTGTCCGGAGGATAGAGGGAGTAGCCTGCACCTTTCCGGTGGGCCATCATCCACTCCGCTAGGGCGGCCTGCCCGGTGTCGTCCAAGCCGCTGTCCAGCTCCAAATACCACCGCTCCCCCACGTCCACGCCGTTCTCGTGGCCGTAGCCCCAGGCCAGTTGGGAGCGGATCACCGCTCCCGCCCCATCCCGCACCACCAGAGCCATGCCACCGTCCAGGTAGCTCAAGTACAAGGCAGCGGAGCTCAGGTTGTTCCGCAGGATCGCCGCTGCCTCCGCCCCCAGGCCGTTGTTCAGATTGTTCTGATAGTATTCCAACTGCTCGTCCAGCTCGTCCCGTGCGTTGCGGTAGGCTGTATACACGTCATCCTCCAGCCGCTGGCACCTCCACTGGGTGAGCAGGGCCATAGTGCCCAGCCACAGCAGGACAAATGTAGCGGCCAAGGGAATCGCTATCCACCGTCGAAGAGGTCCAGTTCTCCTCCTATCCATGCGCTCCCTCCTCCAGCTTGTAGCCTACCTTGAACACCGTCCTGATCTGCTTTCCCGCCGGACCGAGGGCGGCGCGGAGGGCCTTGATCCGGCCGTCCACCGCCCGGTCTCCCCCCTCGAAGTCGATGCCCCACACCTTGTCCAGGAGCTGCTCCCGGCGGAGCACCTGGCCCTTGTTGCGCACCAGGCAGAGCAGCAGCTCGTACTCTCTGGGCGGGAGGGCCACCAGACGGCCGCCCACCGTGCAGGCCCGGCGGCCCGGCTCCAGGGTGATCGCCCCGCAGGCGAGTGTCTCCGCGCCCCCTCCCCGGCTGCGGCGGATAAGCGCCTCGGTTTTGGCCAGCAGCACCGCCAGGGAGAAGGGCTTGGTCACATAGTCGTCCGCCCCCAGGGCATACCCCCGGAGCACATCCTTCTCTCCCCCCAGGGCAGTGAGAAACAGAATGGGCACGCCGCTGCCCTCCCGCACCGCCCGGCAAACTGCAAATCCGTCCAGGTTGGGCATGAGCACGTCCAGCAGCACCGCGTCATAGTCCCGCTCCCGCAGCCGCTCCAGGGCCTCCTCTCCGTCCTTTGCCAGCGCACAGGTCAGCCCGTGGGCGGTAAAGTAGTCCCGGATGATGGTGCGCAGACGCTCCTCGTCCTCCGCCACCAGAATGTGCGCCTCCACGGCTGTCCCCCCCTTTCCATGACAGTATAGCACACAGATGTGCCGAACGGATGCCGAAGGCCCCGGAGCAAAGCTCCGGGGCCTTCGGTTGTGTGCTGCATCAGCGGCGTCCGGCTCCGCCGCCGCGGAACCCG
>OCAN01001387.1_pt1 | contig 12211 bp, 16 predicted proteins | sample 1538321 | NCBI WGS metagenome assembly OCAN01 (sample SAMEA2580294, study PRJEB22360) | human gut metagenome | biome: human gut; feature: human-associated habitat; material: faeces | place: Denmark | collected 2008/2010 | reverse complement strand
CCAGTTCTCCGAGCTTGTCCGCGCGCAGGAGGTCATACACAGTCTCGGCGAGCATGACACCACGACGATCCGCTACGGCAGCGACGAGGGGTGGGCATGAGCGACAATCCTCTGAAGATGATCAAGCGGGCCGTGGAGCTGTGCCGCCCGGATCTGCGCTCGTACTACCGCGTAACCCGCAAGGCCAAGGTCGTGACCGCCTACGCTAGCGACGGGCAGTACTTCGCCGACGTGCAGCCGCTCCGGAACGACGAGCAGCCGGACCCGAATGAGCCGGTCATCCCGCACGTGGAGATTCCCGTCCTCTGGGGTGGGCCGAACCGGGGCGTCGTCTGTCCGCCGCAGGCGGGCACGCTGTGCGATCTTTCCTACTATGACGGCGACCCGAACTATCCGCGCATCAGCAACTTCCGCTGGCAAGGGAACGGCGCTCCAAGTTGCGGGCTGACCGAGCTGATCATTCAGCAGGAGCCGGGGACATCCATCCATATAGATAAGAGCCATAACATTATCACGCTCTCCCCGGCGAACTGGACGGTGCAGGTTGGAGGCGATGCCTCCATCACGGCGGCGGGTACGCTGACCTTGGATGCACCGCAGATCGTCAAAAAAGGCAACGAAACCTGCACTGGAGCCGACGGCGGCACAGGGAAAACTACGGAGAACGCCCACCGTACCACCAACGGCAGCATCACGATCAACGGGCCGCTGACGGTCAACGGTGATGTGTCTGTCTCCGGCAACAGCGCTGTCTCCGGCACCAGTTATGCTGGGAGTAGAAGCGGTGGCTCCTGCCCGCATTAATATGCATCAAATAAAAGGATAATGACATGGAATATTTATTTGCTGCTGTGGCTGGATGTGCCCTTGGCTTTGTGTTGCTATGTATGGGGTTTTTCTTCGGTGTCCGTTATGCATCCTTCCGTGTGGCGTATGACCTGAAACGCATAAACGATTCTCTTGCAAGTCAACTACGGAAAGATGCCAGAGCTGACTCTACAGCCTCGGCGGGTAATTGGTAATGACATTTGCAACACATATATACCCACGCCGAACTATAGGCCCTGTATTGGCCTCTTTCCATCAACGACTGGCAGTGGGGACAGTAGATGCCTTCCATTCGGATTCCAGAAGCGTTTTCCTTTATAAGACATGGGCCGATTTCAACACATTTTGCTTTACCATCAAAAGCTGAAATCTGGGAGTGCAGGCTTTCAAGTTCTTGCGCTTGTCTTTCCAGTTTGACCTCCGCTTTGGCAAGTTCTTTTTCTGCTGCGGCTAGGCGCTCTGAAAGAAAGCCTAGATGTGCCTCCAAAAGAGTAACCTGTTCAAGATAAACAGGAGCCAGACCAGCATCTTTAATTTTTTCAAGGGCTTTTTCAATAAAAGGATCAAAGCTGAACATCAATTCTCTCCTCAATAAACAGATTCCATCGCAATCATAACAGAGAGGATATCGAATTCCCATTCTCATCTTGAGTGAAAAAACGGCGTCTCCGGGCGTCGTTTTTTTGTTTGCACAGCGTGCGAGGATTCCGGAAAGCCTCCGGCGCACGGAGTAGTGTGCATCCATGAGCACTTCACCAGACCTTTGGGGGCAGGATATCGCCCTTGACGCTGCCGGACAGGCAAAGATCGCCGCGTCCGGAGAGCTGATCCTGACGGATGGCGTGGAAACCGGGCTGCAGGACATCAGGCTGCGCCTTTTCACCCGGCTCGGCACGCTTTTTTATGATGATGAGTTCGGCTCGCTTGTCCACGACTGGATACTTGAGGAAAGCACGGAGGCGACCCGCGCCGCGTTCTGCTCCGAAGTCGTGGTGCGGGTCGAAGCCGATCCCCGGGTGGAGCTCGGCTCCGTGTCCTGCTCCGTGTTTTTGTGGGATGAGCGTCAGCTTGCGGCCCAGGTGCGCTGGACGTTCATCGGTGAGGATCATCCCCTTAACATCGTGTTACAAATAGACAAGTCAACTCTGACGGCGGTGATCTCAGATGCCAGACACGCAGACCTCTCCCCGGCTTTCTAAAGACATAGACGATATCCGCGCCGGGCTTTTTTCCCGGATCGAGCAGGTGCAGGACGAGTATGCGGCCAAAGGATGGCTTCCGGCCCGGCTGAATTTGAATAAAGGCATCGTGCGAGGCATCGTGGAGCTTTTCGCATGGGGTCTATGGCAACTCTATACCTTCCTTTCCGTCATTCACCAGCAGGCCATTCCCCGCTCGTCGACGGGGGAGTGGCTTGGCGTCCACGCGACGCAGGTCGATCTGGAGCGTAAGCCCGCGACCAAGGCGCGCGGGAACGTGCTGTTCCTGCGGGGAGAGCAGCCGGAAATATTCGGGTTCCCAGTGGGCGCATTTTGCGGACAAAGACGGACGGCGCGGGGAATATCTTCCGCTATGCGACTGAAGAACTTGTCGTACTGCCGGAGGGGGCGGCATCCGTGTCCGTCCCTGTGACGGCGGAGGAGTACGGTCAAGGCTCCAATGCGGGCGCTGGACAGATATGCGAGCTGGTGACCCCGGTGATCGGTATCGGCGGCGTCACCAATGCCGTCGACTGGCTGACGGAAGAAGGCGCGGACGAGGAAGGCGACGCCGGTTTACAGCTCCGCTATACGCTGGCATGGAAAAGTCAGGCGGGCATCACGCGTGCGGCTTACGAAAAGGCGGCGCTGTCCGTGCCCGGCGTGATCGCCGTGTACGTGTCCGACCAGCATCCACGCGGTGAGGGGACGGTCGATGTCGTTGTTCAGGGCAGCGCGGGCATACCCACGGCGAAGCTGCTGGAAAAAGTGCGCGAGGCGCTCGAAGACGCCATCGTCATCAACCATGATCTTCAGGTCAAAGCCCCCACACCCGTCAATATCACCGTCAAGGCTGTGCTGGAAATCCTGTCCGGCGACGAAAAGGCCATCAAGGCACAGGCTGAAGCCACGATACGGAAGATGTTCTCCTTTGGCAGCGAGAGCGACGGCATCCCACGCTTCTCGCTTGGCAAAGATGTTGTAAGGGATCGGCTGGCCTCCGGTATTATCAATATCTCCAACGTGAAGCGCATCCGATGGGAAAGCCCGTCCGGAGACATCGTTATCGCGCCGGACGCGTTGCCTGTTCTTGCCGAGCTGGATCTGCGGATCGATTGGGTTGAGCAGGCATAAGGGTGGGGACTTTTATGGCAAGCCCGTTCTGGCAGTATTTTCATGATCGGCTGAACTGGCCCGGCATTTTTTCGCCGGGGCCTCTGTCCGCCTTGGTTAAAGGACTGGCGCTGTACATGGACGACGTACGCGACGATATCCTGTGGCTGCGCCGCCAGTGGACGCCCGTTACCTCTAAAGAGGACATGATCGTCGGCTACGGCGAAAGCCGGGGAATCCCGAAAACCCGTATCGATACGGACGAGCTCTACAAGCAGCGCGTGATCAATGCCTACGTCTGGCACATGCTTGGCGGCAAAGTGCGCGGCGTGGAGCGCATCTATCTCGAAAACGCATTTATAGCCGCGATTTTGCCTGCTTCGCTCCCGGAGCTTTGGGCGCACTTCCGAGTGCGCATCGACGTGAACGATACACCCTTCGGCCCGGACGCCTCGCAGCTGGCGTGGTGGCTGGCCAACGAATACAAGCCAGCCCGTTCAAAAATCGAATATTTTATTACGGATATAACTATTCCACTGGAATTGCGCGTGGGCGTGGGGCTGCGGAGCCTTACCCAGAGCCGCAGTTATATCCTCTTTCCTCCGCCTGCCCCTTCCGTCCTACGCCGCCGCACGGCCATGGGCGTGACCGGGATAACCTCATCCGTACTTGCGGCACGCGCCGCATAGGGAGCTATCATGGCCAGTCAGTACTATGCCGTACTTACAGACGCGGGGGCCGCGCTTGAGGCCCGCGCTCTCGCCACGGGCAAGGGTGTCATCCTGACCCATATCGCCATTGGCGACGCCAACTTGGCTGAGGTCACGCCTAATCCCACCGTGACGAAACTTGTGCATGAGGTACATCGTCGTCCCATAGATTCGCGCAGCCGAGACAAAAATGATCCCAAAATCACCTTGCTGCACGCCACCATCCCCGCCGATGTTGGCGGTTGGTGGATATACGAGTTGGGCGTCATCGGCCACTTGGAAGGTGAAAGCGCTGAAGTCCTTTACGCTTACGCCAACCACGGTCGCTACTACAAAGTGTTGCCGCAGGACGGCCAGACCATAACGCATGAGCTGACCATCCCCATCATCCAGAGCACGGACGCCGATCTTACCATCGAGCTGCCTGATGCGGGCTACGTCACCAGAGGCGACTTTCTGGGGCTGGAAGCCAAGGTCGAAAGCCTCCACGTCATCAGCCGCGCCGCATGGACGCTTTCGGCGGCGGTCGCCGCCAACGGCAATCTGACCTTGCCCTCTGGCGTTACCTACGTGGTGGGCTCCAAGAGCTTCAGACTGTATTGGCTGGGTCTGCTGCTGGCACCCGGCAAGCAGTACAACGAGGTGGGGAGCAATGGAACTACGAGTAATTCCATACAGTTGCTTTTCGATGCGGATAAGGGCGACGAGTTTCAGATAATTGTCAAGAAATAGGAGATAACAATATGAAAAAGCATCATATTTTTTTAAACAGTCAGTCTTGCCAGTACTGTCGCCTTGAAAGAGGCGCACGATGAGCCGCCCAGCCTTGATCGACAAGCTGATGCAGGCCGGAAAGTGGCTTTTCAAGCCCGAGCTGATCCCCGTGGACGATGTGACCATAAAGCGCGGCTCCACGGCCATATCCGTGGCTATCGATGCGCTCGTCCGTTCCGGCGGCGGGCTCGCCGTCGACACCAAGACCGGAAGGCTCTATGTCGACTTCTCCCTCGTCCCCGACGACCAGATGCAGGCCATTGTCCTCGCTATGGTGCAGCAGGGCGGTGGCCTCGCCGTCGACGGTACCGGAAAGCTCTATGTGGACTTCGCGTCAATGCCCACGGACAAGTTCGAGTCCATGCTCAAAAGCATCAGAGTCCCTGTGTGGCTCACGGGCAACAAGTCTTTCTACGTCAACATCGATACGGGCAGCGATACGCTTGACGATGGGAGAGGTCTCACGGCTGATAAGCCGTTCGCGACGCTACAGGCGGCTCTCAACTATATATCTACGACATATAATCTCTATAAATACAACTGCATCGTAAGCATAGCTTCTGGAGACTACGGTAGAAATACTATCACATTGCCATCATATGCAACGACGACAGGGACTGTAATTATAACTGGACCAGACCAAAATAATCCAGACGCTGTCAAGATAGGTAAGGTGTATAACAATTTTGGAAGCTATTATACACTGCGTGATTTGTGTATTAAGCCGGAAAACGTTGGTTCGCACCAAAGCGCAGCATATGCTACAAATGGTACAATAGATCTTGTAAATACAATTATGGATATATCAGAAACGGTAGTAAGCAACGGATCTCTTTCTGCGGTTGAAACCGAAGATTCAGGTAAGGTAAGAATATACGCGACAAATACGCTTGAGAGAAAAAATGGGATAACAATCAGAGTAGGTACGGTTGCTACGCAGTCTCTGATTTTGGCAAATGGTGGAGTCATTCAATATACAGCGGATATACATATTGAAGGAAATTGTACTGTGAGTAATGCAACTGTTTTAGCGGCAACTGGCGGGCTAGTGCGGCGTACGGTATCATCTTTTGTGAATCCGGGTCGGGCTCCGATCATAACCGCATCTGGGACGGTAACAGGAAAGAGGTATAATGCGGCACTGAACGGAATCATCAGAGTGGGAGGGGGAGGTCCCGATTTTTTTCCGGGGTCCGAAGCAGGTGTGACGGCCACGGGAGGACAGTATGCATAGCGTGTATCAACTTTCTGACGGGCGGCTCTGGGACGGCCATTTTCTATGTGATATACCAACATTATCTTCTCCTCCCCACGGGTTACGAGTACTGTCCACCTGTAGCAACCAATCCCTCGCTATCTCCCGGGATAAAGTCCGGCCCCCGACCATGCGTTTTAGCAATGGAATTTTCATTTACAGAGTAACGTCTCCCGGTAACGTAACCAACGAACTTGGGAGCATCTCGCCCGACCATGATTTGTAGATCAAAAATTGCCAGACCAGACAAGGCAAGTGTCGAACCGACAGCCCCGGAAATGGAAATATCAGCCAGCATAAAGATTTTTCCGCCCTCCGTTCCGCGAAGAGCTTGGGCAATCGCAGTCGATCCAGAAGATATACTTAGCCCGATATCATCCTCATTCAGATCCCGGATTGTTATTACCCCTCCCATAGCCACAAGGCCGTATTTGTCGCCGATCGGCGGAGCCGCACTGCTTAATTCAATACCAAAATTGTACAATTGCAGCTCCGCGCCCGGACGCGCCGAGACCGCAAAGAAGTTTTTCGAACCTATGGAGGACTCGCCAGCCCGGTTTCGTACAGTCACGGATCGAAAATAGTACACACCAACCGACGTACCCGCATAGATACATCCATTGATGACAACCTGCCCCCTATCTTCGTCTATGCCTCGTAGATAAATATATCCGGTAGTGCTGTTATATTTGGGCAGGTTGATATCTTCTCCATAAATGCCCGCCCCAATATATACAGTAGCAACATATTCCCCCAAGTTATAATTATTAGCTATGTATTCTACAGCTGCACGTATTGTTTTGAACGGCTTGGACACGGACAACCCTCGCCCATCGTCAAGAGTATCCGCACCTGTACTTGCATCGACATAAAAAGCCAGATTTTTAGAAAGCCAGATCGGAACACGGATGCTTTTAAGTAAAGCCTCGAACTTGTCCGTGGGCATTGACGCGAAGTCCACATAGAGCTTTCCGGTACCGTCGACGGCGAGGCCACCGCCCTGCTGCACCATAGCGAGGACAATGGCCTGCATCTGGTCGTCGGGGACGAGGGAGAAGTCGACATAGAGCCTTCCGGTCTTGGTGTCGACGGCGAGCCCGCCGCCGGAACGGACGAGCGCATCGATAGCCACGGATATGGCCGTGGAGCCGCGCTTTATGGTCACATCGTCCACGGGGATCAGCTCGGGCTTGAAAAGCCACTTTCCGGCCTGCATCAGCTTGTCGATCAAGGCTGGGCGGCTCATCGTGCGCCTCTTTCAAGGCGACAGTACTGGCAAGACTGGTGTTGTGATTGTAATATAGTGAAATTTATTAAAAATATTGTTAATATTGGTGATGCAGAAAGCTGTTGACTCGTGCGGACACAGAGCTAGTGTCCGGTCACGACGAGGAGACAGTTATGAAGTTAATCACCCGATATAATGCGGTAAACTACGGATGGTGCCCATATAATACGGGACGACGATGTCTTGGAGACAAGTGTCTGGCGTGGATATGGGCAGGGTCTGAAGAAGCAGCTGAAAATTTTTCCATTTGCAAGGGGACCGCAGGCAACGCATGCAGTGAAGACTGCAGCCGGTGCGCGTACCGTCTGGGACGCTGCGCTCTGCTCGCGGCAGGCCAGCAGTCCGGGGAGATACCTGTCTATCGAGGGAATTTTATCATGTCAGCCGAGTAGAGGGGGCATATGAGAGCCGCATGAAGGCCGGGAGTATTCCCGGCTTTTTTTGTGTAAAAACATCTGCTTATCGAAAGAAATGACTTGCATCTCTTCGCAGCAAGAGCGAACACACAACCACGGAAAGGAACAAAAAACAAACAACAACGACATGTTAAGGAGACAAGATGAACATTTTTTTGATCGAAACGGAAACGAACCATTTCGCCAACCAGCTGTTCTCATCTTGGGTGAAAAAGGAGCTTCCCGGCTGGAATCTCATAAGGATCGAGTCGGATAGCGATGACATCATAGAGTTGGTGCAGGTGGCGCTGACTAAGAACATATCCAAGGTCATTCACCTTGGGAAGCCGACGACTGGAGCCATCATACAGATGAGCATGGCCTTTTCGATGGGGATGCCGGTATACGCCCTTGGCTTGCCGGTGGGCAGGCAGGATGCCGTTTTTCGCGGAATACTTGAAGGCTGGAGCTACGAAACCGAGGACTTCGAGAGGAGCGTGACGGGTATCTTGGGAAGAGCGGCATAACGGGAAGGGGCGGGGAGGAATACTTCCCCGCCCTTAAAAAATCCTTTGAAATCAACAAGAAATGACTTGCATCTCTTTGCAGCAAGAGCGAACACACAACCACGTCAACAACAATTTTAAACAACATAAGGTGGTTATCATGTATACGCTCAAGACCGAAAACGAAGCCTACGGATTTTACAGCACCATGCGCTTGGATGGCTGTGCCGACGCAGCTTGGGATATCGCGATGAGAGACATCGGCAAAGATACGGGCGCGAGCGCCGAAGCCGTGCGGGCTTTCCTTGACAGCAGCTGGGGACGGCATTTCGCTGACGATGTGCATTGCTTTTTGAGCCGAGTTCCTTTGGAGCAGGCCATTGAAGCCGCCATTGACCGCTGGAATGACTGGGAACTTAGCCTGCGCACACGCAGGGAACACGGCATACCAACGCCGATGCGCTATCTGAGCGGGATGGTATATGCCGCCGCCGTGTATGCTGAAATCTGAGGCAAGGGCCGGGATTCGTCCCGGCTTTTTTGTATGCAAAAACATCTGGTTATCACCAAAAAATGACTTGTATCCATACGCATTCAGAGCGAACACACGACCACGGAAACGAACAAAAACAAACAAAAACGAGGTATTAAAATGTTTAACGTAGCAACGGTTCTTGAAAGCTTCTGCGAGGGCTACGACGGCAATATCGCCTTTTACCCTGATTACTCCGGAAGGGGAATGTATGGCAGCACATGCCCCGGCATAACGGTGAACGCCGGCATGGAGCCTTTTGAGCTGGCCCTCGCACTTGCCGAATATGTGAGCGAAACGGAAGATATCGGCCCCTACGAACTGGGCGACATCCTCGGCGGAAGCCGGACGGAGTCGCTGGGCCTTGGTTACATCATCTACTTCCCACGCGCAGCCTGATATGCGGCCCCTTCCGGGAGATATCTCCGGAAGGGGCCTTTTCTGCATCGACAGGAAAAAGTTCTTTAAAATCAGTGGGAAATGACTTGCATCCATCCGCAACAAGAGCGAACACACAGCCACGCCACAGAGCGGAAACGAAATACAAACCAAGAGGTTAACAATATGGATCGCAAGTTTGGCATTGAGCTGGAGCTTATTGGAATCACCCGCGAACAGGCGATAGCGGCCCTCACCGGGGTGGGAATTGAAGTACGGGAAGAAGGCTACAACCACGAAACCTGCAGACACTGGAAGATAGTCAGCGACGCCAGCGTCAGAGGCGGTTTCGAGCTGGTCAGCCCGGTGCTTCAGGGAGAGGCCGGACTTGAAGAAGCCCGCAAAGCCGCGACGGCCTTGGACGATATGGGCGCTACGGTGAATCGGAACTGCGGGTATCATGTGCATCTGGATGCAGCAGGATTGACGGCGAACGACATACGCGCCATCGTCACTCGCTACGCCGACCACGAAAGTGAGATAGACGCCTTTATGCCGCAGAGCCGCCGGGGAAATGAGAACACCTACTGCGGGAGCGTCATCCACTTGGCGCGGAGCGAGCGCTTTCAGAGAGCCGGGACGATACGCGACCTTGTCAACGCGCAGGGCGGACGCTACTTCAAGGTGAACCTGCAGAGCTACTACGCGCACGGCACCATTGAGTTCCGGCAGCACAGCGGGACAATCAACGCGGCGAAGGTAACCAACTGGATACTTTTTCTGCAACAATTCACTGAAGGCTGCCCGCCAGCACGGAAATCGCGGTACGCGGTGGGGTGCAGGGACGGCTCGCCGCGATGCTTGCCGAAGGCCCGACGACGCTGGAGGCCCTGCAGGAGCGTTTCGGATGGCTTCCGCACACGGCCCGCGCCACGGTAGCCCGCCTTCGCCGCACAGGGCTTCAGGTCGCCGCGATAAAGATGGACGGCAAGCCGGGATACAAGCTCATCGGCAATGAGCCGACCACGCTCACCATCGGGCTTTATAACGGGATAGACGCCAACATAGCGGAATTTTACAGAAACCGCACTGCCGTATTTGCGGCGAGGGAGGAATGATGAATTACAGGATGCTGAACGGGAAGATTGTGGGGGCGGACAGCTCCCGCCAGCTGGCGGAAATCATGAACGAAATGGTGATGAGTCCGGCGGATACGCTGGAAGAATGGATGGAGGCCTCCGCCAAGAGGGCACAGATCTACAGTGGCAGCATAATACGCTGCACAACGGTGGAAGAGCACATCGAAGACCTCATCGCCGCCGGATTCGTCACGCCGGTCGAATGAGCCTCCAATACCCCTAAATCTTTAATGGATTATACGTGATAACTACGAAAAATACAAGAATTTTGCGTCGCTGAAAATACTTTGCACAGCTTGCGAGGATTCCGGAAAACGCCTCTGGTTTGCGTCATGGTACGCACCGGAGGCGTTCCTTTTTGGGGAGGCTTCTGACGGTAGAGGCGAGGGTGCGTCAACCCCCTCGCCGGAGAGTGCCCCTAAGGGGGGGCATGGCTCCCCACGGCACCACGGACATATGCGAGATGCCCGCAGCGATTCCGCCTGACGTAGATTGCCCTTTGAGTGGGCGCAGTCACGCTATCAAAGGCAGGTTTCCGGTGCAAGCTGAAAGGATCATCAACATGACTGAGCTCAAGGAAATTCGTTGTCACAAGTGTGGAAAACTGCTGGCGAAAGGCGAGATTCTGGTGATTGAACTCAAATGTCCCCGCTGCAAGGCGTACAATATCCTGCGGGCCATGAGCACCAGACCGGAGCCGCGAGAGGGCCAAATCGAGATGATGAGTGACGCAAGATAACGAATTTAAGCCCATCCGCTCGCCTCTGGCGGGCTGGATGGGCGGCAAGTACCAGCTCTCCAAGCGCATTGCCGCCGCCATTCCGGAGCACACCTGCTACGTCGAGCCCTTTGCGGGCGCGGCATGGGTGCTCTTCAGGAAACCGGAATCCGATGTTGAGGTCATCAATGACATAAACCGTGAGCTGGTGACGTTTTACCGGTGTATCCAGCATCATCTGGAAGAGTTTGTACGCTACTTCAAATGGGTGCTGGTGGCCCGCGACGAGTTTGAGCGTCTGAAACGTGTCGAACCCGACACGCTGACGGACATCCAGCGGGCGGCGAGGTTCTACTACCTGCAGCAGCAATGCTTTGGAGGTCGGATTACGAATCCATCATTTGGTTATGCTGCTGTATGTGGTCCAAAACTCAATTTGCTCCGTATCGAAGAGACTCTTTCTGCAGCACATCTGCGTCTGGCGAGGGCATATGTAGAGTGTCTGCCATACTATGATATCGTTCGGCGCTACGATAAGCCTACCACCTTCTTTTACATTGATCCTCCGTACTGGGATTACGAGAATTACTATGGCAAGGGCCTCTTTTCCCGTGAGGACTTCGGGAAGCTGGCGGAGCTGCTGGCGGGCGTGCAGGGCAAATTCCTCCTGTCCCTGAACGATACGCCGGGCGTCAGGGAGACGTTCAAGGCGTTCCAATTCGAGGAGGCGGAGGTCAACTACACCTGCTCGAACGGCAAGAATCTGAAGAGTGGGGAAGTCTTGATCCGAAACTTCTGACGAACGAAAAAAAAGGCTCCAAAAACGGGAGCCTTTTTTCACCTTATCCAAACATCGTGCCAATCGAATTTTTCACGAGTTCACATTCTCAACTTGGCTGCAACAAATTCTCATCTTGGGTGACTCCTCACAGGGAGCTACAGAGCGTTCTCGTCGCACACCATGATGTGACGAATCGCACTCCGCGTGTCCTACAGGTTAGTTGGGACGAGAATTTTATCCCTTTCTTATCCCCAAAGAGAAAGCCCCTACAGGCTTTCACCTGTAAGGGCTTGGAAAAATTGGTGGGACGTGCGGGGGTCGAACCTGCGACTCTCTGCTTAAAAGGCAGATACTCTACCTACTGAGTTAACGTCCCGTTCCGAATTTGAGTTGATACGCTTTAGAGTGTTCTCTGTCAAGGTTTAATCCGTTTTTTGCAGAAAAAACCAGCTTCTTTTACACGGGAGATACATTTCACTGGCGATCGTTATCGAAGCATCCCCTTTGCATAAGATAGATCATCTACCGATGCGTAAGACAGATCATCCTCCGAGATAGGCTTCCTTGACCTTGGGATCTTTGAGGAGTTCCTGTC
>OCAN01001381.1_pt1 | contig 12295 bp, 10 predicted proteins | sample 1538321 | NCBI WGS metagenome assembly OCAN01 (sample SAMEA2580294, study PRJEB22360) | human gut metagenome | biome: human gut; feature: human-associated habitat; material: faeces | place: Denmark | collected 2008/2010 | reverse complement strand
GGATATTCAGCTGCTTTTAAAAAAAACCCCCCTTCCGTGCCCAGCCGCTCACGACCGTCGTGGTTGCCGCCGATGAGCAGAACCGGTATCCCCAGCCTGAGAATAATTTCAGAAAGTACTGTGTCCACCAGCCCCAGCGCCTCCCTGGAAGGGACCGACCGGTCATAGATATCGCCGGCGACTAAAAGGATGTCCGGTCGCTCCCGGTCAAGCCAGGTGAGCAGCTGTGTGAGCAGAGCCTCCTGATCCTCCAGCAGGCTTTTTTCATTGAGTGTCCGGCCAATATGCCAGTCTGAGGTGTGTAGTATTTTCATGATCGTTCTCCTTTATGACAAGTATAGCGGATTCAGGCAAAAAACACAAAAGCCGGAGTAAGAATACTCCGGCTGGTTTGTAAAAATTTTGAAAGAGGGTAACTTGTTTACGTCATTATCATACTGCTTTTTGCTTAATTACCCCTTAAGCTTTTTTGGCGTTTTTGTTCTGGCTGACCACGCTTTTCAATGCCTTGTGAAATTTGGAAGAGCACTGGATTTTGGCGCCGCGTACCTGGTCTCCCTCCCGGTAGAGTACCACATACTTGGCTTTATTCTCAATCCGGGCAACGGTATAATTCTTAACCTTGCCGTTAATCCCCTTAAAGGCATCTTCCGGCACCACATCAAACATTGCCTTGACCGGAATATCTGCAACTTCCTTGCGCCAGAAAAAGATTTTCCGCTCAATGTTCAGGCTCTGATGCGTCAGCAGCATAAAAAACCCGGTGGTAATAAACCTGAGAATCACGACAAACACTACAATCATCACGATCAGAGCCGCGATACCGATCCCTGTTTTTAAAGCGTAGTCATCCATCTGGCTGATGGAGCGGTTATAAATAAATACATAGGCCACGACAAACAGCCCGATAAGTATCATGCCAATGGCGCTGAACTCACGGCTGCGGACCTCTTCTCTTGCTTTAACTGCCATAATAATCTCCCTTGATAATCGATTCTTTTCAATTATCATACCCGATTTAGGGAAGTTTTGCAAGGCCGTCAGAAACCACAAAAAATAAAAAATCCCCGGCAATCCAGGGACTTATTCAAAAGCCTTAATTAAGCTTCCGGTGAAAATTCATCTTTGCTGACGCCGCATTCCGGGCAAACCCAATCTTCCGGCAGATCAGCGAAAGCTGTTCCAGGAGCTACACCATTATCAGGATCACCTACAGCGGGATCATAAACATAACCACAGATATCACATACATATTTTTGCATTTTTTTCTCCTCCTTCGAAGGTCTAGAATTTATTTATCTTGTATATACCCCGGAGAATTTGATTTTAAACTCCGTTACCGCAATTATAACGAAATTTTCGCTATTTTTCAATGGAAACTTAAATATTTCGGGATTTTTATTTGGATTTATTTTATATATTTACGGATCAGATTATTGGCTTTTGTCTGACTGACTTCAATGATTTCCGCCACTCTTCGGCTTGTTTTGTAATTGGAGTAAGCCCAGATAATCAGCTTTCTTTCTGCCTCCTCGATGACATTTTCATAATTAGGAATTTTAGAATCAAAATCGATACTGTAATCTTCTTCATCCTTGAGATAATTATGAAAAAGATCTGAATCAACTACCTGATGCTTTGAGAGAATAACCATTCGTTCAATACAGTTCTTCAGTTGCCGTATATTCCCCGGCCAGTCGTAAATAGTCATCAGGTAGGACACCTCATTGGAAAGCACGACATTTCTCTGATATTTTTTATTGAAGATATTCAGAAAATGACGGATGAGCAGCATCATATCCTCCTTGCGGTCTTTAAGGGATGGGACAGTGACCTTGATGGTGTTCAGACGGTAGTAAAGGTCTGAACGAAAATACTTTTCCCGCACCAACTTTAAAATATCCTGATTAGTAGCCGCAATAATTCTCACATCTGTAAATCGGATGTCATTGCTGCCGACGGGAATAAATCGTTTATTCTCCAGCACATCGAGAATTTTTACCTGCATTCCGAGCGGCATCTCGCCGATCTCATCAAGAAACAGCGTACCGCCATCGGCCTCCTCAAGAATACCGACCTTTCCTTTCGGGCTTGCACCTGTGAAGGCGTTAGGCGCATAGCCAAAAAGTTCGCTTTCCAGCAGATTTTCAGGAATAGCACCGCAGTTGATGGCCATAAACACCTTGTCTTTGCGCTTGCTTTTCCTGTGCACATAGTTTGCCAGTACACTTTTTCCTGTGCCGGATTCTCCCAAAAGAAGGATACTGGCTTCGGTAGCCGCTGAAGCATCAAGCAAATCCCGGCAATACTCAAAGCTCTGGCTTTTTCCAATGATCTCGGTCTCCTGGTCGTCAAGCTTGTTTTCAATGGAGGTCGTATTGACCCGGTAGGTAATGTCGTATTTGTTGAAATGATCCTGGGTCGATGACACCATCATTTCAATATCGCCGCTGTCGTCAAACACCGGAACACTGATGGAAAGCAGATTTTGATTAATTACCTTATAACGGTTTTCAGTGATAAGCGTTTTTCCATACGCCACCACATCCTTATATGTATAAGGCTCCCACAGGTCCTTTTCCTGGCATATTTCGGTCGCCAGGTGCCCGACCATCTCCTCACTGCTCAAGCCATAATGGCGCACACAGGCCGGATTGATATAGGTGATTCTGCCTTCATGGTCCGCTACAAAGATCTCGGTAAAACAGTTTTCCAGAATGGTCAGAAAATATTCTTTTGACAAAGACAGCAGATAGTTTTTATATTCGTCGGAATAATTTTTAAAAAGGTTCATTTTATACGCTCACTTCTTTTTGAAATCCTGATGCAGCATTTTGAAAAGCGACAGGGTGATAATCATATACAACACGCAGACCGGCAGTGTGAAAACAATGGTAAAGGTCTGTATTTGCTGGAGGGAGCCATCGAACAGCAGCAGCACCGCCGGAATGGCTGCGACCGAAACAGCCCAGAACACACTCAGCTTTTTGGGCGGATCGTCTTCCTTGTCAAAATTTTTAGCGGACACCATGGCCAGAGTGTGTGAGACAGAATCATAGGTTGTCGCCGTTAAAATAACAGAAGCGACCAGAACAAGAAAGACAAGAAGAGTGCTCATGGGATTCTGATGCAGAATCGCCATGACTGTCTGAGGCCCACCGATGCTGTTCATGCTCTCCGGTACATTGAGGACGTTCTTTAGCGTCAGAGATACTGCATTTCCGGTGAACACGGTAAAAAACAAAAATGTCGCCGCCAGACCATAGCCCAGGCACCCCAGTATGATGCCGCGGATGGTGCGTCCCCTTGAAATCTTGGCGATAAACAGCCCTACCGACAGAGCGATCGACAGCCACCACGCCCAGTAAAACACCGTCCATGTCTCCACAAAGCCTGTTTCCATGACTGGATCCATCCAGGTTGACATCCTGAAAAAGTCAGATATCAGTAAACCCACAGAGGTAGTCGCCATTTTCAAAACAAAAATTTTATCGCTGAAACAGAAAACCAGCGCCACGATCACCAGCAGAAATCCGACGTTGATGTTGCTCAGCACTTTTATGCCCCTTTTGACGCCAGCGTATGCGCTGGCTGTAAAAATACAGGTGATCACAAAGAGGGTAATAAATTTGACCAGACCAGTGTCCTCAAGGCCAAAAAGATCGTTCAACGCCGCGGTGGCGACTGGCGTCCCGATGCCCAGAGTCGTTCCAGCGCCGCCCACCATGCCAAAAACAAAAATAATATTGATGACCCGGTCAATGATTTTTTCATGCCTTTTCCCAAATACAGCGTGACAGCAGGAGGCCACGTCAAAATGCTCACATTTACGGTTATAGTAGGAATACCCAAAGGCAATGGCGGGTATCAAATAAAGCCCCCAGGCGGAAGGCCCCCAGTGAAAAAGTGGGTAAGCGCCAGCATACTCAAGGGCCGTCTCACTCATAGGCTCGATGCCAAAGGGCGGCGACTGATAATAAAAGGTCCATTCGATATTGGTCCAGTACAAAAAACCAGCTGCCATCGACGCACAAAAAATCATGGCCGCCCAAGAAATTTCACCGTACTCCTTCTCGCCCTCTCCCAGCTTTATTTTACCATATGGACCCAAGGCAAGATACAGGCACAACAGAAATGAGATGAGGGTGATCCACAGGTACACAAAGCCAAACTGCTTTGTCACCACCTTATAGGCTGCGTCGATAAAATACCGGGCACTCTCGAAATTGATGACCAGAAAAATACAGGCTAACAAGATAGCGAACAGCGGTATGAGCACCACCGGTAAATCGATTTTATCTTTCAGTTTCATTTTCAGGCTCCTCCCCGAATTTCACAAACACAGAAAGTGACAGGCGCTTTTGCGGTGCTGTCACTCTCATTCGATCTCACAAATTTCTCAAAAATTATTTACAGCCCCAGCGGCTTGAGGTAACGGTCCAGCACTTCCTGCTGGGCTTTGTCTGTCTCGGGGAGCTCGTAGCACTCCAGCCGCTCTCTGATGTGGCGGCAGGCTTTCTCCCGCAGGGTACCATCGTCACGCACACTAATCATCCCGCCTTTTTTGTTAAAGAGCTTCGCGAGGTAGGTTTCCTTCCGGTACTGTTTCGGCGTCCTCCCCATAAGGTAGTTGCCTCTCGGCCCGATATCCTTCAGCTGTTTAAAGGCAAACTCCGGTTCAGAGCTGTTAAAGCCCCGTATCATGCGTTTCATATAGCCTACCAGTTCCTCGTCCAAAACAAATTTCTCAAAGCTGCCGACATTGAAAACACCCATTCCACCCGCGCAGTGCGTAATGTAGTCCACATTACAGAGATAAGCTGGCATCAGCGTCATGGCCGACTCCGCGCCGGTCTGATAATCCACATCCACCGCGTCCGACAGGGTTCCCCCACCGCGGACAGGAATACCGTAATAACGCCCCATGGCGATTCCCGCGTAGGCTAAAAGCGCATTTTCTGTCGATCCGGTGCCCATCTGAATATAACGCATATCCGATGGCGAGCTCAGTATGGTATGAACCACTGGCAGCCCCGGGCGCAGCAGCTGAATGAGCGTGGTGGTGGCCAGTGCCACGGCATTGTCGTGGATAGCGGTTCCCAGCAGGGTGGAGGGCGAGGTGGTGTTAGTCATGGAGGCGATAACCACGCTGATAGGCTGGTTTGCAGCCGCAGCCTCCAGCAGATTATCCAGCATCTCCTTGTCATTGCAAAGCGGTGACTGCACACAGAGCAGCTCCATGACAATATACTTGTCATCGTCCACGCCATGAAATTCTTTGAGCATCTGATGATATTCCTTCACAGTCTGGCGTATCCCTTTGCTCCCCACATTGGACTGATTCGGCCGCGCCGGGTTGGCGTAAAACTTAGAGGTATATTTTAACATCAACGCAATCTGAGCCAGATAGGTACAGTCTCCCTTGCCCCCAAATTCCGGCAGATTGGTGATGGGCAACTGCGAGAAATCCATGATATCGCTGGTTTCCATGAGTTTGTAAAACTTGAGCAGATCCTCAAAAACCGGTGGGCGGATATTATTTTCTTCATCAACGATCAACGGCCAGTCTGTGCCCGGCCCCACCTTGGGGTCATAGCGTTTTCCGATTTTAAGGCCGCCACGCCGCCCGTACATTTCAAACTCGATGGGGACAGTGGCGATGGCTTTGCTGATCAGCGCCTCGTCCATAAAAACCTTGTTGCCGTCCAACCGGGCGCCATGCTTTTTAAAAACCTCCAGCACCTCCGGGTGGTCAAAAATCATTCCGACCTCACTCAGTGTTTTTAAGGTGTATTCATGAATCACCTCAATATCTTTTTGGCTGATAAACAAGCTACTTCCATCATAATTCAACATTTTTAACTTCCCCCTGTTCGTTATTTATTTTTACTTTTCCCAGACGATTGATCGCCACAGCTGCAATAATCCCCACCACAGACCAGGCAATAATCCATATCCATATCATGTTGTAGCCCGCGATTCCGGGATATTTATCCAGCCAAGAGCCCATGAGTGCTGTCATAAAGGATTCCGGCCCGTAGCCGACAATGGAGATAAATCCAAGAGCCACGCCGGAGAGCTCCAGCGGAATTTTTCCTTCATCCAGGGTCGCATAGCAGATACCCCGTGTTCCGCAAAATACAAAGGTGATGACCAAAGTCAGCACAACAGAGAAAATCGCGTTTGACGCTGAGAACATCAACACTGCCATCAACACAATAAGAATACAGAAGCACACGATAATCATCGGTGTTCTCGAGGAGCCGCCGCCTCTTTTTTTGGCATAGCGGTCAGAGATCACACCAAAAATAATTGTTCCGATGCCCGCCACCAGATAATTTTTCACAATGGCCAGCGAACTGGTCAATGTGGTGTCAATATCCAGAATATTGGAATAGTAAGGGCCAAAATACATATTCGCTGCTACAAAAATGGAATAGATGGCACAGGTTAAGAGACCTACCAGCCACACGCCCGGAATTTTAACGACCTTCACCATATCTTTGAGGTTGATACTTTCCTTTTCACCACCGGCGTCTTTAAAGGATGGCACCAGCCACAAAATCACAAAACCAATAACCACATATACAGCCGCGATCAGCCACAGAAGTCCCTGAAGCCCCATAACTTTATTGGCAAACAGTCCCATGAACCACAGGCAGAAAAACCCAACGACAGCATTAAACAGCCACCGTGTCCCCTCGCTGATTCCATACATGCTGCCCTGTTCTTCAGAAGTGCCCAGCAGCCGAATAAATTTTAGAAACGGTGACCAGAAGGTCAACGTCGTGAACACACCATAGAGTGCATATACACACACCAGACCAGTAAAACCTGGTTTCATCCCCTGCCAGGCCGTCGCAACCGCCATCCCGATAAATGAAACGAACAGCATCGTCTTTGCACTGAAGCGGTCAGCCAGAAATCCACTGGGTATGTAGGATATTAAGCATAAAATTCCATAAAATGAACCAAGCATACCAAGCTGTGTATTCGTCAGGTTAAATCCCGCCAGGTACTGGTCATAGTAAAGGTTTCTGGCATAGGGTGCAAAGGTGATGATTCCTCCCGCAATACTGACAAAGATCAAAAGGAAATTTCGCTTTTCCTTTGATAACTGCGCTGCAAAACTTTGATTAGCCATATGATTACCTCCTTTTCTTGCCAATATACTATTGCAAGAACTATACCAATTCAAAAAAGCCCAGTTTTGCAGGCTTTACAGAATTTATGTTTATTCTTCTGAGTTTTTTAAAACTCAGCTTTTTAAAGCTTTTTTTATTTTGTGAGTTCATTTGAAGCAGTGGTCAATTTCAGGTATAATAGTTTTCGACACCTGTCATCGGAGGCACTTATGCAAAAAATAAAACCCTATCTGGCTATTTCTTACACCCTGGTTTTCTGGGGCATTTCTTTTATCAGTACAAAAATCTGTCTTCAGGCTTTTTCGGTATACGCTTTAATTTTCGGACGCTTTGCCATTGCGGCGATCATTCTGTTTCTGGTCAAGCGAAAGCTCGAACCAGAGCAGCGGCTTCTGAAAAAGGATCTTCCCCGTGTTTTAATCGCAGGGCTTATCGGCTTTACAGGCTATTATGTGTTTGAGGCGGTGGGTGTAGACCTGACCGGAGCCTCCATGGCCTCTATTTTATTGAGTCTTGTGCCGATTTTCTGCATGCTCATTGACACGGTAATTCTTAAACGGCGGTTTACTTTCATAAAGGCAGGTGCTGTGGCCTTTTCCGTAGTGGGCGTTATCATGATTGTGGGGCTTTCTAAAATTGAGATCAACCCCTGGGGATGCGGCGCCATGATTTTATCAGGTCTTGGCTGGCTTTTATATAATTATTTAGCCGTTATACAGGGCTGGATATCACCACCTACCTCTCGGCCTGCATTGCGGGAGTTACACTGCCGCTGGCCTTCGCCTTCCCGCCGGACTTCAGCCTTTTTACCGGAGAGATCATCATCAATTTCCTGTTTTTGGCTGTACTGGTCTCCGCCACGGCCAACCTCACCTATATGTATGCCTTGCGGAGCATCCCTATTCTTACTGTGACCATCCTCGTCAATTTTGTGCCGGTCGTCACCATCGTCTTCAGCGCTCTGGTGCTCGGTGAGACATTCACGGCGCTGCAGCTGCTCGGCGCGGCTCTGGTGATTGCATCAGTCTGCCTGACCGCACTGCCGGAAAAGCCTTCGGGCAATTCTGAAGATGAAATCGAACCTGAAGGCTGATTTCATTTTTGAATTTTTTTAACTTTAAATTTTATTTTCTGCCGGAGAGCGCGCTGCGTTTTCCGGCTTTATATTTAGCTTTTCATCTCCTGTAAATATCTCTGTCCTTCCTTATTATATATAGGGCAAACCATTTTCTTTCAAAAAGATTTATTCTATTTTTCGTAAAATATTGTAAATTTTAAAATAGAAATCTAAAAACATGGATAAAAATCTTCATATTTCATCTTTGAAATCCTTTAAAATTTATTTTTACAAAAAACGGCTGATTCTAGCCATTCCTTCGCTTTTGATTTTTTGGCACGGGACTTGCGTTATATAAAGGCATAAGAAAAAACACATAATGATCATGGAGGGTAATGATTATGACACGTAACTTTTATTCCAATTTATTCACTCGCAAAGAGGACATTGAACTCATTCACGACAAAAGCTTGTATCTGCTCGCAAATAAGGGGATTTTATTTGATAACGAAGAAGCACGCGATATTTTAGCAAAAGCAGGCTGTAAGGTAGACGGCAAGATCGTTTATATCGACAAAGACCTGGTCGAAAAATGTGTGTCTCTGGTTCCAAAGACCTTTGATATGTATTCAAGGGGTATGAAATTCACAACAGGTGTTGGTCAGGAAATGATGGTTCAGTCTTCACTGGGTCCAGTCAATGTTCTGGATAACGGCGAATACCGCAAGGCCAACGCTGAAGATTATATCAACTTTATTAAAATTCATCAGGACAGCGACATCATGCACCTGATCGACGCGGATATCGTCGTGCCAAACGATATTCCGACTAAGATCCATACCGAATGGACAACACTGGCAAACTTGAAATATTCTGATAAATTAATCGGTGGTCACAATGGTACCAAGGAACGCTGTGAAAAATTCATCAAGCTGGTTCAGGACTTCAATGACGACCACGAACACTGTCAGACCATTACTCTGGCCACCAACTCCGCTCCATTTGCATGGAACAAGGAAATGTGTGATACCATCATCACCTACGCCAGAATGGGCCAGGCCCTGGTTATCACAGGCGTTGGCTTAGCCGGTATGACTTCTCCGCCGACCCTGGCTTCCACCACTGTTCAGAACAATACCGAACTGCTGGCCGGTCTCGTATTGTCTCAGCTTGTTCAGCCAGGCGCACCGGTTATTTACCAGTTAAGCTCTCTTGAATGTGACTTGAGATACTCTCTGTGCGTATGTGGCGGACCTGAAACCTTCCAGTCCTTCTGTACCATGCGTGAACTGGCAGACTTCTACGGACTGCCTTGCCGTGCCAACGGCTGTCTCGCAGACGCCAAACAGGACGACTACCAGAGCGGCGCTGAATCCATGCTGATCTGCTTATCCGGCTATATGGTAGAACCTGAACAATTATACATGCTCGGCGGTATCTTAGATTCCTACGGTGCTTTAGGCTATGAAAAATATATGCTCGATGAACAAACTGCCCGCATTGTCAAACATCTCTTAAAGGGAACCACCATCAATGACCAGACACTCATGATGGACAAAATGGAAAAAGTTGAACACAAAACAAACTATATCGCCCGTACCAATAAGCTGTATAAGGCGGACTACTTCCTGCCACCACTGTACAACCGTCAATCCATCGGCAACTGGGAAGCTGCTGGCAGTCCAACTGTACAGGAACTTGCACGCAAAGCCTGGCAGGACCGCGTAGCCAACTACGAACTGCCAACCAAGCTCGAAGCATTCCAGGAAAAAATGATTGCAGATTTGATTCCTGAAGAATTCAGATTCTAAATTCCTTAACGAATTAACTAACCCATTTTATTAGTGCAAAATAGGGATTCGGCAATACCAGAACTTATTTTGCACTAATTTTTTTATCAAGGAGAGAGGAGACCTATGATGAATAAAAGTGTTATCAATAAGGACGATTTAAGCAAATTCAGAACCATGCTGATTGTTTTCCTGGTCAGCTTCGGCTCGGCCGTTCTTTTTCAGATTATTTACTTCCGTTTTTCGTTTTATGACACCATGATGACAAGCCTGAACATCAACAACGCCCAGCTCGGCGCCACCGGTGGTATTTACGGCCTGGTCGCCACGATCTGCTATCTTCCGGGAGGGATTATCGCAGATAAGATCCGGGCAAAATATCTTGCAGCTGTTGGTTTTTTCACCACCGCTGCCGTTATCTGCTGGTTCGCGACGCTTCCGTCCTACACCAGCATCATGATCATTTTTGGCCTTCTCGGCGTTACCAGTACCCTTATTTTCTGGGGTATCCGTTATAAGCTGATCCGCCTGGTCAGCGATGACAGCACCTATTCGCGAAACATTGGCCTGAGCTACGGGATTTATGGCGTCGGCGGCCTGCTTTTGGGCTTTGTCTCTCAGCAGATTTTCAACGCCTTTGTATCTGACTCCGCGGCTGGCTTTATTGTTGTCTTGATTGTCAGCGCTATTTTAAATGTTATTTTTGGTATCGCCACCTTGCTTTTTGTTCCAAAATTCGATGATGAAATCAAAGAGGGACAGGGCTTTAACCTCAATGAATTTAAAGAAGCCATCAAGCATCCTGGTGTCTGGCTGACCACTGCGTCCATGTTCTTTGTCTACTGCGCCTATGCCGCAATGGCCTACACCACACCATATCTGACTGACGTCTTTGGCGCTTCCATGGGTATTACCTCAACCGTTGGCATGATCCGTACATATGGTATCGCCCTGCTCTCTGCGCCCATCATCGGCAGTATTGCCACAAAAATTAATTCACCGGCCAAGGTACTCATTTTGATCATGGCCTTAACCGCTGTGTGCTCAGCTATTCTGATCTTCCTGCCAACCACAGCCGCTATGCTGATGATCGCCATCATACTTATTCTGGCGGTTGGTTTCTTTCTGACCGGCGCTTATGGCGTTGCCTCCTCACAGTTCACTGAGTCTGGTGTTCCCACTACCATCTTCGGTGCCGCTACAGGTATCCTGTCGGTTATCGCCTTTATTCCGGATATGTTTGTACCGGTTATCACTGGTAACTGGCTGGATCAGCATCCGGGTATGCTTGGCTATCAGATGAGCTTTGGATGTTTCCTGATCGCAGCTTCCATCATCGCGGTACTCTGCTCGGTGGCTATCCGTATCTATGTTAAGAAAAAGAATATTCAACCTGAAGATAAATAGCATACACCTGCGCGGGGAGGCTACGGCCTTCCCGCAAAAATATAAAATAGCCTGTTTACCATAATTTATCCGTTAAATCATTGGACTAAACCATCAAATCGTAGTAAGATACAATTATCTTACGAATGCTAATGTGTGATTGTGAAAGACAGAAGGGGGCGGACTTATGAAAAAATTTAAAATCGACAAATGGGCTATTATTATTACGCTGATCATTGTACTGGCGCTCAGTATCTACATTGTACTCCTGCCGGAGCAGGCAACTGCAACGCTCAATAACCTGCGCGTTTTTACAACATCCAAAATGGGGTTTTACTTTGTTTTGATTACCATCGGTATTTTTGCTGTAAACATCAGTCTTGCCTTCTCTAAATATGGAAACATTAAACTCGGCAAGGGCGACCCAAATTACAAAACCTTTAGCTGGATTGCCATGATCTTTTGTGCCACCATGGGGACCAGTATTCTGTACTGGGCCACACTGGAATGGGTTTATTATTATACCGGTCCGCCAATGGGGCTGGACCCGCAGAGTATGGCAGCCGCGGAGGTTGCCGTATCCTACAGTTTTTTCCATTGGGGTATTCCGGCCTGGGGGATCTATGCCATTGGCACAATCCCCATTGCTTACCGCTACTACATCCGCCAGAAAGACGGCCTTTCTCTGGCCGGTGGCTGTGAAGGGGTTACGGGCGGAAAGCCTGTCTGGAATAAAATCATCAATATCGTTTTTATTTTTGGTATTGTATCCGGCATTATCATCAGCTTTGGAACAGGGATTCCAATGCTGGTCAATAATCTGCACAACAGCGTTGGAACGCCAGATACCTTCATCATGCAGGTAATCATGGTGGTGGTCGTCACTTTTATTTTTACACTCAGCTCATATGCCGGCC
>OCAN01001378.1_pt1 | contig 12317 bp, 13 predicted proteins | sample 1538321 | NCBI WGS metagenome assembly OCAN01 (sample SAMEA2580294, study PRJEB22360) | human gut metagenome | biome: human gut; feature: human-associated habitat; material: faeces | place: Denmark | collected 2008/2010 | reverse complement strand
AGGTGCAGGTGGCCTACGCCATCGGCGTGGCGCGCCCCGTGTCGCTCATGGTGGAGACGTTCGGCACCGAGAAGGCGGCGGTGGGGGCCATCGAGCGCGCGGTGGCCGAGGTGTTCGACCTGCGCCCCGGCGCCATCATCGACGCGCTGGATTTGCGCCGCCCCATCTACCGCAAGACGGCCGCCTACGGCCACTTCGGCCGCGAGCTGCCCGAGTTCACCTGGGAGCGCACCGACCGCGCCGAGGATCTGCGAAAGACCTGCAGGCTAGCATAAGGGGCTAGCACCCCCTTGGAAGGAGTTCCATGATTTACGATAATGTGCTGCAAGCCATGGGGCATACACCTCTCGTTCGTCTCAATCGGTTATCTGAAGCGAATGCCGCACAGATACTCGTTAAGTTTGAGGGCGTTAATGTAGGAGGCTCCATTAAAACGCGCACGGCATTACAGATGATTGAATCCGCCGAACGCCGCGGCGAAATTGGGCCAGATAGTATTATCGTTGAACCTACAAGCGGCAATCAAGGTATAGGGCTCGCGCTTGTGTGTGCTGTGCGCGGTTATCGTGCGCGCATCATTATGCCAGACAGCGTGTCGGAAGAGCGTCGTAAGCTTGTTCGCCACTATGGTGCTGAGGTAATTGTCGTACATGATGCTGGCGATATTGGAGAGTGCATATCCAAATGCATCGCTCTGGCTAAGCGTATGGCTAGCGAGGATCCTCGTGTTTACGTGCCACAGCAGTTCGAGAACAGGGATAATTTACTAGCGCATCGCTATCATACAGCACTTGAGATCTTAGAGGACGTGAAGGGGCCCATACATGGATTCTGCTCGGGCATTGGTACAGGTGGTACTATTTCCGGTATAGGGCAGGCACTCAAACGTCTTTTTCCTGATGTATGCATTTGGGCCGTTGAGCCGGAGAGCGCAGCGATTCTTTCGGGAGGAAGCGTCGGAACGCATTTGCAGATGGGTATCGGCGATGGGCTTATTCCCGATATCCTTGATCAGGGCATCTATGACGATATCTGCGTGGTTTCCGATGAGGAAGCTATCAACGAGGCTCGCGCGCTTGCTCGTGAGGAGGGTTTGCTTTGCGGCGTATCGGGCGGTACAAATGTGGTTGCCGCACGTCAGCTTGCTCGGCAACTTGGTTCGGGCAAGACAGTGGTTACTTTACTGCCCGATACGGGCGAACGATATTTTTCCACTGAATTGTTTGAGGATTAATCGACGCCAAACCAGACATAGGATCAGTCGATAACATAAGAAAGAAGCGCCATGACCGAGAGCTACGACATCAAAGACATCGACCTTGCCGACGCAGGGCTTGCCCGCATCGAGTGGGCGGCGCGCGACATGCCCGTGCTGGCGTCCATCCGCGAGCGCTTCGCGAAGGAGCGCCCGCTTGAGGGCGTGCGCATCGGCGCGTGCATGCACGTGACCACCGAGACGGCGAACCTCATGCGCGCGCTGGCGGCCTCGGGCGCCGAGGTGGCGCTGTGCGCCAGCAACCCGCTTTCCACCCAAGACGACACCGCCGCCTCGCTCGTGCGCGACTTCGGCATCAAGGTGTTCGCCGTCACCGGCGAGGACATGGACACCTACCGCCGCCACATCGACGCGGTCATCGCCACGAACCCGCAGATCATCATGGACGACGGCGCCGACCTGGACACCGCGCTGCACACCACCCACATTGACAAGCTGGAAGGCGTCATCGGCGGCACCGAGGAAACCACCACGGGCGTGGTGCGCCTTGTGTCCATGGCGAAGGAGGGCACGCTGGGCTACCCCGTGTTCAACGTCAACGACGCGAACACGAAGCACTGCTTCGACAACCACTACGGCACGGGCCAGTCCACGCTCGACGGCATCGTGCGCGCCACGAACCGCCTTTTGTGCGGGCGCACCATCGTGATCTCGGGCTACGGCTACTGCGGCAGCGGCCTGGCCATGCGCGTGATCGTGTGCGAGGTGGACCCGCTGAAGGCGCTGGAGGCGCACATGGAGGGCTACGAGGTCATGCCCGCCGCCGAGGCGGCGCGCTTCGCCGACGTGTGGGTGACGGTCACCGGCAACTGCAAGGTGGTGGACGCGCCCGCGTTCGAGAACATGAAGGACGGCGCCATCGTGTGCAACTCCGGGCACTTCGACAGCGAGATCAACCTGGAGTGGCTGCGCGAGCACGCCGTGAAGGTGGAGGAGTACACGCTTGCCGACGGGCGCACGGTCATCGTCCTGGCGCAGGGGCGCCTCGTGAACCTGAGCTGCGCCGAGGGGCACCCGGCGTCCGTCATGGACATGAGCTTCGCGAACCAGGCGCTCGCGGCCGAGTACCTCTTCCAGCATGCGGGCGAGCTGGAGAACAAGGTGTACGACGTGCCCGCCGCCATCGACGACGGCGTGGCGCGCGTGAAGCTGGAGACTCTGGGCGTGAAGATAGACACCCTCACCGAGGAGCAGATCGCCTACATGAACAGCTGGAACTTTTAAAGTGTATACAAGGGTGTATAGTTCATACTAGGGGTGGTGCTGTGATTGGCTTTCCTAAATTCAATTCCGGTTTTTTAGCCTCCTTACTACCAGAGGAAGTGTTTTCTTCAGAATACCTGGGGTCTTTTTACGGTTTTCCTCTTATTGGGAAAGAAAAGGAAATATCACGAAGTTTTTCTTCTAAACGCCTGAAAGAGTTTTCCGTTGGGCGCAAATGTGCTCGCAACGCTCTCTCGCATCTGGGCTTCAATGACCCTCCTATCCTCATCGGTACCAACCGAGAACCGATTTGGCCCAAAAACATATGCGGGAGCATTACGCATTGCAGAGGATATGCCGCTGCCGCAGTCACCTCAGATTACCGATTTCGAACTATCGGGATTGACGCCGAGCCGAATAACCCCATTGAATCAGAGATATACAGTTTGATAATGAGCAAGAAGGAGATAAAACAGATGGGTGAGCTTACCTGCAGTCAGCCAAATATATCTTGGGATAGGCTGACTTTCAGCGCGAAAGAATCTGTCTACAAGGCATGGTTTCCAACGTATGGGAAGTGGCTCGATTTCACTGATTGCGAGGTCATGTTTTATCTGGATTCACATCGTCCCAACAACCAACCCAAAGAACTGGTTGTTGGGCGCTACCATGCCCAACTGCTTAAATCAAAAAGATCATATTCCTGCAACGGACAATGGGCATTTGTGCCATTTTTCAATCTCCTCATAACGACAACAGCAGGCTCTTTGACGGAATCTTGATTCGATACGTCACTCCGTATTATAACTGTCGACATTCGCAGTTTAGCGCAAGTCGCAGATTTCACCCTCAGATTAAAGTCGCGCTTTGTACTTCGTTCATCAGGACTATCGCTTGGCTCTTTGCATCATAATGCAATTCATTTCTTTCTTGTTAAAGCTTGTCGAAAAGGATATCGAGTTAAACTCCCGCTCGATATTCCGTTCCAGCTTCATGCCAAAGACCGAAAAGTAGCAGAATCGCTCCAACAACCTTTAAGACAAAATACTGGATATTTATGCATTGTGCTGCAGCATGACGCCCAAGGGGTTGTTGTGGCGTAAGCAAAATCTCCCGCAACAACCCTAAACACTTGCGAACCGATAGACCGAGCGAGAATCTTCCGTCAGTTTAGCGGTGACGATGCATTACCCATCCGTCTCGTAGAGCACCCCAAGATCGACAGTCTGCGGAGCACCATTGTCGAACCAGACAGAATTTTGACTTTTCAAGTCGGGACGCTATGTGGTCAAACATGACATCATGCTCCGTCAGAGAGGAGGTGGCTGTATGCAAGACGTAAGGAATGCGCTCGGCAAGCTCGTCTGTCGGGCAGATAGAAAGCTGCGTCGCGTAGAAATAGTACGCAAGGGCCAGCTTACCGTGCTTACGTTCGAGAGCAATGGGACTATGCGCATAACGAATTTGCCCAAAACGTAGCACATCCTTGAGGATGTAAATAAATACCCGCCGATCCGCCAGACGGACAGGAGCCAAACGTCCTGCCCGTCCTTTTTTGCGCTTTCGGCCGGTTGCTCCTGCGGGTCTGAACCGAAGGAGCAATATATGGCCCGATTTTACGAAAGCAGGAACATTGACGACTCCCAAGCCCAATATCGCATTGTGGTGAGGACGCCTGACGGCAAACGAACCGAGATAAATCTGCCCAGGCAAGTATTCGAGGGCATAGAGGAACTTCAGCGTGAGTTCTGGCGAACGGAGCGCCGCGAGACAAGACACTCACTACACTTGGCGTCGATGGACGAAGCCTCTCTTGCCCCCAACAATCCCGAAAAAGACCCAGAGTTAATCTTTATGGAGAAGCTGGAATCCGAAGCGCTGTTTCAAGCGTTCCAGCAGATACCCGCCGCACAACGCAGGCGTTTTCTGATGAGGCACTTGCTTGGTATGCCCACGGCGAAGATAGCCGAAGTAGAGAGGTGCTCCGATCGCGCAGTGAGACGCAGCATCAGTCTTGCGCGAGAGAACCTGAAAGAGATTCTCTCTTCCGGTTTCTAGTGTTTTTCTCCGTGCGGGGTTCCGTTTCGCCCACCTAGCTGTCCGTCTCTATGAGGGAGGAAATCCCTCGATGGAACCTTGACAGCCCCATACCCGCCCGCCCTTGCAAGGTCAAGGGAGCCGCGAAAGCGGCGTTTCAGGCGGCCGCGGGTCGGACGACCCCGACTCTCGGCCGCAGTTACATATTGAAACGAAGGAGGTGCCTCATGGACGACCATCCGCGCAGGGGCGATGTGTTTTTCGCTTTCCTCGACCCCGTTCTGGGATGCGAGCAGGGAGGCACGCGTCCCGTCCTCGTCGTGCAAAACGATGCGGGCAACAGGCGCAGCAAAACTATCATCGTCGCCGCCATAACCGGCAAGCCCAAGGCGAACCTCCCCGTGCACGTACCCGTGCCCGCGTCGGCCGGGCTCAGGGAGGGCTCGGTCGCCCTCCTGGAGCAGCTGCGCACCATCGACAAGCTGCGCCTGCGCGGGAGGGCGGGGCACATCGGCGCCGAGCAGATGAGGCTTGTGGACGCTGCACTCGCCGTGAGCCTGGGGCTCAAAGGGCCGGGAGACGACTTCATGCTGCTCACGCTGTGCAGGAAGTGCCATCAGACGTTCTGCGACTCGGACGACTACCTGGTGTGGCGCGCGGACTTCGAGCAGGAGCAACGCGAGCCCTGCACCATCTGCAATACCCGCACGGGCTACGACTACAAGGTCGTGAGGAGATGACCGCGCGGCCTTTCGTCCCTTGTCAAGCATGCGATGCGGAAAATCGCATCGTTTCGCGCTCTGCCGAAATGGCTCATTATGAGCGTCGCGCGGAGGCGGCGTTTGACGACGAGGCGCTTTGCGGGGCCGACCCTGGCGGGCTGTTCCTGCCCGCGCTCGAACCGTACCCCTACATGATGACCCCCTGCCAGATAGCCGAGTTCACGGGCCTCACGTCGCAGGGCGTGAGGAAGCTGTTGGCGGCGGGCGAGATGCGCGGGGTCAAGTTCGGGTCGAAGTGGCTGGTTCCCAAGCTCTGCCTCCTACGCTATCTGAACAGGCGCGAAGATGGAGGAGAGAATGACGAAGACGCTCAAATGCGACAAGCCCGTGGATCTCGATGAGGCGAGGAAGGCGAAGGGGCTTCCCCGCAGGAAGCGCGACGACCCGAAAGCGACCGCCTACGAACTGCGCATCAGGGTGCCCGCCGAGTTCCAGGGGGTCATGGGGCGCAAGAAGCTGTCGCGGACGGTGTTCGCCCGCAACAAGCGCGAAGAACTCAGGGCGCGCATCGCCGAGTTCGAGGAAGATGCCAACAGAATGCTTGAAGATAGGACGACGGGGGTGGGCATTGGGGCGCAAGACGTTTCACCGCTGAGTCCCGCAACGCCTTTCGGAGAGTACGTTGAGCGTTACATTGCGCTCCGCAGCAATGGGGCCATAGGAAGGCAAACCCTAGCCAACGAGCGGCGATACGCCGAGTACCTGCGTGAGGTAATAGGGCTTATCCCCCTTCGCGATTTGACGGCGATGGACGTGGAGCGATGCCTGCTTCAGGTGCCCGAGATTTCGCGGCGGTGGGCAAACGAGCGCGTGGAGGAATGGAAAAGGAAACGCGAGCAGGCGGTGCGCGAGGGGAATCGACGGAAGAAGAAGCCGCTCGGCTCCCCGCGCGTTGCCGGGCCCGATATGCAGCACAAAATCCTCAAATTCTGCCGCGAGATCCTCAACGACGCGCTGGATAGGGAGCTCGTGCAGAAGAACGTGGCGAAGGCGCGCTTCCTCTCCAAGAACTTCAAGAAGAGCCGCCCGCTCATCGACCCTCTCATGGAGGAGGATGCGGCGCGGTTCCTCCACGAAGTGAAGGCGCTTCCCCTGTCGCCTTTCAAGGTGGCGTGCCTCGCCCTTTTCTCCAGCGGGATGCGCCCCGAGGAAGCACTCGCTTTGAAGATGGGCGGCGTCAACGTCGGCGGCGTCCCTTCGGCGAGAATCACCGGGTCGCTCGAACACGGGACGGCGGAAATCGTTGAGTATACGAAGTCCGATTCGTCGTACCGCACGGTTCCTATCGACGATTACACCTCCCGCGAGATAGGCAGATGGATAGAGGAGAAGAGCAGACGCCTGCGCGCCATGGGCATCAGGCCCGGCCCAAGCACGCCTCTCGTGGGAGAACTTGACAAGCCCCTCACCTACAACGTGCTCAAGAAGCAGTGGCAAAGGTTCGTGGAGAAGGTGGGGTTCGAGGGCGTGCGCCCCTACGCGCTGCGGCATACGTTCGCCACCATCAACCTCGCTCGCGGCGAGAACATCAAGACCATCTCCGTCATCCTCGGACACGCGTCGCCGTCCTATACGCTCGACCTCTATGTGGGCTACATCCCCTCGACAAGCAGGGAGCTATCCAACAGGTACGTCTCACGGCTCGAATCGCTGCCGCAGGCCGCATAGTTTTGGAACTTTTGTATTCCGCTGCGTTTTGCTTGGGATGCGTTATAATTCAAGCGCTGCGTTTAGTCAGCGAATGAATTGCGGGCGTCGCCAAGTGGTAAGGCCCAGGCTTCCCAAGCTGTTGCACTACTCCGTGCGATTTCTCTTGAAAAGCCTTTCTGACCTCGTAAGATTTGAATACCGTTTTCCATTTTACCAAGCGCACGGGATGAAAAACGGGAAATCTCGTTTCATTTTCATTTGAATCTAAAATGACCATATGACGCACGAACGCCGTCTTAGCGACGGCGTTCCGATTCGTTGTTTGGAGCGGGCGACGGGACTCGAACCCGCGAAATCCTGGCTTGGGAAGCCAGTGCCTTACCACTTGGCGACGCCCGCGTTCTGTCAAATTATACGCCATCTTGTTTAACTCGTTCCGGCTAATACGTAAAACCACAATCTCTGGCGGAGGAACGGATGTAGTCGATATACCGGCTGCCAATCCCCATTGCCGTATTGGGAACATAGCCTGCGTAGAGATCCAGCGTGTAGGACGGGCTCTCGTGTCCCATGAGCACAGAGAGGGTCTTGATGTTCTCCCCATTCGCAAGGTTTTGAGTGGCGTAGGTGTGTCGCAATGCGTAAGGGCGTATGCCTGAGAAGCCGTTCTCATCAATGAACTTGACCCATTGCTTGCGCCATGTGTTGTACGCATAAGGCTTGGGTCCGTCCGACATGAGAGGCATGCGCATCGTCGGCATAAGCCCCAAGTCCTCTATCATCTGCGATTTCACGGCAATCCATTGTTTGGCGGTACAGGACAGAAGGCTATCAATAGGAATGGTCCTCCTCCCTGCATCCGACTTCAGGTACTCCGTTATGATGGTGCCGCCGTGCTTGACGGCCCCCGTAACGCGCAAGGCATCCTCTACGTCACCGAATGCAAAGCTGCCCGCTCGAATAGCCTGCATCTCCTCCGGGCGAATGCCGGTGCAGAACAGCGACAGCAAGCTGAGCTTGAACCAAGAGAGCGGAAGCTTCTCGATAGCCTCCAAGAACTTTGCCGCCTCGTCCGCCATGAGCGGATCAATGAGGGGCTTGCTCTGCTTGAACACCCGGCTGAGAAAACGCGCGTGAGCCGGATTCCTCGGCGTCTGCTCCTTCCCTAGTCCGTAGTTATAGACCTCTCGAAGGAACTTGAGCACCTTCGCTTGCGTGTCCGACCCTGCCGTGCGCGGCTCCTTGAGCGGTTTGACGAGCGTCTTCTTCTCCTTGGCCCATTTTGCGGTCTTGCGGTTCTCTTCTAGGGCCTTCTTGCGCTCCTCCGCCCAAATGCGAGACAGACGAGGGATGGCTATGAGGCACCTTTCGATGTCATCGGCCCTTACCTCGAAGAAGACCATATCGCCGATGGTCGCCCGGATATACCGCATATAGTTGAGCTCGTTCTTGATTGTTTCTTCCGATACAGAGCCGTGGCTCCTGACTTCGATGTAGCGCTCCGCAAACTCCGTAAGCGAAGCGGTGCAGTAGCCCATATCGTTGAGTGGCAGAGCTTGCGTTACCTTCCCTTTGGCTTCGAGGGACTTTTCGTAATCATCCTTCGCCCTGATGAACTCTTCGTTCTTTTCATCCTCGAAGGCCCTGACCTCATCCTGCAGCTCACGACGGTTGAGAACAAAAGCACGCCTTGTGAACTTGGTCTTACCGTCAAAGAAGACCTGGAAATCATCGGGGATACGGATGGTCAGTTCATACATCGTGGTGCGGGAATCTTCTCGCTTGCTACGCGGCAGACCTTTACGCTTCCTTGCCTCGTCGATGTTGTATGGCTTATCGCATTTCAATGCTAGTGGCATAGGAATCGCCCTCTTCCAGTTGGCGATCTTTGTAGAGGTAGTTCAGAAGCCCGAGCTTCGGAACGAGCCAGCGGACGCCGATGCGGCATCCCTGTATCTCGCCACGGTTGAGCAGCTTGCGGATCTCCTGCCCCGTGGTGCCGGTGAAGGCGGCCACGTTGTCGGGCGTCATCATGTAGGGGTAATCCTTCAGCATGAACAGGTAGAGTCCATCGGGATCAGCTGCCTTAAGCCGGTTCTCGTCAATCTCCAAATCGCCGTGGTTGTCATCCATAGGTGCCTCCTCTCATAAGGCGAGGCGACATCTTGCCGCCTATGTTGGTTGGTCAAACGACGCGCCTCAACGATGCGAGACGGCGAATCGCAGACTTGCGAGAGGCGGTCGCTCATGCATATGAGGGTGCGTCTGGTAGATGATTCGATGCGGTTATCAAGGTTCGAGATGTCCCTGCACATGTTTCGCGGATTGCAAAAAGAAATACATGGCACCTCGAACAAGCTAGCCGTAGTGAAGACGTATCGAACCAGATGGTATTAGATTGGGAATATGTGTCCCCAAATCAACAGTGCTTTATGCGGGAATGCATGCGAGGATGATGTCAGCCATGCGTCCCTTCTTCTCTCTCGGGGCGTCCTGGAGCCATCCTATTAGCAAACGTGCGATTCCTGCTGCAACAAATTGCAGTTTATAATTTGCGTCCTTGGGACGCGGAATCTCTTTTCCAATGACGCTCTTTTCCAAAGCATCTTGAAAGCTTGACATAATCGCATTGGAAGTAAATTGTTCAGCTTTATGTGAGGTGGCCAAAAAGAGAGTGCTATTTTCTTCTAGGAATTTCATATAGGCGATAAGAAGCTCTCGGCTTATAGGAGAATTGTATGAAGTGCGTTGATTGGCGCCCACGAAAAGTCTTTCAATGCTAACCATCTAACCTCGACCAGCAAGTCGGAGGTGTCAGAGTAATGCGCATAGAATGTCGAACGATTCACCTGAGCTTCGTTGCACAACATCGTCACGCTGATTTTCTCAAAGGCAGTTGTCTCCAAAAGCCGCAGTAAGGCTGAATCCATCTTCTTTGCCGTGTTTGCGAACTTTGTTTCTGCCTTACCCATGACGATCGGTTTTTCGTGTTATAGAAACTAGCTCAATCGCATTCGCTGTCTTGATCAGCAAGCGTGCGATTGGCCAGACACACAGTAATCACGCCCATGATGCAGAGTACGCTCGCGATAGCCGCTCCCGTGATGATCGGCATGACGAACACCAGATCGGCGTCGTCTGCGGTGGCGTAGGCGGAGAACATGCCGATCTCCAGCGTGAATAGACTGACGAGCGCGATGGCCAGGTTCACGCGGCAGTTAGTTCCGACGAGCAGGTTCTCGTGCGAGCGCAGTCGCACCAGGCCCACGATGGAGCTTATGAGCGAGAAGAACGTGAACGTCGCCACGGCGATCACGGTGATTTTATCGTAGCGGATGGAGCCTTCGCCGATCATGATGAGCGTCACGATGCCGGAGAGAACAAGTACGCTCGCGATGAGCATGATGCCGCATATGCGCGAAACGCGCGCCTGTTCGCTCGTCGTGCACGCGGCGCTCTTGCGCAACTCGTAGAGCAGGGCACCGCGCATCAGACCGAATACGAGGTAATAGATGCCCAGTGTTATGAACCACACGGAAAGCCATGCGATCCCCAGCACCAGGTTCCCAAGAGCCCAGAGCACATCCACCACTACGCCGATGAACACGAAGAGGCGTCTCCGCATATCCTCGTCGTCCATGAGGCGGCTGACATGGGGATTCCTCCGTGCGAAGGCGATCGCCCTCTGTGCGGGCACGTCGCGCACAACCCAGATGACGAGAATCGTGAATAGATATGCAGATACGGCGTAGGCTACATATGACAACGGATTACCCTTGTTGTCGAACAGGAACACCCATACCATGAGGGCGCAGATGACGGGAACCGCAAGCGCCACCACACACCCCGGCGGCATGAGGAGCGCGCGTACGACGCGGAGGACTTTGTTCTTGGGCGTCCGGGGTGCGCGTCTCTCTTCGATGCGCTCGCGCTCGTCGCTCATCGCGCCCTCGTCTCGGTAGCACAAATCGGCAGTCGCACCTCGAAGACAGCACCCTTCCCAGGCGCGCTCTGCACGTCGACGGTGCCACCGTGAAGCTCTGCGATGCGCTTGCAGAGCGCGAGCCCCAGTCCCGATCCCTTCGAGGCATGGGAGGAATCGCCCTGGTAAAAGCGATCGAAGATGTGCGCCATGGTGGCGCTGTCCATGCCGCAGCCCTCGTCCGATATCCAGATCACAGCTTCGTCCGCGCTCGCGGTGCGCCCTTCCTCTCCTGTGCGACCGCCGTAGAGCGCCAGGCTCACGCGCCCGCCGTGAGGCGAGAACTTCACGGCGTTGTCGAGCAGGTTCAACCACAGCTGCGCCAGGTAGTCCGCGTTGCCGGAAACGGTGCAGGCGTCAAGGTTCAAGTCGATGCGGATGTCCTTTTCCTCAAGCTTCGGCTCTAACAGCATCACGGTGCGCTTCAGCTGCTCGGCCACATCGACCTCCTCGATGGACGGCAGCATGGCCGCAGCCTCCATCTTCGACAGGAGCAGGATGCGCTCGGACAGGCCCGAGAGCCGTTTCGATTCCTCCACGATAATGCCCGCGTATTCGCGGCGCTCCTCGTCGGTCAGGTCGTCTTCCATCAGCAGCTGGGCGAAGCCAGAAAGCGAGTTGATGGGCGTTCTGAACTCGTGCGAGAAGTCGCTGATGAAGCCCGCGCGCATCATCTCCGTACTGGCCAGTTCCTCAGCGGCTACGTTGAAGCTGTGCGCGAACTCGCCGACCTCGCGCAGGTTAATCCGGTCCTTCTTCTCCATACGGTAGAAGAAGTCGCCCTTGGCCAGATGGTCCATAGCGAGCGTCATGCGGCGCATAGGCCGCACCAGTGAGTAGTTCGTGGCCACACATACGATGACGGCGAGCAGGATGCATACGATGAACACCACAGGTGCAATGGTGGAAGGGGCGGTCAGCTGCTCGTAGGAGACAGCTCCACTGAACGTCAGCGCCGCGCCGATCGCAGCGAGAACGATGCATACACCCATGATCGCGCCTGCGAATACCGCGACGAGGATCGCCCCGAGAGTGATCGTGCGAAACAACGAGAGGCTGTCGGTTACGTCCTCGTGGGCATTATCTTTCATCGGCTTCTCCGATCTCTGCGCAGTAGCCTCACTGGTGGCTCCCCCGGATCTAGCCGCTTTAGCCGATGCCGCGCACCGTCTTGATGGCAAAGTCGGGCCAATCCTCGAAACGGGAGCGCAGGCGGTTCACGTGCACGTTCACGGTCGCCTCCGAACTCTCAGTGTCCCAGCCCCACACCTCGTCGAGCAGCTGCATGCGGGTGTAGGCGCGCCCCGGAGTGGAGAGCAGGCGGAACAGCAGCTGGAACTCCTTGGATGGCAGTTCGACCTTCTCGCCGCCGCGCTCGATCGTGTTG
>OCAN01001377.1_pt1 | contig 12319 bp, 7 predicted proteins | sample 1538321 | NCBI WGS metagenome assembly OCAN01 (sample SAMEA2580294, study PRJEB22360) | human gut metagenome | biome: human gut; feature: human-associated habitat; material: faeces | place: Denmark | collected 2008/2010 | reverse complement strand
CGACCACTTTGGGGGTGGTTTTCCCTGATGCTCCACAAGCCGGCGGGGCTGGTGTCCGCGACGGAGGACCCCCGCCAGCCCACCGTGCTGGAGCTGCTGCCCCAGCATCTGCGCCGGGTGGGGCTCTTCCCGGCGGGACGGCTGGACAAGGACACCGAGGGCCTGCTCCTGCTCACCAATGACGGCCCCCTGGCCCACCGCCTGCTGGCCCCCCGGCACCACGTGGACAAGATCTACTTCGTCCGGGTGGATGGGGAACTGGATGGGGCGGACGCGGCGGCCTTTGCCGCAGGGATGATGCTGGAAGACGGGCTGGCCTGCCTGCCTGCGGGGCTGGAGGTGCTGGAGCAGCCGGACACCGCCCTCGTTACCCTACACGAGGGCAAGTACCACCAGATCAAGCGCATGCTGGCGGCCCGGGGGAAGCCGGTGGTGTACCTCAAACGGCTGACCATGGGGCCGCTCATGCTGGACCCGGCCCTGGAAAGGGGGGAGTGGCGGCCCCTGTCTGCGGAGGAGGTGGCCGCTCTGCGGCAGGCGTAGAGGCGGCCCGGGCGGGGAACGTTCACGGCCAACTTGCCCGGCACAGCCGGGCATGCCAGCGCTTTGGCTTAGCGCTGCGGTTTCGTCTGCGCCCTGCCTTCGTCTCCCAGCCCACGGCCTCTGTGCTTCCTGTCAGCTTTCGGCAATTTCAACAAAAAATTTTGCAAAACCTATTGAAAAGGGCAAAAAGACCCGGTATAATAGAAAGGAAACGGACGAGAGAGCGGTTTGTCCCCCTGCGGGGGAATCAAAATAAGGAGGCTATCACCATGTCCAGCAGGATTTTTCAGAGCGTTGTCTTACAGATGAAGGACAGCACGGAGAGAGCCATCGGCGTGATCGATTCTGAGGGAACGGTGGTGGCCTGCAATGAGTTGAGCTGCATCGGGGAGCACTGGCCGGGCGCCGTGGAGGCGGTCAACAGGGGCGAGGGAGACGCGGTCCGCTTTGACGGGCGCACCTTCAAGGCCCTGGCCGGCTGGGGGGCCCAGTTCGACTATGCCGCCTTTGTCAAGGGTGAGGACTCCGAGGCGCAGATGCTCTGCGCCATGGCCACGGTGGCGCTGAACGGCGCCAAGACCTACTATGAGGAGAAGCACGACAAGGCCACCTTTGTCAAGAACATCATCTCCGACAACATTCTGCTGGGGGACATCTATGTCCGCGCCAAGGAGCTGCACTTTGTCTCCGAGGCGCCCCGGGCGGTGTTCCTGATCCGCCAGGTGGAGACCAGCGATCCCGCCCTCATTGACGTGGTGCATACCCTGTTCCCCGACAAGCAGGTGGACTTCGTCCTCTCGATCAGCGAGACTGACGTGGCCCTCATCAAGCAGCTCTCTGAGGGGGCGGAGCCACGGGAGCTCTATAAGATCGCCAAGCAGATCGAGGAGAAGATCACCGAGGAGCTCCATGTGCGGGTGGTCATCGGCATCGGCACCATCGTGGGCCACATCCGGGAGTTGGCCCGGGCCTACAAGGAGGCGGGGATCGCCATCGACGTGGGCCGGGTGTTCGACACGGAGAAGAGCATCATCAATTACGAGAATCTGGGTATCGGCCGGCTGATCTACCAGTTGCCCACCACCCTGTGCGAGATGTTCCTTCAAGAGGTGTTTAAGAAGAACCCCATCGACGCCCTGGACCAGGAGACCCTGTTCACCATCAACAAGTTCTTTGAGAACAACCTGAACGTATCCGAGACGGCTCGGAAGCTCTTTGTCCACCGGAACACCCTGGTGTACCGCCTGGAGAAGATCAAGAAGCTCACCGGACTGGACCTGCGGGAGTTTGACGACGCCATCACCTTCAAGGTGGCGCTGATGGTCAAGAAGTACCTGATCTCCCGGGGCATCGACAACTGAGTGCACTGCCAGCAGGGGCGCCGGAGACGGCGTCCCTGCTGGCAGTGGGCATTTCTTTCGAATACGATAAATGAGGTAACCGAGCGTGATACGGCTTATTGACATTCAAAAGTCCTACGACAACGGGACAAAGGCCCTGAAGGGGGTCAACCTGCGCATCGACGACGGGGAATTTGTCTTTCTGGTGGGCCCTTCCGGCTCCGGAAAGTCTACGATTCTGAAGCTCATCACCGCCGAAATCGCGCCCACCGGCGGGCGGCTGATGGTCAACGGCTACAATCTGAACAACATCCGGCCCCGGCAGGTGCCCTACATGCGGCGCACCCTGGGGGTCATCTTCCAGGATTTCCGGCTCATTGAGAAAAAGACGGTGCGGGAGAACCTGACCTTTGCCATGCGGGCGGTGGGGGCCTCCCCCCGGGAGATCCGCAAGCGTGTGCCCTACGTACTGGAGCTGGTGGGCCTGGACCAGAAGGGGGACCGCAAGCCCAACCAGCTCTCCGGCGGCGAGCAGCAGCGGGTGGCCATCGCCCGCGCCCTGGTGAACAACCCCCAGATGATCATCGCCGACGAGCCGACGGGCAATCTGGACCCCATGCGCTCCCTGGAGATCATGATGCTGCTGGAGCGCATCAACGAGCTGGGTACCACCGTGCTGGTGGTCACCCACGCGAAGGAACTGGTCAACCGCTTCTCCAAGCGGGTGGTGGCCATTGAGAACGGCAGGATCATCAGCGACGAGACGGGCGGGTATTACAACAATGAGACAACGATATGATTTCGGCTATTTCCTCTCAGAGGGCTTCCACAGCATCTTCACTCACGGCTTTATGTCCTTCGCCGCGGTTTGCATGATTATCTGCTGCCTGCTCATCATGGGCTCCTTTACCCTGGTGGCGGTGAATGCGGAGAACATGTTCAGCGATCTGGAGGCCGAGAACCAATTCACGGCGTACATCGACGAGAGCCTCACCCAGGAGGAGGCTAAAGCCCTCCAGGACGACATCGAGGCGGTACCCAACGTGGCCCGGGCGGAATTCATGACCAAGGAGCAGGCCCAAGAGGAGTTTGAGGCCGATTATGAGGGCAACGAGCTGTTTGACGGCCTGCCCTCCGATGTGTACCGGGACCGGTTCCACGTTTATCTGGACGACATCAGCAAGCTGACTGAGACAGAGAACGCAGTAAAAGAGGTAACCGGCGTGGCCAAGACTAAATCAGCCCCCGAGATCGCCGAGGGCTTCACCGTCATCCGCAACATCGCCGGGGCGGTGGCCGTGATCCTGGTGGTGATCCTGTTGGCGGTGAGCCTGTTCATTATCGCCAACACCATCAAGCTGGCCACCTTCAACCGGCGGGAGGAGATCGCCATCATGAAGATGTGCGGCGCCACCAACGCCTTTGTCCGCTGGCCTTTCGTCTTTGAGGGCCTGATCCTGGGGCTGGTGGGTGCGGTGGCGGCCTTCTTCCTCCAGTGGGGCATCTATGTGCTGGTGGGCAGCGCCATCAGCGGCTCGGACACCATCTCCCTGATCACCGTGCTGCCCTTCCAGCCCATGGCTTTACGGGTGCTGGGCGTGTTCGTCCTCACCGGCTTCGTCATCGGCGCGGGCGGCTCGGTGCTGGCCATCCGCAAGTTTCTGCAGGTATAACGGCAGCGGCAAAAGGAGGCTTCCATGGCGTTTGACAGATCCCTTCGGCGGGCGGCATGCGCCCTGCTGACGGCCGCGCTGCTGGTTCCCGCCTGGGGCGGGCTGGCCCGGCAGGTGAGGGCGGCCTCCCAGAGCGAGATCGACGCGCTGAAGGCCGAGCAGGCGGAGAGCCAGGCCCGGCAGGAGGAGCTGAAGGAGCAGTTGGCCGGCGTGAAAGAGGACCAGGCGGCCGCCCAGCAGAAGCGGCAGCTCCTACAGCAGCAGTTAGAGGCAATCAATGCCGAGCTGGACAGCATCAACGCGCAGATCTCCTACTATGACGGGGAGATCGCCCAGAAAGAGGCGGAGCGCAGGGAGGCGGAGGCCAAAGAGCAGGCCCAGTATGAGCTGTTCTGCGAGCGGGTGCGCGCCATGGAGGAGGAGGGGACGGTATCCTATTGGTCCATCCTCTTCAACGCCGAGAACTTCTCCGACATGCTGGACCGCCTGGCGGACATTGACGCGGTGATGGACTACGACAACCAGGTCATGGAGGAGCTGACCGCGGCCCGGCAGGAGCTGGAGCGGCTTCAGGCGGAGCTGGAGAGCGCCCGCGCGGAGGAGCAGGCGGCCAGGGAGCAGCAGGAGGCCAAGAGGGCGGAGCAGCAGGCCAAGGTGGCGCAGGCCCAGAAGCTGCTGGACCAGATCAACGCCGATGTGGCGGAGGTCAACCGGCAGTTGGACACAGAGAACGCGGAGTGGGCCGCCATCGGGGCGGACATCGCCCGGAAGCAGAAGGAGCTGGAGGAGCAGCGGAAGCAGAACAACGTCCAGCTCCCGCCTACCGGCGACGGCTGGCTGTGGCCCCTGCCTGCGTCCAATTTGAAGCTGACCTCGGCCTTCGGCTCCCGGATGCACCCGGTGGATCACGTGCCAAACAGCCACACCGGCATTGACGTGGCCGCCTCCACCGGCGTCCCCATCTACGCGGCCAGGGGCGGACAGGTCATTATGTCGGAGTATGGCGCCGGCGCCAACTGGTCCTACGGCAACTTCGTGGTCATCGACCACGGGGACGGCACCACCACCCTCTACGCCCACATGTCCTCGCGGGCGGTGAGCGAGGGGCAGATGGTGTCCCAGGGGCAGACCATCGGCGCCGTGGGCGACACCGGCAATACGTCGGGCCCCCACCTCCACTATGAGGTGCGGCGGAACGGCCAGCGGACAGACCCCGAGGCATATTATCCCAATCTTCCCTTCATTCGGGCCTATAATTGGTAATGGAACGGACATAAAAGGAGCGGCAACGTGGCAAAGAAGCAGAGTCAGAAAAAGAGACCCCAGAAGCAGAAAATCGAGTGGCGCCGGGTGTTTGTGGCCGGGCTGGCCGTGGTGATGGCCCTCCTGCTGCTGCTGCCCATGATCAGCATGATCGCCGGCGGCGTGGGCGCGGTGACGCAGAGCGAGATCGACGCGCTGAAGGAGGAGCAGCGGGAGAGCCAGGTCAAGCAGCAGGAGTTGAAGAACCAGCTGGCCGACGTGAAGGAGGACCAGGCTGCCGCCCAGCAGAGGCGGCAGCTCCTACAGCAGCAGTTGGAGGCAATCAATGCCGAGCTGGACAGCATCAACGCGCAGATCTCCTACTATGACCAGGAAATCGCCCAGAAAGAGGCGGAGCGCAGGGAGGCGGAGGCCAAAGAGCAGGCCCAGTATGAGCTGTTCTGCGAGCGGGTGCGCGCCATGGAGGAGGAGGGGACGGTATCCTATTGGTCCATCCTCTTCAACGCCGAGAACTTCTCCGACATGCTGGACCGCCTGGCGGACATTGACGCGGTGATGGACTACGACAACCAGGTCATGGAGGAGCTGACCGCGGCCCGGCAGGAGCTGGAGCGGCTTCAGGCGGAGCTGGAGAGCGCCCGCGCGGAGGAGCAGGCGGCCAAGGACCAGCAGGAGGCCAAGAAGGCGGAGCAGCAGGCCAAGGTGGCGGAGGCCCAGAAGCTGCTGGACCAGATCAATGCCGACGCGGCGGAGCTCAACCGCCAACTGGACGACGAGATGGAGGGCGCGGCGGAGATCCAGGCGGAGATCGCCCGGAAGCAGAAGCAACTGGAGGAGGAGCGCCGGCAAAACAATGTCACCATCGACTCGGAGACCAACTACCTGTGGCCGCTGCCCGGCTACTACCGGCTGACCTCCCTGTTCGGCTACCGCATTCACCCCATCACCGGCAAGGCCCACAGCCATACCGGCATCGACATCCCCGCCCCCGGCGGCACCCCCATTCAGGCCTGCAAGAGCGGACAGGTGGTCACCTCCGCCTACCACTACTCCTACGGCAATTACGTGGTCATCGACCACGGCAACGGCAACTCCACCCTCTACGCCCACATGAGCTCCCGGGCGGTGAGCGAGGGGCAGATGGTGTCCCAGGGCCAGACCATCGGCTATGTGGGCACCACCGGCAGCTCCACGGGCAACCACCTGCACCTGGAGGTGCGGGACAACTACACCCGTGTGGACCCGGAGAGCAAGTTCCCCAGCCTGAGCCTGACCCACCCCTGGTAACGTCCGGGCGCGGCTGCGCCGTTTTGCTGCAACAAGTTCGCCCGCCGCGCGCGGGCATGGCCCAGAGGCGGGCGGAGGCATCGGCCTCCGCCCGCGCTGGCTTTTCTGGAAAGGATCTGATCCCGTGCGAAAGAAACGTTTTTCCCTGGCCCAGCTTCTGCTGGCCATTGCACTCACCACCGTTGCCGTGCTGGGCTGCGGACTCCTGGCCGTCCGTGCCTGGATGGGGGAGGGCGGGCGTTCCCTGGTGGAGGGGCTACGGCTGGTCAACACCCTCTTTGTGGGGGAATATGACGAGACAGAGGTGGTGGACGCCGCCCTGGAGGGCATGGTGTCCGGCCTGGGCGACCGCTGGAGCTACTACCTGACGGCTGATGAGCTGGAGGCCCAGAACCAGCGCCGCACCAACCAGTATGTGGGGGTTGGGATTACCGTCAACTACACACGGGAGGAGGGACTCTATATCCTCGCGGTGGAGACCGGAGGCCCTGCCGAGGCGGCTGGGTTGGAAGCCGGGGAGGTCATTACCGCTGTGGACGGCGTCTCCCTGGCGGGAGAGGCACGCTATGAGGGCGCGAATCTTATCCAGGGGGAGGCGGGCACCACCGTCACCCTGGAGGTGCTGGGGGAGGACGGGGCGGCCCGCACCGTGGAGGTGGAGCGGGCCGAGCTGAAGAACGACCCGGTGGAGAGCCGGATGCTGGAGGGAAAGGTGGGCTATGTGCGCCTGCTCAACTTCTACGACCACAGCGCCCAGCGGCTGGAGGAGGCCGTCACCCAGCTCCGGGAGCAGGGGGCGGAGGCGCTGGTCTTTGACATGCGGAACAACGGCGGCGGCTACCTGAGCCAGCTCACCGACATGCTGGACTTCCTGCTGCCCGAGGGCCCCATCTTCATCAGCCGCGACCGGGCGGGCCATGAGGAGATCACCAACTCCGACGCGGACTGTGTGGAACTGCCCATGGCGGTGCTGGTCAACGCCGACACCTACTCCGCCGCCGAGTTTTTCGCCGCCGAGCTCCAGGAGCAGGGCGCGGCGGTGATCGTGGGGGAGCCCACCAGCGGCAAGGGCTACTCTCAGCAGACCTTCCCACTGCCCCACGGCGGCGCCGTGGCCATCTCCACCGGCGCCTACTTCACCGGAAGCGGCGCCTCCCTTATCGGCACGGGCCTGACCCTGGATGCGGAGGTATACAACACCGGCGCGGAGGATGCTCAACTGGCCGGCGCGCTGGAATTGCTGGAAATCCGGTAAAAAAGTCTTGACTGTAAACCCACTTGATACCCTACCGTGGAGACAAGGAGGCGAGCAGAATGACGATCGGTGAGCTGGAGGCCGCCCTGGACATGCCCAGGGCCAATATCCGCTTTTATGAGCAGGAGGGCTTCATTCACCCCAGGCGGGGGGCGAACAACTACCGGGACTACACGGAGGAGGACGCGGATACCCTGCGCAAAGTGAAGCTGCTGCGGCAGCTCGGACTGTCCCTGGAGGAGATCCGGCAGGCCCAGCGGGGAGAGCGCCCTCTGGCGGCCCTGCTGGGGGAGCAGGAGGCGGCCCTGGCGCGGCGGCGGGCAGAGCTGGACTGGGCGGGACAGGTGTGCCGCGCCATGCGGGAGGACGGGGTGGAGTTTGCCACCCTAGACGCCCACAGGTACCTCAGCCGGCTGGACCGCCCGGCGGATCAGCCCGGCTTTTTCGATCTGCGGGCCGACGCGGCCCCCACCGTCTCCCACCCCTGGCGGCGCTATTTCGCCCGCGGCCTGGACTACAGCCTTTGCAGCTTTCTATGGATGGTGGTGTGCCTGTTCCTGTTCCGCTGGTTTCCTGAGAACAACTGGGGAGTCCGGCTGCTGAATGCCTACGCCGCTTACGGCATCCTGCTGGCGGCGGAGCCCCTGCTCCTGTGCACCTGGGGGTATACGCCGGGCAAGTGGATATTTGGGCTGGCGGTCCGAAACCGGGACGGGGGAAAGCTCACCTGGGGCCGGGCCCTGTCCCGCACCTGGGGGGTGTTTGCCAGGGGCGAGGGGTACGGCATCCCTATCTACGTTCTCTGGCGCAATTACAAGTGCTGGCGTCGGTGCAGGGACGGAGAACCGGAGGACTGGGAGGAGGACACCTCCTATACCATGAAGGACGAGAGCGGCCTGCGCATCGGGGGCTTTGCCGCCGCCCGGGCCGCCCTGTTTGGCCTGAGCCTGCTCCTGGCACTTCAGGCGACCCTGATGCCCCTCCACCGGGGGCCTCTCACTCCGGAGGAATACGCCGCCAACGTCAACGACTGGTGCCGGAGGCTGGATGTGTGCTCCGGCGAGCGGATGAACGGGGCGGGTGAGTGGGAGGAGGATACCGCGCCGGGGCGCTCTGCGGTGTGCTGGCCGGGCGAAGGCGGTCCGACGCACCGGCTCACCGTCAATGGCGCGGGGGAGGTCACCGGGGTGCGCATCGAGGTGGAGCGCACCGGGGAGGAGGTGCTGTTCGGAAGCACCACCCAGCAGTCTCTGGCGGCTGCGGCCTTTGCCGCCGCCCAGCCGGGGTGGAACGGCGTGTCCTGGTGGAGCAGCGGCGTGCTTCAGGCCGTCGGAAGCCGGCCCTTTGACAGCTATACCCTCCAGGCCGGGGCGGTGACCGTTACCCAGATGGTCTCCTGGGAGGGCTACCAGGATGTGGGGGGCTGGCTGCTTGCCGAGGACGGCGTGCCGGAGGAGGAGTTGTACTGCCGGACGGAGTTCACCATGACCCTCCAGACATAGAAGATATAAAACCCCACCGGCGAAGCCGGTGGGGTTCAGTCTTTCGCAAAAGTCGTTAGATCCAACGTGAAAGGGAACCCGGATGGTTCATCTCCGCATCAGGAGCCGCAGCAAGCGGCGGTCGTGCTCTGAATCGCCCTGCGGAGCGCTTTGCCCCTCTGCCGCCCGGCGGACAGGCGGCGTGGGGAGGCTGGGCTCTCTCTGTCCGGCCAGCAGAAAGCCGCTGGTCAGGGCGGTGAGGGGAGCCACAGTCACCAGACCGAAGGAACCCACGATGGTGTGTATGATTTCTGAGGCGACATACTTGTAGTTGAGAATGTTATAAAGGGGAGTGCCCTGGGCCATAAAGACCATGAGCAGGGCCACGTAGCCGCCGGAGTAGGCCAGCAGGAGGGTGGTTGTCATAGTGCCCATGGCCGCCCGCCCCACATTCATACCGGAGCGTACCGCCTCCCAGCGGGAGATATCAGGGCGCTTTTTCACTACCTCGTTGACCGCAGATGTGATATCCACCGCCAGATCCATCACCGCGCCGGAGGAGCCGATGAAGATCGCCGCCATAAAGATCTGGGTCAGGTTGAGATCCTGATATCCGGAGTAGAGCAGACTCTCCGAGTAGGACATAACGGCCCCGTGGATCTGAAACAGGTCGGTAAACACAATGCCCAGCACACATGTGACCAGTATCCCCAGGAACGCACCCGACACGGCGGCGGCGCACCGCCGCTCGAAGCCGTAGACCAGGGCGATGATCAGCAGGGTGAGGGCCAGAGTAACCGCCAGGCCGACCAGGATGGGGTTCCAGCCCTTGAGGTAGAGGGGCACCAGAACCTTCCACAGCATCAGCACCGTCAGCACGAAGGAGACGATGGCCCGCAGGCCGGTACGCCCGGCGAAGAGGATCAGGAACACGGCGAAGACGGCGGCCAGCAGAGCCTCCTTGCCGATGCGGTAGTGGTCGGTCATGGTGACGGAGAGAATCTCGTCCCCCTGGCAGCTGACCACCACCATGGCCTTGTTACCGGGGGCGAACAGCTTGTCCTGCTCCAGGGAGCCGTTGAGCATGTTGATGCCGGTGGCGGTTCGTCCCTGAAACCGGCCGCCCAGCAGCTCCAGAGTGCAGCGCTGCTCACCGGAGCGGACGAGCCCGGTGTCCACGATGGTGGAGTCGTCCACCGCCAGCACCCGGGCCGCGCAGCGGTCGGCCTCCTGGTACTGGACGGCCCCTTCATACCCGGTGGGGAGGAGGAGCAGCAGGGCGGTCAGCGCCAGGCAGAGCACGACGGGGACATAATAGCGGCGCTGGGCGGGGTCACGTAGAAAACGCATAGATGGATAAGTCCTTTCTGCGCCGAGGCGGATGGGGTCGGGAGACCCCATCCGCCTCGGCTGTATGGAAGTGGGAAAGCAGGGGTTAGGCTATGCCGAGCATGCCGGCCAGCTTGTGATAGATCTGAGTATTGTCGTAGTAGCCGTTGAACTGCCCGGCGTTAACACCGTGGGCCAGCACGGCCACGGGCAGGCCGGTGTGGCTGTAAGAGGTGAAGGAGATGCCGGACTTGTTGTTGATGATGTGGGTGAGGGTGACGCTCAGAGGCTCGTAGGTGCCGTAGAGCACGTATTCCTCCTGCTCGTACTGGCTGGCAGCGGTGCCGTTGACGCTCTTTTCGTAGGCGGCGCGGAGCTGTTCCAGCTCGTAGTCGGTGAGCACCAGCTTATCGCCCTCCTCGCCCTGGGGCTTGAGGCCGAAGAGCGCCTCCACATCCTTCAGGACATCCTCAAAGGAGGTCTTGTCCTCCTTGTACCTGGACACGTAGTCGCTGTCGAACTTGGCGTAGGAGATCTTCTGGCTCTCCAGCAGATCCAGATAGGTGTCGTAGTCGGTGCCGGCAAAGCCGATGGTGAGGCCGCCGGTTTCGTGGTCGCTGGTGACCAGGATCAGGGTCTCATCGGCGTGCTCCTTGGCGAAGTCGATGGCCACCTGTACCGCATCGGCCAGGGCCTGCGTGTCGTGGATGGTGGAGGCGGCGTCGTTGGCGTGGCAGGCCCAGTCGATCTTGCCGCCCTCGCACATCATAAAGAAGCCGTCCTTGTCCTGGGAGAGCACCTCAATTCCCTTTTCCACGTAGTCGGCCAGGGCCCACATGTCGTCGGTGCGGTCGATCTCGTAGGCCATGGCGTCGCTGTCGGCCAGGTGCTCGTCGATGATTACCACCGGGCCGCCGGTGACCTGCTCGGCCTCAGCCTGGGTCTTGACCACATGATAGCCCGCCTTTTCCGCCAGGGCGTACAGATCGGCCTGATCTCCCTCGGCGCCGGTGGGCTTGAGCAGGCCGCCGCCGGCGAAGTACTCAAAGCCGGAGTCGATGAGCTCCAGGCCGATGTCGTAGTAGTCATTACGGCTGGCCTGGTGGGCATAGAAGGCGGCAGGGGTGGCATGGTTGAGGTTGACGGAGGTAATGACGCCCACCGAATAGCCCTTCTGGGCGTGGAGCTGTTCGGCAATGGTTTCGTAGGAAATGGTGCCGGTTTCGTCCACGTTGATGGAGCCGGAGTAGGTCTTGTAGCCGGTGGAGATGGAGGTGGCGGTGGAGGCGGAGTCGGGGGCAAAGGAGTTGGAGTCATAAGTCACGGCGGAGCCGGCGGCCTCAAAGTTCATGAAGTTGAGGTACTCGGGACCGTCCAGGATGGCTCCGCCGTTGTCGTCCAGGCTGGGCTGGGCCTGCCGATAGTCGGCGTCGTTCAGCGCACCCAGGAAATCGGATGTGGACTGGATCTGGGGATAGCTCATGCCGTCGCCAATGAAGAGAAACACGTATTTGGGGGCTTTGACGGTGGAGCCGGTGGTGGAGAGAGACTGAACCTCGGCGGCAGGCGTGGGGGTGGGATCGGGCGCGGCGGCCGTGGGATTGCCGCAGGCAGCCAGGGCCATGCCCAGCGTCAGGGCGGCCGTGGACAGGGCCAGGGGACGCTTCCAATTCATTCTGATTCCTCCAAAGTTATTTTGATGCGCTCGGTACGCTGCCATGATAGCGGATAGATTGGGGAGTGCGCTATCAGCGTGGTGTAAAACAAGCTAAACTCTTTGTAAGATATCGTAAAGGAAAGGTGAGGCGCGGGGGTTGACAAGCGGCGGAACCGGAGTGATAATCAGAGGGCGGAACGAAAAACACGGCCCGGTTGGTAGTCCGGGCGCGGTCCGGGGGAGCGTCCCGCCCCCGGGACCGTCAGTAACCTGCCTCCTTGGTTGTCCGCGCTCCGCGCAAGACCTATATTTAAGGAGGACAACTTCATATGGAATGCGGCTATGCGAGGCTGACGGTCTGGTTTGCCGACCCCTTCTGGGTGGGCGTGTATGAGCGGGAGGCGGAGGGGCGCCTGGAGGTGTGCCGCCATACCTTTGGCGCCGAGCCGAAGGACGGAGAGGTTTGGCAGTGGCTCCTGTCGGCGTGGCGG
>OCAN01001369.1_pt1 | contig 12391 bp, 16 predicted proteins | sample 1538321 | NCBI WGS metagenome assembly OCAN01 (sample SAMEA2580294, study PRJEB22360) | human gut metagenome | biome: human gut; feature: human-associated habitat; material: faeces | place: Denmark | collected 2008/2010 | reverse complement strand
TTAGCTAAATCAGGAGGGTAAACTGAGTTCCCTTCGTCAGATTTTAATGCATTATCAAATGATGTCATCGTTATATCTATCCATTATAGTATCTAACGTATTATGTAGCGCTGCATTGTCTTGAATAATTCGTTGGACATTGGCAGCATTAGCCTGCTCAGACAGGAAACGTTTTGCATATAGATCAGGCATTTGACTTGTCGGACTCCATCCCCCCATCAGTCGTAGTTCATCTTTGGCTTCTTCCATTATCCCTGAGAGGGAAGGGACTTCAGCAATAAAGTGTGTTTTATTTTGCTGGCTTTTCAAATATTTTAAATGCCATATTTTTTGCAATGTCAAAAAGGCCCAAGTATGTCGGGTTGTATGCGGAGTCAATCGTTGCAACGAGTCAGAGTACAACGGTGATTTGTACTCTGGATATTGGTTAGTGAAGACCTGATCTATTTTCGAAAAAATAGAATGAACTGATGTGTAGGACAAAGGCTTCGCTGACTGTTGACTCGATGTAAAGATGAAATCGTGTTTATCAGTTTTTGGTCGAAGCTTTGCTATATAAATGCTTAAAAAAATATAATCCTGCTTATCGAGCTCCAACACACGATTAGCCCATGCATTTTTGAGAGATGGCGCATTCTTTCTTGGTTCGTATGCCTCGTCGACAGTTGTCACAATCAAACTAAACTTATCACCTTTTAAATTAGGTTTAATTGAGCTGCACTCTAACAACAATAGCTCACCTGTTCGTAAACCATAATTTAACAACAGACGAATAATCAAAAAATTGCGGAACTGAAGATGCCCGGAAGGGAAAGGATTTAGCGGGTTATGCTTTTGGGCAGAAGAGGGGGTTATTATTCCATACAGGCTGAGCACCATTGCCCCAGACAAACTCTGAAATCCTTGGCTGCTGTGACTATGTTGCGAAAATTTGTTTGATGTAAGCGTTCGATAATTCTCCCGGCAAAGCTGTAAACGGGTGTGTAAACGCGAAGCCAAAAGTGATAATGCTTTGGGAGAGTCATCCCGGTATGCAGGTGATATGTAGGTGTTAATCAAAAAAGAAATGAAATGGATCACAGCACGAACTCTAACTGTATGAGTTAAGCTATTGGCTTTTGTGACTCTCGTTAAAGACAACACATTTGACTGGACGTTGTGGCCATTTTCTAGATACATCCAAAATGCGGGCATTTCACCGACAGCAATGTCTGGATTGTGGTCAGATGAATAGAAGCTGTAGCAAAACGAGACACCATACTTTTGCCTCCAGAATTCGTAAAAAAACTTCACAGATTGAAGTGAAGCTGACTGTGTGGACAATGAGCGGAAAGCCAAATGGTCAATATGGTACCTAAGGGGATACAGCAACGGCAGAGAGGTTTCCAAGTCCATCAGGATCCATCGCCTTTTACGGCCTGAGATAACCAACTGCTTTAGTGAATACACAATATTTACCTCAAAATTATCATGGATATGAAGAGAATGTACTCTGTACCTAATGCAAGAAACGAGAGGGAGATCAGAAATCCTAACGTATTGATTTATCAGTTAGTGGGAGTGTCATATGAACTTATTTACCACAGTAGGTGATTTAACATAATATACATTATGCGCACCAATGGTGTAGGGGCTCAATAGTAATGTCCGCCTGTGGCTCAATTCAGATGTCCGCGTTATGGTAAGCTTCACTGGTCCGTTTAAACTACCGGGAGGCATATCATGAGCGCAGAAAGCTCAGGAGTGTTTACTTTGAAAGAGATCAACCGGGTTAAGATTATACAGGACGTCATCGAACGTCGCATCACAACGCGTCGTGCGGCCGAGCACCTTGGTATCAGCGACAGACAATGCCGCCGTCTTCTTGCTCGTTACCGTGAAGGCGGTCCGCTTGGTATGGCCAGCAGACGATGTGGCATGCGTGGTAACCGTCAGTTGCCTCCCGGGCTCGCAGACGAGGCTCTGGAACTGATCAAGACGCGTTATGCTGATTTCGGTCCAACTCTCGCGCGTGAAAAGCTCGAAGAGCTCCACGGACTGTTTCTTGGCAAAGAAACAGTCCGGCGCATCATGGTCCGGGCTGGTTTATGGATCCCCCGTAAACAACGCGCCGCAAGGATCCCTCAACCACGGTACCGGCGTCCTTGCACTGGTGAACTGATACAGATTGACGGCTGTGATCATGACTGGTTTGAAGGCCGTGGCCCGGCCTGCACAGCGCTGGTCTACGTTGATGATGCAACCAGCAAACTGATGGAACTGTTGTTTGTTAAATCGGAGTCCACGTTTTCTTACTTTGAAGCCACGCGGCGCTATATTGATAAGCATGGTAAACCGCTGGCACTGTACAGCGATAAAGCTGGTGTTTTTCGTGTTAACAATAAACACGCCACAGGCGGAGACGGACATACTCAGTTTGGGCGAGCCATGCATGAACTGAACATCCAGACTATCTGTGCAGAAACCAGCCCCGCCAAAGGGCGTGTAGAACGTGCTCACCTGACTTTACAGGATCGTCTGGTAAAAGAACTGCGGTTACAGGGCATTTGCTCAATGGAGGCTGCAAATGACTTCGCTGAGGCCTATATGGCTGACTATAACCGCCGTTTTGGCAAAGTACCGCGACATGATTTTGACGTACACCGTGCTGTAGAACATGATGAAGACTTGGAGCTTATTTTCACTGTTCGTGAAAAACGTAAAGTCTCAAAATCGTTGACGATACAATATGATAAAATGTTGTACCTGATTGAAGACAGCGAGCTGAGTCGCCGTGCAATAGGTAAATATATCGATGTGTATCACTATCCTGATGGCAGAAAAGAGCTGCGCCTGAACGGTACGTTACTTCCCTACTCTACTTACGACCGACTGTCAGAAATCGACCAGGGCGCGATTGTCGATAACAAGCGTCTTGGCCGAACCCTGGAGTTTATCAGTCTGGTGCAGAGCAAGCGGGATAACACGCGCTCTCAGTCAATTCCCGCTGGTGATGGCCCTTCCCGACGACGGCCAAAGCAGGAAGGGAAGAAATCCCAGCGCTCACTGGATAATGATGACATGCTCGAAGCACTCAAACAGCTTCAGTCACGTTCAGAGGATATTTTTGGTAAAAGAGCCCGCTGATGGTACTCACTGACCGGACGGTTGTTGCTCACCAGTTGATATTGTCCGGCCAGACCCATGATGTATTATTCATTTCGTTCAGCATCTTTATGTCCTGCTTTTCACGGGCATACTTACCCCATAATGAATCAAAAGAGCGAACAATACTGATTAACTGCTTTTTTCTTTGCTCCGGAGATAAGCTGATAAAATAGCAGCACCTGCTGTCAATATTATCCTCAATGAAATTAAAATCAGAGTCTGATGCATATTTTGCTGTTTGCATAATATCATTCGACGTTGTTCGGTCAGACTCTGTTAATGCTGATTCTATCAGGTATTCAAAGGCATACATGACAGACAGCTGGTTTTTGTCTGTCTGAATATAACCCATTGAGTTTCTGAGTATTGAGGACTGAACCAGGACCAGAGGCCATAAAATCTCAACACCATAAAGCTTATATGTATCATGTTGATCATACTGATGTTGCTCAACACGACGATTACCTTCCCGCGCTTTACGAATATCATAGGCAAGGGATAACATAAATCCGTCTTTAACTTTAATCAGTGGGCTTTCATCCACGATGTAATGAACGAGTTCGTGCAATTCATTCAGGGCTTCTGAATCTCCCCACAGTATAAAACCTGCATTGTTCGGCGTTAACTCGTATCGAAGCATGAGATCAATCATCCTGTTGTTTCAGTCGAAGGAAAGTCTATCAGCAAAGAGAATCTGAGATCAAAGTGGACATTTTAATTGAGCCGGATAAAGGACATTTCAATTGAGCTTTGACAAATGGTAAGGATGGCGGGAACTGGCGTTACCGGTGCCGTCATTGGTCACAGACCGTAATCCACTGGCCCAGGACGTCTTTCAGGCAATGTTGGCATAAATCCAGTTTTAAGCGATTACTGTCACCAAAAATTGAACCGTATCCAGCTAAGTGATTAACAGACAGAAACTCATTGAACTCAATGTCATCTACCACCGTCTTCGCATGGCGACCACAGCGATCGCAGGTCTTCGCACATAACATTACAGTATCGCTGGATGTGAAAAATTGCATTTTATCTCCTCGTAATGCTGCCGCGCCGAATCAGCAATAACGCTAAAAAAACAGAATTGTTCGGCTTGGCCAACCCCTGACACTAACAAAAGCAAGTTTTGTCATTGTCCGGGGTTATCATATAAACCAATAGACCGTCCTTACGCCATTCTGGTTATCAATAACATAGCCGCATTGTTTCCTTAAAAATTCTTCTGCTAAATCAATGGCTTTTACAGAAATCTCATAAGAAGGAAGTAAAGTGTATCCTTTCCCTTCACTGGCAGCTGCTTTGATCGCATCCAGAGTATTATCAATCAGTAACAGAGCAAGTGATGCTTCATTTACCTGAGCCGAAGAACTTCTGGCTGCAAGTGTCATTGTTTTTGCTTCTTCCGCTGTAATCGTTCGTTCTGCCAGAGCAGATAAAATCCCATAAGAATCCATTAGTTACCCCAATCAATAATGTCCATTTGATGGATAGCGAGCAGGGCTCACGCACCTACCCGCTATCCATCAAAGTGGACGAATGATATGTGCTGTAAGCAAAATATACATAATACGCTGTTCATTGCTGTCTGCCTTGCTACTGAAAATCCAGCCTATAAGAGGAATTTTACTTATAACTGGAACTGAACGCTCGGCATTGCTGAACGATGAATCGATAAGCCCCCCCAATAACAACGTCTGACCATCCTTAATCTGGACTGTCGTCTGAATCTGGCGCTGATTAGTAATAATATCGGATGCCTGATCATCATTGCTGATTGAATCAGCGCGAGTGTCGATAGTCAGAACTAGTTGCCCGTTACCCATGACAACAGGCGTTACCTTGAGAGAAACGCCAACATCATGACGCTCGATAGTCTGAAACGGATTATTTACCCCGGCAGATTCGCCCGTTACCTTTCCGGTGATAAACGGCACATTCTTACCTACGGAAATGTAACCAGTCTGACCAGACTGAGTAAGAATACGCGGCGTTGAAATCACCTTAGAGCGTGAATTACTCTGGACAGCACGCAGAGACAGCGCCAACACGTTACCATCAAAAATACCAAAAGAACCGCCCGCCGTAGAAAGAGCGCTACCCAGTGCAGAAGTATTAAAGCCCCCCGCAACCTTATGACCGGATGCAGAACCTGCCGCAAACGATAAATCAACGCCATCAGACAAGCTGGTTTCAAACATCAGCGACTGAATGAGAACCTGATCGCGGGCAACATCCACAGAATTGATAAAATCGGACAGAACCGGCAGCAGCTCGTCAGGCGCAGAAACAATCAGCGAGTTATTGCCTGGATAATCCACGACATTACCACCACCATTAGAATCAAGATAAATTTTAATCAGTTGCTGAACATCGGACGATCTAACTTTTGTCAGCTTAAAATTTCTGACCGTAAGCGCCACAGGTACTGGCTGGTAAGATGGCTCAGAAGGAAAAGTATCATAAGACTGGTTATCAGAATCATCGGAATCCGAAACCATCTGTGAAGGTAATTTAGACGGCAAAGAGACTACCGCAGGATTGCCAGAAAGCATGACAAAACCGTTAGCATTCAGAACAGACTTAAAGAAATCATCAATATTTGTTGGATTAACATCAGCATTAAATACGGTTACGTTTCCTTTAATATCAGGATTAACAATAACAGGCTTGCCAGTTTTTGAAGAATACCGCTGAACAAATGAGCGAACAGATGAATTATTTAAATTAACAGTTTCAGCAGAAACGCAGAATGAACAGGCAAATAAAAAAGCAACAATAACAGAGCGCATAATAATATTACTCCTGACAGGTAACAGTCTGTAAATAACGGCCTTTTCTAATAACAACACGACAGGCATCTTTAATATCAACGGAATAACCATCTTTAATCAAATCAAAATACTGATATTTCATACCTTTTGCATCAACAAACGTAACGGAAACGTCAAAGCCAAGTTGTGAAAAAGAATTAATAGAAAGTCGGGGTAAGTCACTGGACGAATCAGGCGTTACCGCCCTCGCCTGTTCAGCATAAGCAGATTTAATAGCTGAGATTTCATCAACATTCTTTCCAGACTGGAGCCAGAAACCAAACGCAAGCCCCAGCGCCAAAAAAGAAAGCATTAATATAAGACGGTTCGATTTGCGAAAATAAATTTTAGTGAGGCGCATATAATAATTAAATCCTCTGTGAACAGAAAATTGACCGTGCGTGATAAATGGTGGCAAAAGCGAAAATGCGCCATGAGGATAATTATCTGTGAACGCTTGTTTGGTATTGTAAGCAGAATAAAGAGATTTTCCTGTATATATCCATTTATCAACAGTGATTGAATTAACATTATCACCATATTTGACAATGCCAAAGTGTACCTTTGGTAAAGAAAATCTCGCCCCTGAAACCAAATTCATAATGGAGCCAACAAAAGGAATGTTTAATTTATCTGAACGGCGACAATAAACAACATGCTCAGCAAGCGCCAGACGAGCTTGCTTATCCATTATCGAAATATCCTGAATCAAAAATATAATATCCCAGCCTAATTTTCTGGCATGTAAAAACCAGTCAATAACAGGTTGTCTGTCTTTATCACCCCATGAGCGGGAATTAAACCAAGTACCACATTCATCAAGTACAAGGAGGCCATTACGGGATTCATCGTAAGATGTATTCCCAATACCAATAGCAAGTAAATCATTTAATGAAGGCTTGTCAGGAATGCGAATAACGCGCGTTTTTTTCGCATAACGCCCAACCATAGGCATATTATGCAATTTAAGATCAAGATTAGTGGCAACAGGACAACCCTTAGCAAGTCTTTCCTGTATTCTGGAAACACTAACAAGTGTCTTGCCTGAGCCTAATTTGCCTGTTACTACATAAACCGCCATTTAAATCACCCTGTTTGCATAATCAAGAAATTTTTGTTTTAAATCGAAAACAAAAACACTGATACGAGTAACCATAATAACGTTAACACACGCCTGAAAATGGTCAGGCAATACAGACGCCATTAAATGGGAGAAATCAGCAGGTAAACCGTTATACATGACCTCAGCAAGGTACTGCATTAAAAGCGTAACAGTTGTTGTAATTAATGCGACCAATGCAAAGGCGATTAATCCTGTTCTGGTAGCAAGTCGAGCTAAAAAAACCGCCACATAGCCAATAAACAAAGGAACAAGACCAATAAGAAAACGCAACAATGCAGGAATACCTAATAATAAAGGCATCACTCACCCCCTTTGCGAAGCAATGAAGTTAAAGAAGTAAAGACATACCAGAACGTAAGGCAATAAAAAACCCATGAAAGAACATCTTTAATAGTCAGTAATTTATCGCAACCAATATCAATCTGATAAACCTCTCCGGGAAAAATAATAAAATCAGAGCAGCCGTTACCATTGGGTAAATTAGGCAGCATAGCACCTTTATTTAAAAATGCTTCCCATAAAGCACCGTGAGAATCCTTTTCAATTCCCAATTCAGAATCAGCTAAAGTAGAAGCGCCATCTAATTCAGAGTCGCCCTTTCCATAACGAGAATCACCACCTGAAGGGTCAGCAAAACGGCCAGCCCCCCGCGTAAGATTGTTAATGGAATCGTCAAGACGATTTATATTATTCCTGGTTTGTTCATCGGCATTTTTTTTATCATCTGATGAAGTGTCTTTCTCCGTTAATTTATCATGAATATCGCTGGCTATTTTGGGTGAAGCACCTTCGATCGCAGACTGAATATCACCTTTAGAAAGACTGGAACCACTAGAGCCACCGCCAGAACTACCGCCAGAACTACCGCCAGAACTACCGCCACCGGACTCACCACCGCCAGACTCACCACCACCGGACTCACCACCACCGGACTCACCACCACCATTTTGGGGGGTTGAGGGTTTATCAGAGGGGTCAGCTACAGCACCTGTAGGCTTCCATGTTGCAGCGCAAACAGTACCATCACCCTGACAAACAATGACACCAGTAGCCTCATATTCACAGCCGTTATAGTAGATATAGCGACCACCATCATATGAATCAACATTATTAAATACACCTTCTTCTGGCGGCTTCGCTTCACAAATTTCTTCTGGTGTCGGGTCAGTAGGTTTTTCATCAGGAACAGAACGCTGAATATTACCAACAATATAAGCCGTTAAAGACCAATATTTATCCTTCTGCCCTGGTGAATCGCTGTAAGTACAATCGCCAGTAAAAACAAGACGGAATTCAGAATCAGGCCAGATACCCTCATAAGTTGGTTTAATCCGAGTAAATACACTCTGAGCACTGGATTTAGCACCCTGACAAGCGGAGGCCTGCATAGCAGCATCAATATAGTAAACCGTTATCTTAGAGCCATCCTGATTGGTTATTTGCTTACTTTCAGCATAGGCAGAACTTTGATAAGTGGATTTAGTAATGCTTTCCCATGACTCAGCATGTGAAAAAGGAGAAATGAGGACAGCGGAAAGAATTAATATTTTCCTTCTCATAGTAACCCGCTTTAATAAAGGGGCAACGAGTGCCCCTGAGTGAAATTCAAACCGCTTTTGAAGAGAATTTTTTGAAAATACGAATGGCAAGCCCAGCGCCAACCACAGCAACAACAACAGGCCATACTTTACCAATGAGATCATTTGCCTGAGTCAACAAAGCATCCATTGCCTGACCTGCATAATCAGTACCACCTGTAGCGCCTTCAGCCGCAAAAGAACTTGCAGAAATAAAAAGCGCAGTTGAAGCCAGAGCAATTTTATATTTAACAGTAGACAGAATTTTCATAGGAATAACTCCATTAAGGTTACATTAATCGGTCAGAAAATGATTTAAATGAACCGACCGCATAGAAAAGGGCAAAACCAAAGGTATAAGCCCCGAAGAAATAAACGATATACATTAACGAAAGACCCCCGCAGTAATCGCGCCGAGGCCAAAAGAAATAACGATGCCAGACGCTATCAAAATTTGAATAACATCGTCCATATTTAACCTTTGATCTCTGCGATGCCACCATCGGAAGCAACATTATAAGTTACACCTTCCCTACCCTCCATTGACCACGCACGGACATAGACAGGAATTTGAACTAATTTCCCAATGAAAGCATTCGCCTGGTTCATTAGACCTGCGTTAACGAGAGCCTGAGAAACTCGAATAATAATTTGATCCTGCTTTGTACCACCAAAACCATCAGGTATTTCAAGGCCAATACCAATTTCATTATAATAGCCCTGACCATTAACTTTATTACGTTGGCGGGCTCCCAACATTTTACCCTTAACGAAAAGACCATAATTAGACATATTACTTTCCTTTAATGCCAGCTACTGGCGTGCGAAATACGGTTGTAATCGAAAATAAAACCTTTCTCATAAATCCATAAGGGGATTTCCGCTGGCTTGGCTTCCAGCGTTCTTATTAGCGGAACAACGTTATTAGAGTCTGGTGAATCACAATAGAAATTAATATCGATACCGAACGAAAGCAATTCTCTTCTATGGCGATAAAAAGTGTTATGAGGTAACATTTCTTTCATGTTAGCCCCTTGTTTCCAAAGTAAATAAGTTGACTGTATTTTTCTTGGCAGTTTCGTTATTTTTTCATCACTTAAAATAGCATTCTGATTCATTTCTATTCTCCCTACATATTCAGAGAATAATTGACGTGGTGTTTTCATATTCCAGTTAGCGCCAAGCGTTAAATTTAAATCAATAAGCTCAGTTGTTCTTAATGTTAATTCAATACGTAATTTATCTTTCGTCCAGTCCAGTAACCCGGCTCGTACAAACTCTTCGGCTATCTGGTGCCCTTTTTTACCAGAAACGTGTTCATCATATTTTGAATAAAATTTCAGACTCCATCGACGGGAGTTTTTACCTAAATAAACTGTACCGCCTTTCCCACATGCGCGACCATGGCGTGTTTTAGCTTTAAATTCGGCGGCATAAAGCCATGATCTGACATTTTCCAGCGTAGATAATGAATACATGTAATTAATGTCAATACGTGAAATTTTATACTGACCTGCCATAACGGCTTTATAAGACGCTAAATCATGAGGAATATTCAATAAGGATAAAATCCTGGCATAGACCGTCAACATGAGCCCTTGTATATCATCCGACCCAACAACAGAATGCCCCTGCAGAAACTTGGAAGGATTACCATCAATGTACAAATGTGTCGCTTTACCTTCGCCATTAGATCCTATCGATCGTACTTTCATCGTTGCTTCATGCGAACCGCGAACAGTCAGTCGCTTAACGGTTTCCCACTCAATTGCACCGTCAGCATCAACGCTGACAACACTCCCCGCCGGAAGCGGTTTGTGTGTGCAAGGGAAAATCCCGGTAAGCCAATCGATCACGAATAAATCCTCAAAATTACAAAAATGATGACTTACTAACACATGAGTTCAGTAGTTCATTAGTGTTTTAACATTACACCAGTGAGCTAGTGAGTTCAAGAGGATTGGATGATATGAGTTCATGAGCATGTATACTCACTTCAAATATTGCATTGAACGAGCGTAAAAAATGGCAAAGCGCACGACTTATAACGTGACGGAAGAAAGAAAAATGAAACTAGAACGACTGGCTATAAATGCCAGTGTAAAACTAGGAAAAACAATTACATGGACAGAGATTTTAGGTTATCTGATTGATAACTACTCTAAAGATGCAGCAGAAGATCTCATGTCTGCCAAACAAAAGGATTAAGTACCACGAATGGTACAAACGTGCAGTATTACCTACACTGCACGTTCTTTATTGTGCGGATTTTGAACAGCAACAAAGGATCAAAAGGATGAGTAGAAATAACGAAACAAGCGGCGTTGAACTGGTTGTTGTAGGCGTATTTGCTTTCTGTCTGGCAGTTGTTGCCTGGCTAATGAAAACTTTCGATGTTGAATGGCAAACAGCACTGGAAACTGCGCCTGGCCTGATAGTCTGGCTGCTTGTTGTCGGTGCGGGGATCTTTTTCGGGATCAAAATGGAAACTGGCCTTATTCGCTGGGGTGCTCCACTGGCGATCGCCCTTCTGATTCCGGTATTCAAGCCAATTCTTAAGGAAGCTGCCGGAGTTCGTGAAACGGGTGGGCTGGTTTTCGATGATATGGTTTCGTGGTATGGAACTGGCTGGGGAATGTCTCTGATGTTCTTCGGGATTCTTATTGTCGGATACGGTCTGCTTTATTGGTGGCACAGAAGGAATTCATATTATTGGTGAATGTCAATCACTTGAATTTACAGGTTTTTTATAATTTCAGCCCGCGCTAGTTTGATATTGTGAAAGGTGAAGATGAGTATGCAACCGAATGAAGAAATGGACCTCAGGAAATTTTACGCAGAGGGAACAGCTGACTACTTAAAAACTAAAATCAAAAAAAGCGAACGACTTTTAAAAATAAACCAATATCTATCATTTGCCCTCCCTGTCCTAGTTGGAGGATACGCATCGGTTGATCACAGCTCCAAATATTTTGATTTTTTAGTTTGGGGCACAGGGATATTATCAGTGATAGTCTTGCTTTCTAATTTATACACGCTGGTCATGAAGACTGATGAAAATTTATCTCGATATCTGGAATCATACTCTTTCAATAAACTCCTAACTGATTTGTATGGCGAACTGTCGAGCATGTTTAAATCAAAGACAGGCAACCAGCAACCCGCTAACCATTTGTTTTCAGTGATAAAATCAAAAGATGACTTCAATGCCAAGGAAGATGAAAAATATGTTAGCAATAATGATAAGAAACGGATTATGTTCGACATTCTGGTAAAGAAAAATAAAGAATGCGTACGTTGCAATAAAATACCGACTAAATTTAACAAGCGGAAAGGTTGCACAAATTGTGGCAATCTCGTGAAATAAAGGAGAAACAAATGAGTTATAAAGTAGATCAAGTCAAAGCTCTCTGGCTTCAATTGACTGATGCGGAGAAAAAAGAATTTACAACATATCTTTTTAATGGTGAAAAAAAATCCTTACGTGAAGGATTCGAAAGTTTTAGTGTGAATAAAAGCACTACAATGCAATTTGGTGATGCAAACGTCTGCCCTGCTTGCGGAAAATAAAATCTAAAAGATTTTGGTTCGCACAATGACGTTATGCTAAAGAGGCCGCTGCGGGATTCGATTTTCGCAGCGGCCTTTTCAACATAACGAGTCCTACATTATGCGCACCAATGGTAAGGATGGCGGGAACTGGCGTTACCGGTGCCGTCATTGGTCACAGACCG
>OCAN01001364.1_pt1 | contig 12507 bp, 9 predicted proteins | sample 1538321 | NCBI WGS metagenome assembly OCAN01 (sample SAMEA2580294, study PRJEB22360) | human gut metagenome | biome: human gut; feature: human-associated habitat; material: faeces | place: Denmark | collected 2008/2010 | reverse complement strand
CATGGGCTGCGTCGGGGCATCGTACGGCGGTTACTCGGTATTCTTCCTGGCCGGCTGCCACGAAAAGCGTTTCAAGGCGTTCATCGCCCACTGCGGCATCTTCAACTTCGAGTCGATGTACGGCGAGACCGAAGAACTGTTCTTCATCAACAACGACTACGGAGGCCCCTACTGGGATCGGTCGAACCAGGTCGCACAGCGCTCCTACGCCAATTCGCCGCACAAATTCGTCAGCAAATGGGACACGCCGATTCTGATCTTCACGGGCGAGTACGATTTCCGCATCCCCTACACGCAGTCGCTCGAAGCCTTCACGGCAGCCCGCGTGCGCGGCATCCCGGCGCGGCTGGTGGAATTCGAAAACGAGGCGCACCAGGTCTTCAGACCCCAGAACTCGCTCGTCTGGAACCGCGAATTCTTCGGCTGGCTCGACAAATACGTGAAATAACAGACAGGGGCACCCTCGTCACAAGGCCATCCGGATTTCCCGGATGGCCTTTTTTGTCCACCGTACATACTTTTACGTTTTTCATCTTATCATTTCAGTCCGGCCGCCATCCCTCAAATCGGCTGATTCATTGGAAAAATCCTCCGGTTCATTGAATTTATTTTCATTTACGGCTACGCGAATCTACTTTTGTTACGTAACTTTAAACTATTGCATATCATGGGAATTGAATTAGCCAAACAAGGGGGAGGGAAGTACTCTGTCCCTACCATCGAAGTAATCGAGATTACGACTGAAAAGGGGTTTGCCACATCAAATCCAAGCGGGCCTGTTAGTCCGATGTCCTATGACGACAGCTTCATGAGCGAATCCGACGAAGCCTAACACCGCAGCGCCATGAAAAAAATTCTTAAACCGCTCTTCTGTGCAGCCGCCCTCGTATTGCTGGCCGGCTGCAACAAGTTCGACGAGGCGAATGCCACTCCGGAAACCAGCAACGGTTCGCTTATTAAAGTCTATGCCAATGTCGCCGAAAACGACGGCACCCGCGCCAACATCAATGTCGGCGAAAGCGTCTTCACGGCCGAATGGGAAGCCGGCGACGCCCTGGGCATCCTGCCGGTCAAAACCGGCGGCACGGCACCCGCCACAGCCGCTAAGTTCGACTACAACACCGCCTCGGCCGCATTCGAAGGTTCGCTCAACGATTTCGTAGCGGGCGGCGGCAATTACTATGCGTTCTTCCCCCACGCGCAGGTCACAGGTACCACGGCCAACCTCCCGTTCGGGAACCTGCGTACGCAGACGGGCAACGATTTCAACAGCGCCTACGACGCGCTGGTCGCTACTCCCCAGGCATACGGCGCAGCCGACGAGGCGGGCAAAGTGGACGGCAACCCCGTAGCTTTCACGCTGCACCGCCTCACGTCGATCCTCGATTTCTCCATCGCCACGCAGGCCGACAAGGTGAAATACCTGCTGCTGACCGCCGGCGGGGAAACCCAAAAGCTTTCGGCCTCGAGCCTCGATCTCGCCCTCGAGAACGGAGGTGCCGAAACGGCTGCCACCCTCAGCACAACCGACCAGTCGAACGTCATCGCACTGCAATACACGCCCGATGGGGCGAGCGCCGACAAGGTCGAAGCCTTCTTCAACGTCCCGGCCGACCTCTACCCCACGCTGACGCTCGACGTAATCGGCTCCGACAACCAGATGGCTACGGTCACGGTCAACCGCACCGAAGCCTTCAAAGCCGGAACGCTCTATACGAAAGCGGTCTCCGACCTGCAGTTCGCCCCCATCGACGCCCCGTCGCTCGTATGGCTGGGGGAAGATATGGATGCAGTACATGATATTACAAAATGCGGAACAGATTATCAGGCAAATATTAAAATTAATGCCCCGGGCGGAATTGCCAATCTTGTAGTTAATGTTTCTTCCGAAATACTCAATTCTCGCAGCATTAGCCAACTCAATCTTTTCACTGATAAAGTACTATCAGAAAATTTACCCGTATCATACGAAGATGACCTCGGATTAAGTTGCTGCAGCCAAATACAGTATAAAAAATCCATTGATTTCAATATCACACTGCTGATTCCATTAATTGAATCCATTGGAGCTCCTGCCGGCAGCATGCATGTTTTCGAGGTAGTTGTAACAGACCTCGCAGGACAAACTACAACCCAAGAACTGAAATTCCAAATGCCAACAAAAGTCTCGCTCGAAAAAACAGACCTTTGGGCTAACACAGCATCTCTGACTATCAACAACATAGATAAAAATGCGCAATCCGTATCTTTACAATACAGGATTAAAGGTGAAACGGAATGGAATACAGCAGAAGTTGTTTCCAATAGTGACGGGAACTATACCGCTACAATCAAACCGACATGGACATCTGGTGAAAATGAAGCAGGGCTCACAATCTACACTGCAAATAACAAAAAAGGCCTCTTTGCAAAAAAACAATATGAATATCAGTTGTTGGTAGACGATATTGTCCTTGAACAAAATATATTCACTCCTGCAAATAATGAAGGTGATCCTATTTTTTCGGGATTCTCGTCAAGTTCAAGTTGCTTCACAACCTCAAACACATCCTCGACCTCTTGGGGGAGCGGGAATAATACATTTGCTTCGAGTCTTTGCACCTATGACGAAAGTACATCTGCAGCATACATGCAGGCAAAAAATCCAGGCATTGGCTCCATCCAGTTAGCACCGGGAAATTTATTCACAGGAACTTTTAAATTCAACGGAATATTCCAACAAACAGGAACAGTTAGCTTTGGACAGAAATTCACTTACACAGCACGACCTACCGCTCTCAAACTTTACTACAAAGCAGAGATCGGAACTGTAACCGCAGCCGGCACAAGCACTTATATTAATGTCGATGAGCAAGATCAAGCAAGTATTGTCGTATGCATTACCGACTGGAGCAACCGCCATGCAACGACTGCGGGAAAAGGAACCCCTTCCGGTGTATGGAATCCGGCGACCAAAGTGGGACTGAGTGCGGAGGAGAAAATCATCGCCTACGGTGTGGTATATCCGAGTCAAACTGTTAAGGATATGACGGAATTAATCATTCCATTAAATTATTATGACAATTCAAGTGGGGCACCGACTGGAAACTATACTATCGTTATTTCATGTGCAACCAGCCGATATGGAGATTACTTGAATGGATGTGCAGGTAATAGCCTATACGTCAAAGATTTCCAGTGGGTATACTAACCCGCCGGAATATCCGGAAGGCCAGAGGCCTTTATCCCCGACCTCCCTGCGATTGCAGGGAGGTTTTTTCTTGCGGGGAGGGACTGCCACGGCAGGCCGTCGCGCAACCGACGGACAAGCGACACAGCCGGCCATCGGGTGCATCGAGTGTTGTGAAAGGCGAAAACGAGATACGGGCATGCTCGCCGGACAGGGTGTTCGTGATGAAAAACCGCACGTTCGTTGAATTTATTTCCAAGATACGCGCCGCATGTCTATTTTTGCACATTGCCAATAAAAAACTCATACCCATGCGCATAAAATTCCGGACATCCCGACCCATGCAAACGCCTCGGGATATTTCATATACCGGTAATCCGACCGGCGGCACAACGGCATATCCCGCCGTACTCCCGGCAGCGCACGAGGCAACCGAGAATCCCGACAACATCTTTTACCGAACGATCCGGACTGCTATGAAAAAACAACTTATATATCTATTGGCATCGGCGGGCCTGCTGGCCGCCGGATGCTCCACGGAAAACGACACGGAAGCGACGGGATACGGCACCCTGTCCGTTAGCTGCACGGCCGACACGTCGATCGACACGGCTTCGGCCGAGGCTTCAGGCACGCCCGAAGCGCCCGCAGCCGGGGCTTTCTCGCTCACGGTAACGGGCGAAACGGGCACGCAGAAATGGGATACGCTCACCGAGTTCGAGCAGAGCGAAACCGTCTTCCGGATGGGCAGCTACACCGTCGCGATCGCCCACGGCGACCCCGATGCGGAAGGAGCCGGCAAACCTTACTATTATGCCGAACAAAAGATCGAAGTGCTGCCCCGGCGCACGGTAAATGCAGATCTGACCGCCACGGTGGCCAATTCGCAGGTGGTAATCCGCGCCACGGAGCAGTTCCTCGCCTATTTCCACGATGCCAGGTTCACCGTGACGACGGCCTCGGGCAATGAATTCGCCTTCACGCCCGGCAGCGACCCTGCCGACGAACCGGTGTTCGTCAAGGGCGGCACGCGGCTCACGGTGACCGGCACGGCACGCCGTCAGAGCCCGACGGGCACGGGGGAAGGCCCCGAGGTGACTTTCTCCGCCCAGACGCTCGACGCCACGACGCCGCGCACCTGCCACATCATCACCTACGATGCCAAAAACGCGGGCAGCGCCACGCTGACCATCACACTCGGCGAGGATTACACCGATACCCGGACGCTCGACTGCGAGGTCAACGAGGGAGCCATCGACGATACCGAAAAGAAATAAAAAACAGGGAAAGATATGAAAACATTTACCAAATTTCTTACGATGTTAGCGGTTGCGGCACTCTTCGCGACCGGCTGTGTAAACGAAGAGCCCCCGTACAAGGAGGATCCGAACCCCGAGCCCGCCGGGATGACCGGCTATCTGTCGATCGGCAACCTCTCGATGACGGTCGTCTACGACGAAACCGAAATCCGTCCCGACGTGGACAGCTTTATCGTGGAGATCCTCGACGCCGACAACGCGCAGGTACTCGAAATGACCTATGCCGAGCTGAAGGAGCAGCTCAAGACGCCGATGGAACTGAAGGTGGGCGTCTACCGCATGGAAGTCCGTTCGGAAGACACGATGCCCGGCGCGGACTGGGAACACCCCGTCTACGGTGCGACGAGCGACTTTACGATCACCAAGGCACAGACGACCTCGCCCGAAGAGGTGGTCTGCACCCTGCAGAACATCAAGGTCTCGGTGGAATATTCGCCCGAGCTGGCCGACATGCTTGCCGACACCAGCAAGGCCACCGTATCGCTGGGCGATACCAGCCTGGATTTCTCCAAAACCGAGACCCGGGCGGCCTATTTCAAACCGCTGGCCCTGGAAAACACCCTGAACTTCGCATTCGACGGCACCTTCGCCGACACCGGTGTCCCCGCTAAATTCAGCAAGCAGATCACCGGGGTCAAGGCCGGGCAGTGGCGCAAGGTTTCGGTCGTAATCGGCTACGCCGACAAGGGCAACATCCTCTTCTCGGTCAAAGTCGACAACAGCATCCTCCAGGACAACAAGTTCGTCGTCGACGGTACGGAAAACCTCGGGGAAGAGCTCCTCGAAGACCCCAACGCCCCGGCGCTCACCTGGCCCGGGCACGACATGACGCAGCCCTTCACGCTGACCGACGCCATGTTCGACGCGGAAGGGAACTGCATCGAACCGTTCGCATTCGACCTCTCCTCGCCCAACGGCATCGAATCGCTGCAAGTGACCGTCGGCTCCACCAACAGCCAGTTCCTGGCGTCGATGTCCGCCATCCAGTTGCCCCAAACATTCGACCTCTGCGCCCTCGACGCATCTTCGGCGGCAGGGATTATCCTCAAGGGCTTCGGCTACCCCGTAGGCAGCGAGCTCAAAGGACAGACGGCCAAGAGTTTCAACATCGCAGGGCAGATCAGGGCGCTCTATGAATTCGACGGTACGCACACCTTCGCCTTCACGATGACCGATGCAAAAGGCGTCTCGTCCGAAGCCGTACTGACGCTCGTAGTCGATAAAAGCTCGGGGCAGACGGGCCCCCGGATCACGTGGCGCGGCTACGACATCGACCAGCAATACGAAGTGCAGAAGGACATGGTGATCGACATCGACATCGAGGCCGACAAAGGCATCAAGTCGTTCTTCGTGACGATCGACTCCGAAACGCTGAGGCCGCTGCTGCCGGTGATCAACCTGCCGGAGAAATTCGACATCTGCGCATCCCCGACGAACTGGTCGAAGTCCTGCACGGCGAATTCGGGTTCCCGATCAACGAGCAGGTAAAGAACCGAACGTCGGTGACCTTCTCGATCACCAAATTCGTCGAGATACTGCTGGAAATCCCGGGCGAGCATAATTTCGTCCTCGACGTGACGGACAACGATAATGTACTGACACACAAGACTGTCAAACTCATCGTCCACTAAAGCCGACCGATAATGAAACGATATATCTCATATTTTGCCGTACTGCTCGCGGTGCTCCTCGGCGCGGCCTGCTCGAAAGACGACTCCGCCGCGGGCAGCGACAATCGCACGGGCGTCATGGCGATGACGGTCTCGACCCGGCAGACAGCCGACACCGGCGAATACGACCCGTTGCAGCACCAGACCGTCTACATCTACAACGACGAGGGCGGCCTGCTGCGCAAATACACCTCGAAAGAGGCCTGTCCCGAACGGCTGGAACTGTTGGCCGGCACTTATCGCGTAGCGGTCGAAGCCGGAGAGGAAGCCCCCGCCGATTTCACGAAACGGTTATACAAGGGCGAGGAGACGTTCACCGTCAAACCCGGCGAAACCACAAACGTTGCGGTCGTCTGCCAAATCGTGAACACCGTCGTAGAGGTGAAATTCGACGATTCGATCCTCCAGAACCTCGCCCCCGGCTATTCCGTATGGATCGCCGGCGGGGAAAAGGTCGACGAGCAAGCCGCCGAAGCGGGCAGCGTCCCGGCGCTCAGGTTCACGGCCGAAGGGACGGGTTATTACACCCTGCCCGCAGGCATGACGTCGTTGGCCTGGCTCTTCCGCGGAACGCATGTCGAGGGTAAGAACGTGGAAATGGAAGATTACATCCCCAATGTCAAAGCCGGCGGCAAGTATACCCTCACGTTCAAATATTCGCCCGATCTGCCCGGTTATATCGACTGTGTGCTGATCAGCGTCGACCCCGGTACCGACGACAAGGACGACGAAATCATCTTCAGCCCCGATCCGGCCGTCATCAGCGAAGGGTTCGACATCGCCGAAATCCAGAAATACGTTTCCGGGGAGAAGAAATACCGGATCCTGGCCTTCTCGGAACTGACCCGGTTCACGGTTTCGGTAGGCGACAAGAGCTACGACGCGCTCAACGGCACGACCGAGGGCATCTCCCTCGAACCGGTCGACAAATACAACGTCCGGCTGACGCTCTCCGATGCGTTCTTCGCTTCGTGCCAGGCCGGCGACCAGAAAGTGACGCTCCGCATCGAGGACGCCAACGGCGGTTCCTCGGAGGTCGCTACGACCTACCGCCTGGAGGGGCTGGTTCCCGTAACGGCGGACGACTACGACCTGTGGGCCAATACGGTCACGCTGCGCGTGGTTTCTTTCACGCCCGGGTTCGAGGGGCAATTCGGCCTGCGCCGCGGCGGCGGGGAGTGGCAGCCGATGGCAGGGACATCGCAGGGCAACGATTTCATCACGGCGACCTATGCGCCCCAGTGGGTTCCGCAAACCGTAAAAGAGCAAACCGTATATACGCAGGCCGCCGGCACGGGAATCATCGCGACACACAGCTACGACTTCAGAGCCATTATCAACGGCACGGAAACTACCGGAACATTTACGGCCGGAGAGGTACAGCCAATCCCCAACGGCGACATGTCGGGCTGGAGCATGACCGGAGGCTTCGCTTTTCCCAACGCCGCGGGAGAATCGTTCTGGAGCAGCGGCAACAATACCATGACAAAAACGCTCTGCACCTCTACCGACGTGAAATTCGGGAAGTCTGCACCGGCTGCAAAACTAACCAGCACCAATATGCTGGTATTGGCCGCAGGCAACCTGTTCACAGGAGAATTCGCCTATAAAAGTTTCACAGGCACCGTCCAGTTCGGACAAACATACGCATTTACGGCACGTCCTTCGGCAATGAAGGTAAAATACCATGCCCACGTCGGCACGGTCGACAAAGTACGCACCTCGGGCGATATTTGTCCCTATATCAAAAAGGGCGATCCGGACATGGCTCGTATTTTCGTCGCGATCGTCGACTGGAACGCCCCGCATGAGGTCGTATCCGGCATGACGACCACCAAAGGTGCATGGGATCCGGAAAAAGGCATCGACAACGTATCGGAAGGCAAAATCCTGGGATACGGATCGCTCTGGATCACGCAATCGACGGATGGCGAGGATATGCAGGACGCCGAATTAGACATCGTATGGTACGACCACGAGACGCGCCCTGCCGAAGGGAAGTATTCGCTCGTGATCTCATGTGCCTGCAACGCTTACGGCGATTATTTCACCGGTTGCTCGAAAAACGTGATGTACGTCGACGATTTCGAATAGGTATATTAACGATTAAACGTAAACGCACAACAATGCGCAAGATAACCACCAGTACGCTCCTGGCACTCCTGCTCCTGGCAGGCACGGCGCCGGAGAGCCGTGCACAACAGACGAACGCCGCGGCGTCCCTCGCCCCGCAGGCCGACAGCACGAGCTGCATGCAGCACGAGGAACGTCCTCAGACCGTCAACGAAATGCGGCGCCAGCGCGGCCTTACCGAAAAACACAACCTCTTCGTCCCGCGCGGGCAATGGATCTTCGGAGGAACGGCCTCCTACTCGACCCACTCGAACGATACGTACAGGTTCCTGGTCATCGAGGGCATCGAATCGAAGGGCTACACGTTCAAGGTCAGCCCGATGATCGCCTATGCCTTCCGCGACAACATGGCACTCGGAGGCCGTTTCATCTATTCGCGCTCGCTGCTCAAGCTGGACAAGGCCGACCTCAACTTGGGCGGCGAGGACTCCGACCTGAATTTCGAACTGAACGACTGCTATTCGCTGCAACAGAGCTATTCGGTGGCCATGATCTGGCGCCAGTACATCCCGCTGGGCCGCAACAAGCGTTTCGCGCTCTTCAACGAGATGCAGCTCTCGGGCGGCGGTACGCAGGCACGCTTTGCCAAGGACTCCCCGGTGAAGGGCACCTACCAGACGGGCTATACCTTCTCGCTGGGCATCTCGCCGGGTATCATCGCCTTCGCCACGAACAACATGGCCGTCGAGGTCAACGTCGGCGTGATGGGCATCAGTTACAGCCACACCAAGCAGGTACACAACCAGGTGACGGTCGGCAAGCGCGACGCCAGCATGATGAACTTCAAAGTCAATATCTTCTCGATAGGGCTCGGCATGGCATTCTATCTCTAAACACGGCACGCACATGAAACGAATCATACTTTCCATTTTATCGGTATTCATCACGCTCGGCGCCGCAGCGGAGACGGAACAAGCCCTCCCCGCAGTGCAGCGGGCCGCTACGGCCGCAGTCGAAGAAACCCCCTCCGGCAACGAGGACACCGTGCCCCCGGAAACTTCGGACACCCCCGGAACGGGCACCGAAGCCACGGCGGAAACAGCTTCGGGACTCGCCGCAGAAACGGGCACCGCAGCCGCAGCGGGCACCCTCGGCGCCCCGGCGGCACCCTCGGCGCCGATGCCCGCAGCCATGCCGGCCGAAAAGCACAAGCGTCCCCAGGTGGAGCGTTTCCTGCCCACGCGCCGCCGCATCGACCGCGAGATCAACAAACTCAAATTCGCCTACAAGGGCGAAGTGATGATGGGTCTTACGGCCTCCTACGGTACGGTTTCGAGCGACGACACCGACCTCATGCTCATCTTCGACAACATCGATGCGGATGCCACGATCGCAACGGTAAAACCCTTCGTCGGTTATTTCTACCGCGATAACAACTGCATCGGCATCCGTTTCGGATACAGCCACATGGGCGGCACGCTCGACAACACCTATTTCGATGCGGGCGAGGGCAACGACCTCTCGGGGCAGCTCCCCTACGTCGATCTTTCGAGCGACGAATACTCATTCGGCATTTTCCACCGTTCTTATGCGGGGCTCGACCCCAAAGGACGCTTCGGACTCTTCGCCGAGTTCGAGCTGGCGCTCTCGACGGGACATTCGAGCTTCGCATACGACCCGGATCATAACGAAGGAGGCGCACCCAACCGCACCTACAACGACAAAACGCAGGTAAAGCTGGCGTTCAACCCGGGAGCTGCCGTATACATCTTCCCCAACGTCTGTGCGACGATTTCGTTCGGGCTGGGCGGCATACAGTATACGAGCATCACCCAGAAGGATGCCGACGGCAACAAGATCGGTTCACGCAAGGCTTCGAACATGCGTTTCCGGCTCAATATCGCGGCCATCAACTTCGGTATGACGATACATTTGTGGGACAAGAAAAAGCAGTAAACTATGAAATACCTACGCATACTCTTTTCGGCGGCGGCGCTCCTGCTGGCAGCGTCGTGCATCGAGAACGACCTACCGTATCCCACCATCGAACTCAGCATCCGCAGCATCGAAGGCGAGGGGTTCACGGTGACCGGCATCAGCCTCGTGAACCGTACCGTGACGCTCACGCTGGACGAGAAGACCGATATCCGCAAGGTCACCATCGACAAGGCGGAATTCGATGTCGCCACATCCAACCCGATGATGACCGACAAAGAGAAATTCATCAGCCAGATCAGGACTTCGCAGCCGCTGAGCGGGGAGTTCGACCTGCGGGCGCCGCTCTATGTCACGCTCTCGCTCTACCAGGACTACGAGTGGACGATCGTGGCCGAGCAGCCCATAGCCCGGTCGTTCACCGTCGCCGGGCAGATCGGATCGACACTGATCGACACGCAGGCGCGTACGGCCACGGCCTATGTCGCCGAAGGCACCGACCTGAAGGCCGTCACGGTCACCAGCCTCAAGCTGGGGCCTGCCGACATCACCGCCTACTCGCCCACGGCCGAGGAACTTTCCGCCACGGGCTTCGAAACGGTTCGTCTGGTCGACGTCACCTGCCACGGCCGCACGGAGCGGTGGATGCTCCATGTCCAGCCCACCAACGTGAAGATCGGTGTCCGCGAGATCGACCTCTGGAACAACACGGCCGTCGTAACCACGATGGTTACGCCCGAAGATTACGCCACCGCCGAAATCCAGTACCGTCTGAAGGGTACCGCCGACTGGCAGACGACGCAGAAGGGCGCACAGGACGAAAGCGGCATCTTTACGAGCTCGATCGCACCCGAATGGACAAGCCTCACCAACGATGCGGGCATCCCCGTAAAACGCCTCGTCACGACCAAGGGCGTCTACGCCGGGCAAACGTATGAATTCCGGCTTCTCGTCGGCGGGCAGCAGACCGAAACCGCCGAATACACGGCACCCGCGGGCGACACGATTCCCGACGGGAACATGGAAAACCCGGGCTTGTCGTGCTTCACGAGCGAAAATACGAATGCGGAGTTCTGGGCCAGCGGTAACAACACATTTGCGGATAAGCTCTGTAGGCAGGGGACTTTCAACGGAATGGGCGGCAGCTATTGCGCGAACCTGGCCGCGGCAGCCCCTCCCCTCGTCAACATCGCAGCCGGCAACCTGATGTCCGGCATCTTCTACAAAGACGGCCCGTGGACGGGCGTAGTAGAATTCGGACAGCCCTACAACTGGACGGCGCGCCCTTCGGGCATGAAGGTGAAATACCACGCGACACTGGGCACGATCGACGCAAGCAAACATTCCGGGGCCCCGGTCGGCATAGGCGACCCGGACAAAGCCCGCATTTTCGTCGCCATCATCGACTGGAACGCCCGGCACCGGGTCGCTTCGGGCACCAAAGACCCCACGGGCATTTGGGATCCGGCGGAAACCACCCAGACCGCAGAAGGGAAACTCATCGCCTACGGGTCGCTGTTCGTCGACAAGTCGACCGAAGGCGAGCAAATGGTAGAGGCCACCCTGCCGCTCAACTTCTACGACCCGGCTGCGGGACGCCCCACCGGCAAGTACAGCATCATCATCTCCTGCTCCACGAGTGCCTACGGCGATTACATGGTGGGCTGCACGACGAATGTAATGTACGTCGACGATTTCCAGTGGGTCTATTGACCCGGCGCCGGACAAGTCCGCCGGCAACTCAGAAGATATAAAGAGAAAAGGCTGAACCCCTGGGTTCAGCCTTTTTGCTGTAGATTCAGACTTTTCAATTCCTGCCGGAGTTATCTCCGAGCAATCCGGCAGTATTTGTCATAGCGTCCTATCACGTCGTTCACGTAGGCCAGCGTCTGCCGGCTGCCGGTGAAACGTCCGCACTTGACCGCCTCGCTCTCGTAATACTCGGGCTGCGCCTTGAGTTGCAGGTAGCGGGCCACGACCTCCCACGAATTGGGATCCTCGCCGTTGAGCCGTGCCAGGCGCCTCGCATCGTTCACATGGCCGATCCCGCTGTTGTACGAGGCCAGGATGATGCTCATCCGATCCTTCTCGGGAGTCCCCTCGGGGAAACGGAGCGTGTTCATAATCTTCGACATCAGCTTGTTGGCCAACCATATGTTGGTCTCGGGATTGGAGACCTGCTCGGTCGGGACGTCGAACTGGCGTGCCACCGAGGGCATGATCTGCATCAGCCCGCGGGCCCCGCTGCGCGAGGTGATGTCGGGCGTGAACCGCGATTCATGGTAGGCGATGGCGCTCATCAGGCGCCAGTCGTGGCCCTCTTTTTCGCTGATGTTGCGAA
>OCAN01001362.1_pt1 | contig 12548 bp, 8 predicted proteins | sample 1538321 | NCBI WGS metagenome assembly OCAN01 (sample SAMEA2580294, study PRJEB22360) | human gut metagenome | biome: human gut; feature: human-associated habitat; material: faeces | place: Denmark | collected 2008/2010 | reverse complement strand
TCCCCGAGGATAGAAAAGAACAGGGATAACGCAACGGCATCTCAGGCAATACGTTTCATGACCCCCTGGATCGCCAGGCGCACCCCTTCCTCCGTATAAAAATTGCCGTTGATGAGGGTCCGGCATTTCAAAACTTTCTCGAAATGCCGCAGGGTTTCGGGGCACGGTTTCTGCGGGTTGTTCCAAAAATCGTCCAGATCCTGCTCTTCCTGCGACGAAGCCAACCCCCGCACCGCATAAATGGACGTGCCAACGCAATAGACGGGTATACCCCGCTGAAGCCCGGAAATGCCGATCGTGCTGTTGAGGACCACCATCCCTTCGCTGCGGTCCATCATAAGCGCGGCCCTGCCCAACTCCACGAAATGGACCCGGCCTTCCAGCCCGCAGGCATGGCTGAATCGACGGATGTACCTCCGGTAATTGATGAGCCCGTTATCAAGGGGATGGTTACGGATCAGCAAATGCATGGATTTGGGCGCGGAGTGTGCAAAAGAAGTCAGTACATGCGCAATGGCTTCCTTCATCCCGCTGAACGGCGAATAACGGCGGACTTGGGAATCCGAATCAAGCTGGAGCGGGAACAGAAAATAGGGCGCACGCGACCGATAGACTTCCCGGACGCTCTCCGCCGAACGCCTTTCCCATGTACGGCGGGTCAGGACGCGAAGGAACCATCCCCAGACTTCACTTACGGCGCTCTGCGGGCGATGCGTCCGGAAACAGGGGAAAAACGGGCGCAAAAAAATGGTCCCCGCATAATAGGCAATAGCCTTCCATACGCGTGCCGAAAGAGGATTCTGTACGGCAACGGGTGCCGGCGGGGCCGGATGGGCTTCGGCAAGTTCCCGCAAAAGGGCCGGCGAATGGGGAAGCATCGAGTTGCCGTTGACCCCGCCCTCTTCCATCGTGATGTAATGGGGACGCAAATACCCTTCCTCAAATGCCCACACCCGGATATTCCGCAGTTTTGCCACCAGAATGGCCTCACGGTGCAGAGGCCGCCAGTCCCCAAAGGCCAGCAGATCCGTAACGCCTTTGCGCCGCATGAGATCGCCGATCCAACCGCTCCAGTCCGTGGTCCGCCCCTGATACCACACGGCGTCCGACGAATGCCAATCCACCACGTCACCGCCACAGATATTGACGCGCAATACACGATGCCCGGCCCGCTGTAACGCCAGCCCCAGCTCACGAAAAAAACTCCCGTGCGGGCCTTGAAGAAACAAGTAGGTACGCATGATCAGAATACGTTCCTTATCTTTTCCCTGAGCGCCGCAAAGGTGCGCATAAAAAACTTGCCGCGCATTTGCCCTTTTGGCTGGGTAAGCCGGTAACAGATGTCCTCGGGCGTGCAAAATCCCTTCGTCTGCCAATCGTAATACGAAGGATAAAGTATCAGCGTCCCTGCGATAAGCTCCTCAAGCGAAAGCCGGGCTTTCCGGCGGGGGAAATCAACCCGATCATGGGTCAGCCCCCACCCCGCGTAGAAAGGCCCCCCATAAGTGTGGACCTCTATTCCCCTCAGCAATGCCTCGAATCCCGTAAGCGACGTGAGCGTGTGCACTTCGTCGACGATGCCAAGCAGGACATCCATACGCACGTTGCGGACAACACGATCCGCGTACCGTAACGCCTCTCCATCGGGTATGCGCCCTTTCCGGTTCCGGCTTTCCACGTCAGGATGCGGCTTATAGATGATGAAAGCATCCGGATGGCGTTCCCGCACGGCCTTGAGCAAATCCACATTGGAAAACAGCCCGCATCCTCCCAGCCGCACGGAAGCGTCGTCCTCCACCTGTCCGGGGACAAGAAGCAAACGGCCCTTTGCAGAAAAATCACCACGGGTTACTGCGTCAACACCCGTGTTGTATTTGGTAATTCCCTTCTCGACGATAAAACCACGCAAGGTGGAAGCCCTGCTGCACAATTCGGCCCGCTCCGGATGTTTTGGCAAGGTGTTCAAAATGTCTTCCAGCCCACTCGGGCGGGATGGATCATAGTAGATGCCCTTCTCATCCAGCACCAACGAATACGGCCAATTAAAATCCGAACCCAACCCAACCGAACGGATGAAGCCGTCCTCCATGCGTATCAGCCAGACGCCCATAGTCTGGCAGGAACTCTCAAGTCCTATTGTGCATTTGGACGCCCATACCACGACATCGCCGCCGTTTGCTTGCGCCCATTTGATGGCTTTCCACCAATCAGAAAAAAAACGGATGGTTCCCGTGGTCGATTGCAAAAAGGCCCGGGCATGAGGACGTTTCCATCTGGAAAAGCCAACACATGCGTGGAACCCCTTATTCCGCTCATTCTGAAAACGTTGGGCAGCCAAGAGCCGAATGGTTTCATGAATGTCACAACGCTTGGCGGTCACAGGATTTACATAACGCGCATACAACATATACGCCGCGGCAAAGATCTCTTCCACCGTGCGGCGTTTTATCCGTCTCGGACAAGTCAGCCGATCATGCGTTACTCCCCACCCTGCATAGAACGGCATACCAAAACAATGTACTTCCTTTGCGAGCAGCAAGGCTTCAAAACCCATTTGCGAGGTGACTGTGTATACAACATCAGCTTGAGCAAGAAGGGAAAGCGGCGAAACATCCTGTGCGATGATCGCAATGCCTCTTCGCTTCGCCGCCTCGGTCAGATAGCCCTGCTTTTTCCCCGCAAGCACATCGGGATGCGTCTTGACGAACAAACGGGCGTTGGGAAACCGCATCTGCGCATCGTCCAGCATAGCTGTGAAACTTTCAGCATCGGCACGGCCAAGCGTAACGCTGGTATCCCCCTTTGTCTGATCAAGGATAAGAACACGCGGGCACGAAGCATCACCAAGCAATCTTTCAGCAGCACGCGGCGCATGATTATACTTGCTCAGATCGTGACGCTTGATAGCTTCAATGGCATGCTGGGCGGACTGCAACTGCCCTTCCGAATCCCATCCGGAGCCGTTCAGCAGATTCTCCAAATCGGATGGCTCAGTGGCATCGTAGTAAATGCCGGTATGGTCAACTACAAGGGAAAGAGGCTGCGCCCCCTTGCATCCAAGATCAAGGGAGCGCAGGAAGCCGTCTTCAAGCGCGATATACGGAAGGTCATGCTTTGCCGCATAATCACGGGCTTTATCAGCCGTAGGTTTGTGGCCCCAGCCTATGACGAAAGATAAAAAAAAGTCCTCTTTTTCCTGTCGCAGAAGTATATCAGCTATCCGAAGAGGAAATTTTTTTGAGAAAAAAAACATCACTTGTCTCTGGCACCTGTTTTTTGAAAAAGATATCTATGGATAGGTATGGACAATCTCCCGGTAACTCCGGGAATACATAGTCTTAATAATATATGTTATTTGTTTGGGATGTCCCCGAAGTGCATCTGCGTTTGATGGACATTATTATGATGCTCTGGGCTGGTTTGAATCTTATAGATATTTAAAAATAAAATTAAAGTACTCAGGTTATATTTATTAGTTTTAGATGGATATTTCACGGGCTGCACAAAGAAGTTTATGGATTGAAAAAACTTTTTTAGCGTCTGTTAGTTTATAAGTATGTTCTGAATCTTCAACTTTTTCAATAAAAATACGTCCTCTTCGTAAAAAACAGTTTCGTAAAAGATTAGCGTTTAATTTATCCATCATAAAATCTCCATTAATCGCATAAATCACGCTATCTTTAATATGTTTAGGAATAAAATTGTTGATATTATAATATGAATGAAGTTTATCTATTGTTCTTTGTAAATCTTTCCAGGCAACTTCTCTTGACAAAGTTATATCTATTAAAGCGTTGTTAGTAATAATATTTATATTTTTCATTATTCCAAAATATAGTGCAGCATATCCACCTATGCTACTACCCAAAATAGTAACTTTTTTAGTATCGAATTTACCTATATATTTATCCAATAAACAAGAAAAAAGTTCTCCATCATTATTTTCAAGATAAAAAGAATTGCTAGAATCGTATAAAAAAAGCAGGTTACATCTTTGGTGTTTAATTAAATTACTGTATTGAAAATATTTATTACTCTCATTAAAATATTTATTTTTTCGATATGTATTTAATGATATAAGAAGTTCATCAGATTCTTTATAGGGAATATATACATGTTCCTTATTATTAAGCGTAATTTCATAAGTACGACTGTAATTGTATGAAGTTTTTGGTAGTTCAATTTTATCTATTGTATTTCTTCTATATAGTTATATGGATTTATGTCACTAAACACTAAATCTTTAAGGTAAAATTCTTGTTCTTTTAGGTTAATATCTACAGCGTTTGGAACACTCTCCACAATTAATTTACTTTGGGCATCAGGAGGGGTGATTGATATTAAAATATTCCCTTTTTCAGTATCGAGTATGGATCTGCAAGAAAGTATTTCTGGCCATTTTAGGTGAAAATTTTTCTTTATTATTTTGTTATTAAATTTAAAATAAACATTTGCACCTTTGTTATTATTCCAAAATGAACATCCTATTAAATATCCATTTGTTTTAATGGATAAGGAAGAATTCATAGAAAATTTCATGGTTTCAACAGAAACAAGAGAGGTTTCCTTGACTATACTTTCGATATTTGTAGATTCAAAAATAACTTTATTGCTATGTAAAGTATATAATGTAATTGGATTTTTTTCTATAAATGAATAATCTATTGGTGAGTAGTCTTTTGCTGAACATTCACTATAGATTTTATCTGCAATAGCTTTTTGAAATTCTGATACATAATGAGATGCATTTTCATATATTTCTCGTCGTTTAAGTGGGCTGAATATGCGATCAAAATCAATATATCTAATATTAAAGAAGTTAAAAATTTTTCTATACAGAGGATCATTAAGTGTGTCCATTGTCATTGGCGATAATAATATAAATATGGGAATACACTTTTTATTTTTAAAAAGTGAAATGATACATATAATATAAAATAATATGCGCTCTGTTGATATAAATTTTTTATTTCTATACAAGTATTCATTCATACTATAGTCAATTATACAATAGTCAAAATCATTAAGTATATTTTTATACTGTGTAAGTTGGTAGATGCCATAAATACTATCAGTATCTCCAATACCAAAATTTTTTACAAAGATATCATCATAAATTTTAAGATGTCTTACGTATCCTGTTTTTAAAATACTATTTGATGTCCCAAGGATTGCTATTTTTTGCATATATGGCTTTCCTAAATATTATTTGTTTAATTTTAAATAGGCTCTTACTATTTTATATTTTGACTCCATAAAAAAAACCTCTCGATTTTTTATATATTTTTTATATTTTGCGTTGGATGTAAAAATTTTAACAATTTTGTTTTCTATATAATGGGAATGTTGGATATTTTCCTTTTTAGGAATATCAGTTTTTTGTGTAGTTTTACACTCTTTAGATTTTGAAGTAGGGGGCATTGGGATTTGTGCTTTCTTTTTTTCTAGTTCAATTTTATTCAAAAAATCTCTATATCTATCGAATATAATTGATTTTTTCCAAATAGCTTTTTCTTTTTTACGAGAGTAATATACAGGAGGGCAGTCTGGGAAAATTATACGTTGAAAGACAAGTCGCTCTGGCCAAGAATCTGGCTTGCCAAGTCTATGCTTATAGATATTTGTTGCGAAACTGTAAAATTCAAAAACGAGATAAAATAAAAATCTTATAGCTTTTTCATGGTTAACAGTAAAAGGATGTTCACAATATTCGATTACTTCTTCTGGCTTACATATATATCTATTAAAATTAGGATTATCGTATTGAGCTACTGCGCTGTGCAATACAGGGACATCGTATAGAAGTGATAAAATTCCGCATCCTGAATTCATTAAAAGAACCATGTTTGCAGCTTCCAATATATCGTTAATATGATATTTATCTAAGCAAACTGCACCAGAAATGTTAACGTTTTCCGGTTCGAGAGGATGGTTTTTATAACATAAAATCCAATCTGCGGGAAGTTTCTTTTGTACTTCATAGATAAGATTAATAAATTCATCATAGCTTCCTATTTTTCCTGCAAAATAATTAACAGTCGTATCTTTTCTTGTTTGAAAAGGAACAAAAAGAATTTTTTGGTTTTCGGCGATATCATTTTCTTTTCGTAATATTGTCCCAGATATGCATGGAGATTGTTTTTCGAGTGAAACTCCAGACTGCTTATAACTTTGTATATATTCATATATAGATTTTTTTTGTTCACTAGATAGTTCTTTATCCCAAATATTCTCATCATAAAGTTTACTCTCACAACAAAAACCAGTTCTATCAAAATATACGCTGTCCGGGAGGGCACCACGTTCTCCTATAATACACTCAATATCTTTATCTTTTAAATATTTATATATTTCAAGTTTTCTTTCTTTAGAATATGGATTTTGCATTATTACTCTATCTATCTTATTCTTGCATATGAAATCGTAAAATTCTTCTTTTGTATGAAGAGCATCATCAAAAAAGAATACATCTCCATAGAATGGAAAAAGTTCTCTATTATAAATAAAAGGATTTTTTGATGTTACGCATGTACGTCCACGATGATGGTCAATCAAAGGCGGAAGATAATACTCATCACTTGACATTTTCTTAATACATTGATTAAATATATTTTTATTTTCTTGTCTTATTTTAGGATTTCTAAAAGATGATGAAATGGGGTGATGAATATGGAAGGCATAAATACCCTGTGCAGCGACTAAATCTCCATACAATCTATAGCGAGCGCGAAATCCTTCATAAGAAGTATATTCTCCATATACGGTATCTTTATAAATTGTTTTATTTTTAGGCTCTGGAAATTTACAAGAAAATAACAAAAGTCTTTCTGCAAATTCATGGTCTTCAAATCCCCAACGGTTAAAAGCTTCGTTCTGCCCTCCTATGGACAGATAATGATGCCGTGACATAACAAGAATAGATCCGGCTGGAATTCCATTTTCAAAATACTTGAGGTCATACTCAAGGTATTTTTGAATTATTTTTTTTGCGTGTCTCTTGCTATTATCTACGATAAAATCTTTAGATGTATTTTTTGAAAGAAAAATACAAGGAATTACAATGAAGTCTTCTGTCTTATTATCTAATTCAAAAAGATTAATTTCATCAACTATATCATCATAGAACCCTATATAAGGTAGAAAATCTACATCCTCAATTAAAATATATTTCCCGTGAGCCACTTGGACTCCTTTATTTCTAGCGCGAGCGAGAGAAAAATATTTATCTTGAGATTCTATATAGACATATTTGATATTATTTTCATTGCAAATTTTTTTTATCTTAAGAGAGTCTTCTTCATTTGATCCATCATTAACAATGATAAATTCAATATTGTTTTTTGGCGTGTCATATTTTTTGAATTTAATTCTTTCAATAATGTTATACTGTTCCGTCGTCCGAACGGGGATAATAACGGATAGAATAATACTGTTCATACTAGACTCCAATTTTAATGTCGGTTTGGACTCGTTATTTTTAAAGACAGGAAACCAAGGTATTAAGGAGGCACGGAGGTATCCCATGCATACTCTGTTTTATATTCCGAAAGTCAGTTAGAACGTATCAAACCCGTCTTTCCTCACTCTCACGGTGTCCCCCGCGTTAATAACAGGCGCATTAAATATGGACTTCAGTAGAAGGATGCACCCGATAAGTACGACCCGAACAAAATGCTGGACAATCGGTTTGTCAGATGGGGAAAACCTGGTGTTTTCAATAAAATTTTTACTGAGTTGCCAAACGAAACACCTTTTGATGGCTCCCTGGTGCTCGACTCTACCCTTAAGGCTTACCGCACAGCGGCAAGCCCACTCAAAAAGAGAATCCTCCACACTTCATGCCCTTTGTGACAGGCATGGGCGCTATCCCATTTTTGCTGACGGAAGGACAAGCCAGCGACTACAAAAGGGCGACCATTCTTCAGGACCTCCTTCCCGCCAAGAATATCTTTCCGACAGACAGCGGGTATGATACCGAATGGTTGCGAGAATTTCTGAAAGCCAGAGGCATGGAGGTCTGCATCCTCCCCGAAAAAATGGGAATAAAAACATTTCTTTTGACAAGGTGCCGTATGGGCGTCGGCATCTTCTTGAAAACATATTCTGCAAGTTGAAGGATGTGGGGCACATGGCGACTCAGCATGACCGCTGTGCCCACGCCTTTTTTAAGATAACATCCACTACTTCCCGGAATGCCCCCCGACCGCCCCTGCATTCCAATACAAGATCAGCTTTGGCTTTCACATAGCCAGGCGCATCACCCACAGTCACCGACACTCCACAAAGGTCAAAAACCTCCATGTCTGGAATGTCGTCCCCGATAAAGGCAGTTTCTCCAGCGGTAACACCGCAACGCTCCATAATACCAGCCAACATCGCCCGTTTATCAAGTTTCCCCAGCACAGCCTCAGTAATGCCCAAATCAGTGAGGCGCCTACGCAGGGCTGGGCAGTCCCTCCCGGAAAGCACTGCCACCCGTATGCCAGCCTTTTGCAGAAGCTTAACGCCCAGGCCATCACGGGCATGAAAGCGTTTCAGGCATTCACCATCTGGCCCGTAGTACAGGCCGCCGTCCGTGAGCACCCCATCCACATCGGTAATGACCAGACGGACGCGCTTCAGCTTTTCCAGCGCCCTTATGCGGAGGCGTTCCCTGATGACCACACGTACTCGCTCCAGATCCTCCGGCGTATCTACCCCCGCGCCCATTGGCGACACTTTGAGGACACGGACAGGAATCCTTGCCTGAAGAAGCCGGAGCTGTTCCAGTTGTTCCAGATTTTCCAATGGGGACGGCGGCAATTGGCTAAAAGCTTGCAAGGCCTCGGCCCTATATGCATAGATGCCAATGTGCCCCAAAAAGCAGGCTGACTCCAAGGTATTCCGGACATAGGGGATCAAGCTGCGGCTGAAATAAAGCGCATTACCTGCGTCATCACAAACAACCTTAACCTGATGCGGAGAACGAGCCTGCTCCTCGCTGATAGGGCTGCACAGTGTTACTACCTGCACGCCGTCATCGCTTTTGAAGGCAGCAAGCAGCTTTTCAATGGCTGAAGGCTCCAGCAAGGGTTCATCCCCCTGCACATTGATATAAATATCCGCAGACAAAGAACCGGCGACTTCCCTCACCCGATCGGAGCCGGACTGGCAGTCTGGGGAAGTCATAAAAACCTTTCCTCCGAAAGCTCGCACGGCATCCGCGATACGAGCGTCATCCGTGGCCACCACGATATCGTCCAAACCTTCCGCACGGGATATCAATTCATAGACATGCTGAATCATTGGTTTACCGCAGATATCAGCCAGTGGTTTTCCTGGAAGGCGCGTTGAGGCATATCGTGCCGGAATGACTGCCATTATCTTCATATCATATCCCCTTTGCCAACTTATCAAAGGCCTGAAGTTGTTCTAGCAAAACAGGCAATTCCCTGATAGCAATCATGTTAGGCCCATCACAGGGAGCCCTATCTGGATCCGGATGGACTTCCATAAACATACCGGCTACGCCTATGCTGGCCGCCGCCTTTGCAAGGACAGGGACAAACTCCCTCTGGCCTCCGCTGCATGTTCCTTGGGCACCGGGGAGCTGCACGGAGTGTGTTGCATCAAACACAACCGGATGGCCGGTGCGCTTCATAATTTCAAGGGAACGCATATCCACAACAAGATTGCCGTATCCAAAAGAATTCCCTCGTTCGCATAAGGAAATGCTATCGTTCCCTGCCGCCTTTGCTTTCTTCAGGATATTGGCCATCTCCCAGGGAGCGAGGAATTGGCCCTTTTTGATGTTGACAGGCTTTCCAGTCGCGGCGACGGCTTCAATGAGATCGGTCTGGCGGCAAAGGAACGCGGGGGTCTGGAGCATATCGACAACCTCCGCCACTGGAGCAGCCTGTTCCGGGCTGTGAACATCCGTAAGAACCGGAACCCGAACTTGCTCCCGAACATCTGCCAGAATAGACAATCCTTCTTCCATCCCAACCCCACGAAAGCTGGAAATGGAACTCCGGTTAGCTTTGTCAAAGCTGGATTTATAAAGAAATGGAATCTTCAGATGATCAAAAATTTCTTTGAGCGCTGAAGCGGTTTCAAGAGCTTGCGTCCGCCCCTCAATGGCGCATGGACCTGCAATGAAGAAAAAGGAACTAGCATTGTCGATATGAATGCTTTGTGATTGAAACGAAATGGTAAACATAGCTTCTCCGGATAACTACAATCCCACAGCAACCTTCGTCGCCACGGCAATCTGGTACAAAATCTGGGTGAAATCCTTAGCCAGCTGCATATTCTTGGAATCAAACCGGGGCATGACCAAGATGCGGTCGCCCGGCGCTATGCCCATATTTTGGACTTTGCCCACTTCACCATTCTGCTTGGCGACAAGGATATTGTCCTTGTCCGCACGATCCGAAAGGCCGCCCGCACTCTCTAGATATTCGTGAAGGGACATGCCCTTTTCATAGGTGATGGCCTTGGGTATCAAGACTTCCCCCGATACATGAACGACATCCGTTTTCTGCGGGATAACAATGACGTCGTTGTCCTCAAGCAGGAGATCCTTGACTGTGCCCCCGCGCGAAACGACGACTACGCCGTCAGGCTCCAGCGTTGCGGCACGACGCACAAAATCCTGAATCAGCTCCGCTTCCCGAACCCGGATATTGGCTTCATCCACGGACGAAGACGTTGACGTAAGCGCGCTTTGCTCAAGCCTGCGCAGCGAATCGGCAATAATCGCCTTTTGCTGTGCGGCTACACTTTGGCGGCGGATATAGATCGCGGACGTATCAGCAATGGCCGGCTCAATTTCCACGTATTGCAACAACGATTTGAGGGTCGTGTCTTTGCGGACGGGGAACCGGGAAGCTCCCTGAATGGCCCCTGTAACTGCGGCCATGATGGTGCGCCCACGCTTATCGGCCACGAAATCGACAGTATCCCCGTCCGCAAGCTGAAACTGCGCGAATTCGGCAATGGGGATGTATACGTTGAACGGCGCACGGTTGCGTATCCCGCTGATGCTGACGTGCGAAGCGCTGTTCAACGGCGTAGCGAGATCGAGAAGGTGCGCCCCGGTCGCCGTGCCCATGAATTCATAACGGGCCTGCTGGCGAAGCAGACCAAGAGCGGCGACACTGCTCCCACGTTCATCCACCAAAATCACGTCCCCATCCTTGAGCCGGATGGAAGGCATTTCCCCGCGCAGGGCGAAATCATACAAATCGACCGTCCCGATAAGGGATTTTCCCCGCATCACCTTGATGTGCCGATAACTTCCCCGCTCAGGCGTGATGCCGCCCGCCCTGTCCAGATACGACATGACGGAATCCATCGGGCCACCCGCGTATCTTCCGGGATGGTTCACAAAACCGGCTACATAGACGGCTACAGGCTGGGAACTCTGGAGATTGACGTAAATATTGACGTTATCGGTGAAAACGGAGGAAAGGCTTGAGCGGACAGCTCCTAAAAGCTGCCCCTGCTTCAGTCCGGCCACCCGGATCGGGCCTACTTCCGGTAAAAAGACATTCCCCTGCTGATCGACCATCAGGACATCGTCATACGTCTTGGCTCCCCAAATACGGACCACAATGCGGTCTCCCGGAAGGATGACGTAATCGGCGTTCACACTTTCCGAATAGGTGGAAGCAAAATTCCCCTGAAACAGATTCGCTCCAAAGGGAGGCAACGTTGCCGAGGCCGGCCCCCTCAAGGCCGATTGCGCCCACGCCGGCGGCGCATCGAGTACGGTGGGGACCGGTGAACTTTCGCGGCTGCCCCATACTGAATCCTGTGAGGGAAGACGGTATGTCCCTGGAGCCTGCTGCGAGGGCATGGAAGAAGGGACACCGGGAATCCCTCCTGAACTCGCCGGAAGGGGATTGGAAGATCGGCCGAGCGGCTGTCCGTAAGCACTTCCGCCTGTTTGCTGGACGGTATTCTGCGCTCCCGCCGCATACGGCGGAAGGCTTAGCAAAAGAAGGCTTCCGGTCGCAAAAGCCAGGTATGTTTTCCAGTGCATCATATGATTCATCGATTAAAATCCTGCGTGTTCTCGGATAGAAGCGGTGATGAGCGAACCCAGCCCGAGAAGGAGCAGGGCGCCGACAAAGACATAGGCCGTGAAAAGGAAAGGACGCGGATAAAGGGACTCATCCGGCAACGTAGGCTGCTGGAACGCGACGACATATCGGGATTTGGCCACTTCGTGGACTCTTGCGGACTCAAGCGCGGACATGGCTGTTACAAGCTGTTTCTGAGCGAACTCGGCTTCGATGGTGAGATCCTCATACTCGCCTACCACAGCATTGAGATTGCCCTCCTGCGAGCGGAGGCCCGCCAATCGCTGCTTTTCCTGATCAAGTTGGCTCTCCACAGCTTTCAACCGTGTTTGCAGCGCTTTTGTCGCCGGAGCGCTGGAACGCATGAACGACTGGGCTTCCGCCAGCTGCGCACGCAGTTTGACGGCTTCACCTTCCAGTTCCGTCACCACCCCCTGCAGACCGGCGGCCGCCCCCCTCGGGGCAAGGAGAGGCTCAGGATGA
>OCAN01001358.1_pt1 | contig 12591 bp, 10 predicted proteins | sample 1538321 | NCBI WGS metagenome assembly OCAN01 (sample SAMEA2580294, study PRJEB22360) | human gut metagenome | biome: human gut; feature: human-associated habitat; material: faeces | place: Denmark | collected 2008/2010 | reverse complement strand
TAGATTTCAAGAAAAACAGGTCCCTTCCTCTTAATTTTTTTCCCAGCCGTAAAATATATAAGGACGCTGATTTTATTTTGGATATAGGACAGGGGGATAGTTTTGCGGATATTTATGGAGAAAAGCGGTTTAAGTGGATTTATTCAGAATACAAACTGGCAAAAAAGTTTAATATCCCGCTTTGTATTTTACCACAAACGATTGGCCCATTTAACGATGCGGGTCTTCGTAAAAAGGCAATGGGCGCCGTTCGAAGTGCAAAATGTGTGATGGTGCGTGATAAACAGAGTGCTGATTATGTCAAAAGTTTATTGCCGAATCTGGATGTTACCGAGATAATTGATGTTGCTTTTTTCATGCCATATGAAAAAAAAGAATTTAATAAAGAGTATATCCATGTCGGTTTGAATATCTCTGCGTTGCTTTGGAATGGTGGTTATACGATGGACAATCAGTTCGGTTTGAAATCGAATTATCAATGTTTGATAAGAGGAATTGTTGAATATTTTCTGTCAAAGAAGGATGTAAAACTGCATTTGATTCCTCATGTAGTGGGTGGAGAGCGTGGACTTGAAAATGATTACGCTGTTGCCTATGATATTTACGAGGAATATTGTAATGAAAATTTGATTTTAGCCCCACTCTTTTTTGATCCTATTGTTGCTAAGAATTATATCGCAGGAATGGACTTTTTTATGGGGGCTCGCATGCATTCTGCTATTGCTGCTTTTTCATCAGAAGTGGCGGTATATCCAATGGCATATAGTCGTAAATTCAATGGCCTGTTTTTGGAAACATTAGATTATCCTATTATGGGAGATATGAAAGTGAAAGATGAACGGGATATATTGCTAGATATAAAAAAAGCCTATTTTCAACGGGCAGAATTGAAAAATATAATAAGGAATAGAATGGCGACGGTCGTTGCTGAACGGTACAATTTGTTAATGGAAAATCTGATGACGTTTTTTAAGATATGAAAAAAATAATCATTCAATTTGTTGATTCTGCAAAACTTTTATATTGTTTTTTTGCTGACTTTCATTTTTATATAAAGCATTCTCTAATTAATCCGGTCATTACGCAAGATAAGTCGAATGCGCAGATTATGCTTGTTATGCATGCGTTAGAGAAGGGAATGTCTTTCCCTTCGGCAAGAATTTTTGGTGGGGAGAAGGCTGTTAGATTAATAAGGCTACTTGATAAACATATTGAACAATACGGTCTTAATAAAGTTTGTATTGTAGCAATTAATATTCTTGCTGAGTATCTTAAGAGTCCATATGCCACTCGTGATGAAGAGAGCCGTAATCGTATTTGTGATTTTTTAGAAAAAAATAAGAAATCGATATCTTCTTCCCGAATAGGTGGTACTAAAAAGGTATCTGAACCTTCTTGTTTCGATAAAAAGATAATAGAAGAGTTCTATGCAAGTCGCGTTAGTGTCCGGGAATATTCTGATGATCCTGTAACCGATGATGAAATCAGGGAGGCTTGCCGTATAGCTTCTTATACTCCATCTGCCTGTAACAGGCAGGCTTCTCGTATTCATGTTTTTAGAGATAAAAATGTGATAAGAAAATTGTTGGATAATCAGTTAGGGACACAAGGATGGTGTGATAATGCATCGGTTCTCATTTGTGTAACGGTTAATTGCAATTATTTTGGAGGAAATTATGAGAGGTATCAGGCGTTGATTGACGGCGGTTTATATGCGATGAATTTTGTTATGGGGTTGCATTTGAATCATATTGCGTCTTGTTTTAAAATGTTTATCCGGACCCCTCGCAGAGAGAAGGAATTTAAAAAGATTGCTAAGATTCCCCAATGTGAGATGCCTGTTGTTTTGATATTAGGCGGACATTATAAATCGGGAATAGTTACTTCTCCAAAATCGGAGCGATTTACATTTGATGAATTGGCTTGTGTTGATAATTGCTAAAAAGTTATTCTTCGTAGGTATTTGTGGATATTTCCCAAATTCTTTTGGGGTAAGAAGTGCAGGAATAATACTCTTGTTGACAGACTCTTTTGTCTAAGAGATGATAAAAACATCATCCAAAATCCATGTGGTGAATATTGTAGAATCGTATGAAATATCTCATTTATATATTGCTTCTAGATTTTATAGGAGCTTTGGAATTCTTAGGTAGTATACCTCTTCTACAGGGATGTCATTATTTGTTTCTGATATTAGGATTAGGGGCATTTATCTATTATCTTGTCTTTAAACGAATTTCTACTGTTGCGATATTTGCCGGATTGTATTGTTTCGTTTTTCCTATATATGCAGCATTTCAAAGCCAAGAGATATTCGGGCAGTCATTTTTTATGGGGTTTGCCTCGTTGCGTTATCTATGGTTCATTTTGTTGGGTTTCTTTTTGTATAATATAAAATATGACTATAGTTTATTACTTCGGCAAATTAATAAAGTCAATTTAATTATTGCAGTTGTTTCTATTATTGCTTTTTTTGTTTTCGGAGTGAACCATTTAACTGTTCAGGAGTATTTGGTGACTACCAATATTGTGGAGACAGTGGCATTGGAAGATCTGGTAAAAGGTCTTAAACTTACCGTGTGTTCCAGTTTGATGATTATTTCATATGTTTTCTATTTGATCCGTTTTGTAAAAAAGCCTGCTCAAAAGGAGAATTATCTTCCATTCTTTGTTTTAATGGTTTACTTGTTGTTTGTAAATAAAGGACGGCAACCTGTTGCATTGTTGGCTATTATATATGCGATTTATTACGTTAGGATGAAAGGAATCTCGTTAAAACGCTTGGCGCTTGGCGTTTTACCTTTGATTGGAGCTCTTGTTCTCCTTTCGTTTAATGATAAACTTGTCGATTCTTTGATTGAAGCTACTAAGTGGGAAAAAAGTAGCGATTCCTCTACTCTTGCACGAGTGAATTCTGTTGAGTCCGTTATGCCGTATATTCAGCAAAATCTGATTCTTGGCTTTGGTAATTTGTCTGTGCATTTTCGAGATGAGGGATTTCATACGTTTTTTGGCGGGGCATTCTATCTGGCAGATATAGGAATATGGGGAACTTTAGCGCGTGGGGGACTTGTCCTTGTCCTGATATATTTGGGACTATATTACAATTTATATAAGAAGACTTCTCTTGTTCAGGATAATGACATTCGAAGTTATATGAGATATATGCTCCTGTCTTTTCTGATTTTGTTGGTATTCTTGAATAATGATACTTTGTATGCAGAAGGTTGCCTGCGAGTTGCATTAGTTTTTTATCCATTATTCGGGCGATCTGATCCCAATGTGTTTATTAAGAACAAGTTTCTGTAAATGGACGTATCCGTTATCATAGTTAACTACAATACGCTGGGATTGACTTCGGACTGCATTGAAAGCATTATTGCGCAAACCTCGACTGTCGAATACGAGATCATATTGGTGGACAATGCATCGACGGATGGCAGCAAAGAGGTTTTTGCGCAGGATAAGCGCATAAAGTATATTTACAGCGACCGAAATCTGGGGTTCGGCAGGGCGAATAACCTCGGAATCCGGGAAGCTAAAGGGCGATATTTGTTTTTCTTGAATTCGGATACTATTTTGCTTAATAACGCAGTGAAGCTGTTCTTCGATTTCTGCGAAAAGAATCCGGATCGGAAAATCGGCGCTGTAGGAGCTGTTTTGAAAGACCAAAATCAAAAAAACATACATTCATATGGTCGGTTTATAACGCCGAGGGGTGAGATCGCAGAAGTGTTGGGTAAGTATTTACGGTTTCTGAAAAAACGCAACCATCTCTGTCCGGCATCGGTACAACAGCCTACCCCCGTTGATTATATCACCGGAGCGGATTTGTTCGTTCCCCGAATGGTTTGTGACGAATTGGGGACTTTTGATCCTGTATTCTTCATGTATTGCGAGGAGGTAGACTGGCAATTTCGGATGTCGAAAGCCGGATATGAAAGGCTTCTCATAAACGGGCCAGAGATAATACATCTCGAAGGCGGAAGTGATCCGTCGAATACAAAGTTGTGGTCTTTCAATCGCATTGAGAATATTTTCCGCAGTAAGTTGCTATACATCCGGAAGCATTATAATTATTTCGTTTTCTGGTCTTATAGATTATGCAATGCCGTGTTATGGCTTCCGATCCTGTTAATGCGAAAAGATACCCCGGATCAGCAGAAGAGATTATTGAGAGTTTTATTGTTTACTAATAGGTAGTGTCGGTATGGAAAACTATAAAAGGGCGGATTATAATTCCAGACTCAGTCGGTATATAAAAATATTCTGTTTTAGATTTTGCGGGATTTTTCCCATGACCGGCTTTTTTCGTGCGAAGATATATAAGCTTTTAGGCGTTTCTATTGAAAAAGGTGTAGTTCGGATCGGTCGGGTTTCTATTGATACGATTCATCCAGAAGATATTTTTATCGGTAAGGGGACGACAATTACGGATGGATGTATTCTGCTTTCTCATTATTATGATGTCCGGAATTTGAAAGAGCATGCCTATTACCGGGGTGAAATTCATATTGGGCGGAATGTATATATCGGAAGCAATGCCATATTCACAAAACCGGTGACAATCGGTGACGGTGCTGTTATCGGGGCGGGTTCTGTGGTGAACAAGGACATTCCTCCCTATCAGGTTTGGGCTGGCGTTCCGGTCCGGTTTATCTGTAATAGATATCAAGACGAGTCGGAAATACCTGTCGATACGAATGCTTTCAAACCGAAGTGATTTTTGTGTTGTAAAAAGTTTGTGGATACAATCCCTGTTTAATTGAATATAGAAATTTCTGATTTTATGATCTCCCCCCCCCTCGGAAAAAGATTACATGGCTGCTGTTATTGCAAGGCTGGGCCATGTTATGGGTAGTTATCGGTCATTCCCCGCTCTCTGTTACGGCTTTCGCCTCTTCTTTCGATGCTGATTGTCATGAATGTGCGTTGTTTCTCAAGAAGGTAGCCTATTCTTTTCATATGCCGTTGTTCATTATGATATCCGGCTATCTGTTTTACATTACCCGCATCGACAAAGGGGCGTCGTATAGAAAGACATTGACCGATAAATTCAAGAGGCTCGGCATTCCGTATCTATTTTTTACGGTATTCGCATTTTTTCTCAAAGTATATGTCGGGGGAGTCGAGAGGCCGGTCACCTTATCGTTGAAATCCTTTGTCAGTGCCTTTGTTCGGCCATTCGAGGGCCCGTTGCAAGAGATGTGGTTCGTGGCAGTTGTCCTGCTTTACTTTTCCTTGTTGGAAGTGTATAGGAGAATATTGAAAAACAATTGGTTGTCCTTGCTTTGTTTGTGCTGCGCTGCCGGTTTGTTCTTTATTCCCGTGGGCGATATGAGCGGAGTATTTGCATTCAACCGTGCCGTCCATTTTTTCATATTCTTTTTTCTAGGGCTATTGATTGCTGCCAATAACTGTTTTGAGACGGCGATAAAACGGCCGTGCTGCATCGCAATCTGCCTGATCCTGTATGTTGCGATGTTTTGGGTAGGCGGGGTTGAAGAGGATGTCGTAACGCTGGTTATGTCATTGTCCGGTTGCCTGTTATGTTGGGGATTGGCCGGTAAATTCGACCGGAATTTGTCGAATAACGTATTCGTGTCGTTCCGCAATTATACGTACCAGATTTTTTTACTCGGAATTTTTATTCAGATCGGAATAAAAATGATATATAATAAACTGGGGATGCAGGGAACGTATCCGTATTTTTATGTATTGTGCGTCCTGTCCGGGATTTATATCCCAGTTCTTGTCTCGAAGGTAATCCAACGCATTGACAATAAGTATTTGAATATGCTCATCGGATTATAAAAATGTATCATGAAGGTATATCTTGTCGATTACATCGGAATGCATTGCGGAATGCATTATTACAACGACGCTTTTTGCCGGGTTTTGTCTGCAGTTCCGGGACTGGATGTTTCCGTACTGTCGAATTATGCCGGTGAAAACGATGGCAGGCCCTTTTTTTTACACCAGTACAAGGGAAACAGGCTGCGCAAAATATGTTGTCTGTTGCGGAACTACCTGATGTTGTTCTGCTTTGTCCTGCGAAACAAAAAAGCCTGCTTCGTTTATCTGGCTTACGGTAACTCCATCGACTTGCCGTTCATGTATATCGTTTCCCTCGCAAAGAAAAGCATAATCGATATCCATGAAGCGATTGCGCAAAATGCGGATGACAATGCCGGGTTGAAACGATGCTTCCGAAAGGTATACTCCGAACGATTTGCGACGGTCATCGTTCATTCCCAACGGACGAACGATCTGCTGGAGGAATACGGCTATCGGGGTAACCGGCTGTTCGTACCTCATTTCAAATATTGTTTTTCGAAGAATTACGACATTCGCCGTCTGGGGGCGGATATTGTTTCCGCAATTGCGGAAGACAAAGTGAATATCTTGTTTTTCGGGAATATAACCTATGACAAGGGAATCGATATCCTTATATCGGCAGTGAATAGTTTGGAGCCGGAACTTCGCTGCAAAGCGAACGTAATTATTGCAGGGAAGGATTTCGATGGGACGGTACATCGGGTGCAGCCGTCGGACAAGGCCGCTTTTAAGATTGTCCTCAGACATATCGAGGACGATGAATTGGTATATCTTTATGAACATACCGATTATGTGGCGCTGCCGTATCGCAAAACATCACAGAGCGGAATTCTCGAAATGGCGTTCTATTTTCGTAAACCGATCCTTGCGAGCGACGTGCCTTATTTCAGGAGAATGCTGACCGAATTTCCCAGCTTCGGCATCTTGTCCGGCAAGGATGTCCCGGCATATGCCGAAACGCTCGCTTCGGTTATCGGGCTGCATTCCTCTGCGGATTATTTTACAGACAAGGATTATTTTCGGTATACCAACCGAAGTGAAATAGAAGCTTTTAAAAAGCAATTCGCTATTTGGATAAAACGGTAATATGAAGAAGGTCGCAGTTATCGGAACCGTCGGCGTTCCGGCGAAATACGGAGGTTTTGAAACCCTTGTGGAAAACCTCATCGGAGAGTGTTGTTCCGAAGATGTGGATTATACTGTTTTTTGCAGTGGCAAGGCTTATCCGACCAGATTGAAAGCTTATAAAAACGCCCGGCTTGAATACGTGCCGTTGCATGCAAACGGTATGCAAAGTATTCCGTATGATATCTGGTCGTTGATCCGGACTGTCGGCCGGGGGTACGACGTCGTGCTCATTTTGGGCGTTTCCGGGTGTCTGTTTTTGCCGTTGTATCGGTTGCTGTTCCGCAAGAGGATCGTCGTCAATATCGACGGCTTGGAGCACAGGCGGGACAAGTGGGGCAAATGGGCCCGCAAGTTTCTCCGTTTGTCGGAGCGGATCGCTGTCAAGTTTGCCGATGTCGTAATTGCGGACAATAAGGTGATCCGCGACTATGTCACGGAGACTTACCGTAAGCCGTCGGTTCTGATCGCCTATGGCGGGGATCATGCCGTGATCCCGGTCGATCTTTCCCGGCAGCGCGAAATCCTCGCCTCCTTCGGAGTCGGGGCGAAAGCATACGCCTGTACTATCTGCCGGATCGAGCCGGAAAACAATTGTCATCTGATTCTGGAGGCGTTCTCTAAAACGAATATCCCGCTCGTATTTATCGGTAATTGGAATCTGAGTGCCTACGGCCGGGAGTTGAAAGCCGTATATGGCAAGTTCTGCAATATCCATATTGTCGATCCGGTCTATGACAGGGAACAACTCTTCGTGCTCCGGAAACAGTGCCTGTTTTATATTCACGGACATAGCGCCGGCGGAACCAACCCGTCGCTTGTGGAGGCCATGTCCTGCGGCGCTCCGATTCTGGCGTTCGATGTGGGTTACAATCGGGAGACGACCGGTCATAAAGCCTGTTATTGGAGCACTCCGGAGGAACTGGCCGCTCTTGCTGCCGAAAGCCGGGAGGATACTTCCGGCAGTATGGAACGGCTGGCTAATGAATGTTACACGTGGCGTAAAGTTGTCGGTCAGTATGAAGCGATTTACTGAATTCCCGTTGCCGGGAGCAATCCATGATTTCCTATGACGCTAAATCCTGCCGACCGGGTGTTGCTGCGGTTGCTTGCCGCGGCGATAAATATGCAGGAACCGGCTCTCGATAAGGCGTTGTCCGATCCGGAATGGAGCCGGGTATATGGGCAGGCGGCGCAGCAGGGGGTGCTGGCCGTGGCGTGGGAGAGCGTCCGGCGGTTGTCTCCGGATTTGCAGCCGGGCCGGGGATTGAGGTTGCAGTGGGCGTACGGGGCGGAGCAGATCGTCTCGCGGTCGAAGAGACAAATGCTGGAAGCAGCCCGTTTTGCGGCTCTTTGTACCGATGCGGGCTGCCGGCTGATCCTGCTCAAAGGGATCGGATTGGCCCGTTATTATCCTTTCCCATTGCAGCGCGAATGCGGGGATATCGACATCCTTCTGCCCGAAGGGTTCGAGAAGGGGAACGAGATCGCCCGATGCCGGGGAATGAAGGTTTCCGGGCTGGATTATAAGCACAACCATATCTGCTCGAACGGCGTCATGTTCGAAAACCATCGTTATCTGACCTCTTTCAAAGGGAAGAGCGATATCAGGCGGTTGGAGCGAATCTTTCAGGACGCCGTAAAAGGCGGAGACTTCGTGCCGTTCGGAGAGGACAGATTCCATACATTGTTTCCGACGGTCAATGCACTGTATATTACCTATCATGGCTTTTTTCACTTCCTGATCGAGGGGATCACCCTGCGGCATCTGCTCGACTGGGCTTTGTTCGTCGGGAAGGAGCAGAATGCGATAGACTGGAATTATTTTTACAGGATCTGCGACGATTTGGGTTTCTCCCGGTTTGCGGATACCATGAATGCCATAGCCGTGGATGTGTGGGGCGTCCCTCTGACGAATCCGGGGGTGTCGTTTGACCGCCGCTGCATGGATAGAGTGCTGGCCGATGTGCTGGCGAACAAACGGCATGTCAGCGGATTGCCCGTTTACAAGAGACGGGCGAAGCTGGTTTGCAACATGCTTTCGTCACGCTGGAAATACAGACAGCTTTACGGGCGCAGTCTTTTCGGGGAGATGGCGCGATCGGTGTTCGGTCTCTTGTTCGATGCTTCACCGGAATTGAAATGAGCCGCTGTTTATCCGGATTGTCCTGAAAATAGAGAGATATGATATATGTAGTTGTCTGGTCGGTCTTTCTCGTCTTGTTTTATATGCTTTTGTGGTGGCTGATACGCCGGACTCCGGTGACGGGGGACGATGACAAAGAGGTGAGCCGCATCTCCCGCCTGCTGAAACGCGTTGGCGATAAGTGGGGCGTAAAATAACACCGAATAGTATGAAGAAAGCCGGAGCGACGCTCCGGCTTTCCTCGTCGCTGAAATGCGCTGAAAATCCGCATGAATAGGCTTGAAGTACGTCGGTGCCCGACTGCAGGCCGTGCGGCGTGCGGATTACTTACCTTTTGCGCTTTATCCCCGGTATTGTACGGGGATTTTCCCCTTTTCGCGGTCGGGGGGCCGACGTCCGATCTCCGTTCGGGCGATAATTCTTCGGGGCGCGTTCTTGTCTGGCGGTTGTGCGCCGTTCCGGAACCGTCGGGTTTCCGGTCGGCTTTTCATTGAAGAAATACGATTTCTGCCGCCGTTTCTCCTCCTGCGAGCGGGCGACGTAGACCTTTTCGTGCGTATAGGGATTCTCTCCGGTGTAGAACATCACCGACGAAAGTGTCATCGGCGTGGGGGTGAGGTCCTGTACCTGTTCGAGGTTGAAATGGAGTTTGCCGAGGACTTTCTCCGACAGCGAACGCATGTCGCGTTCGGTGCAGCCGGGGTGCGACGAGATGAAGTAGGGAATCAGCTGGTAGGGCAGTCCTTCGCGGCGGCAGAAATCGTGCGGCGCCAGATGCGCTGGAAAGCGGCGGTCAGCCGCTCGAAGAGCGCGAACGGCGGTTTGCGCATCAGTTTCAGCACGGCATCTTCGGTGTGTTCGGGCGCGACTTTCAGTCGTCCCGACGTGTGGTATTTCACGACCGTATCGAGATAGGGACTCTCGTCAAACAGGTCGTAGCGGATGCCGCTGCCGACAAAGGCCTTTTTGACGCCTTTCACCGCCCGGATCTTTTCGTAAAGCGCCAGCAGCGGGCGGTGGTCGTTGTCCAGATTGGGGCACATCTTCGGATGCAGGCACGACGGGCGGCGGCATTTGCGGCACAATTCCCGGTCGCGTCCGCCCATGCGGTACATGTTGGCCGAAGGGGCGCCCACGTCCGACAGATAACCTTTGAAGTCCGGCATCCGGGTCACGCGCTCCACCTCTGCGAGGATGGAACGTTCGCTGCGCGAGTTGATGAACTTGCCCTGATGGGCCGATATGGTACAGAACGAACAGCCGCCGAAGCATCCCCGGTGGATATTGACCGAGTGTTTGATCATCTCCCACGCCGGAATATCCCCTTTGCCGTTGTAGCGCGGATGCGGTGCGCGCTCGTAGGGAAGGTCGAACGAGTGGTCCAGCTCGTCGGTCGAGAGCGTCGTGTTGGGCGGCGTGACGACCACATAACGGTCGCCCACGGCCTCGATGAGCGTCGCCGTCGGCTCCATCAGGTTGCTCTGGGTCTCGATGATGGTGAAATTCTCGCCGAAGGCCCGTTTGTCCCGCACGCACTCCTCGTAGGCGTGCAGCCGGATCGTCTCCGCCGGGTCGAGCCGCTCCACGTAATCTTTGCCGGCCATGAACGCCACCTGCCGCAGTTTGCGCAGCAACTTGGCATTGTATCCGTTGCGCAGTGCCCGGGCGACCTGCTGTACGACCCGTTCGCCCATGCCGTAGATCAGCAGGTCGGCGCCGCTTTCGGCCAGCACCGAAGGCTTGAGCGAATCGCTCCAGTAGTCGTAGTGCGTCAGCCGCCGTAGGGAAGCCTCTATCCCCCCGACTACTACCGGGACGTGCGGGAACAATCGCTTGACGATTCGCGTGTAGACTGTTACGGCATAGTCGGGCCGAAACCCCGCTTTGCCGCCGGGCGTATAGGCGTCGTTGCTCCTGAGGCGGATGTTGGCTGTATAGTGGTTGACCATCGAATCCATCGACCCGGCCGTGATGCCGAAGAAGAGCCTCGGCGTGCCCAACTTGGTGAAGTCGCGCAGGTCGTCCCGCCAGTTGGGCTGCGGCACGATGGCCACGCGGTAGCCTTCGGCTTCGAGCAGGCGGCCGATCACTGCCGCGCCGAATGCCGGATGGTCGATGTAGGCGTCGCCCGAAAAGAGGATAACGTCCAACTGTTCCCACCCGCGTGCGCGGACTTCCTTTATCGTGGTCGGTAAAAACAAGGTGCGGTGAGTTTTTTTATTTCGTTCCGGAGTAATTTCCCCGGTTTGTATCGTGTGTTTGAGGGGTGCGGGCCGGCGGCTTTATGATTGGGTGTTGCCGTTTTGGGAATCCGCAGATTCGGGCCGCCGTGGGGCTGTGAGTTTCCGTGCCGTTTATCCGTTATCCGTCTCTTTCGATGCCGCCGCGTAGGTTTCCCATTTTTCGAGCAGCGCACGGAAATCGGAGGGCAGTTCGCTCTCGAAATATACCGTTTCGCGGGTCGTCGGGTGTACGAACCCGAGTGACCGCGCGTGCAGTGCATGGCGGGGCAGTACGGCGAAGCAGTTTTCGACGAATTGCCTGTATTTCGAGAAGGTCGTGCCCTTCAGGATGCGGTCGCCGCCATAACGTTCGTCGTTGAAGAGCGGATGTCCCTGCCAGGACATGTGGACGCGTATCTGGTGCGTGCGGCCCGTTTCGAGCCGGCATTCGACCAGCGTCACATAGCCGTAACGTTTCAGCACCCGCCAGTGGGTCACGGCGTGCTTGCCGTCCGACCCGTCTTCGAATACGAACATCTTCTGCCGGTCGCGGGGGCTGCGGCCGATGTTGCCCGTGATCGTCCCCTCGTCCTGGTCGAAATTGCCCCACACGAGTGCCACATAACGGCGCTGGATTGTATGGTCGAAGAACTGCTTGGCCAGCCGTGCGTGCGCCTGTTCGTTCTTGGCCACCACGAGCAGCCCCGACGTGTTCTTGTCGATGCGGTGCACCAGCCCGGCGCGCATGTCGCCCTCCTGGAACAGGGGCAGGTTGCGCAGGTGGTACGTGAGCGCGTTTACGAGTGTACCGCTGTAATTTCCGTGCCCGGGATGCACCACCAGCCCGGCGGGCTTGTTGACGATCAGCAGGTCGTCGTCCTCGTAGGGAATTTCGAGCGGGATATCTTCGGGGATGATCTCCACTTCGCGCCGCGGGTAGGGCATCACGATCTGGATACGGTCGAGCGGCTTGACCTTGTAGCTCGATTTCGCGGGCTTGCCGTTCACGAGGATGTTGCCGCAGTCGGCAGCCGCCTGGATACGGTTGCGCGAGCATTTCTCCATGCGTACGGTCAGGAACTTGTCCAGCCGCAGCGGGGTTTGCCCCTTGTCGGCTACGACCGCAAAGTGCTCATACAGCCCGGCTCCCTCGCCGTCCTCTTCCGTGGCTTCCGATCCCTGGTCGAGTTCGGGATCCTCCTCTATGTAGCGTTCGTCGGCCATCAGTCGAAAAATCCTTCGTCGTTTCCGGCTGCCGCA
>OCAN01001356.1_pt1 | contig 12607 bp, 6 predicted proteins | sample 1538321 | NCBI WGS metagenome assembly OCAN01 (sample SAMEA2580294, study PRJEB22360) | human gut metagenome | biome: human gut; feature: human-associated habitat; material: faeces | place: Denmark | collected 2008/2010 | reverse complement strand
GTAGCTGCCGGCGGCGGGACGGACGGTGACGGTCGTCACATCGCCCGCACGGCGGTAGTTGAGCTCTGTGGTGGCATGGATGCCGCGTTCGTAATCGCGGCTAAGCCCGTCGTCCTCGTAGAGCGTATAGGTATTGTCGGCATCGCCCGCCGAGGGGTAAACGCGCAGGACGAGCGTCGTGAGCGGCGTCGAAGCGGGGCGCGGCGTATAAGGCTGCATCGGCAGCACCCAACCGCCCCGGACGTAGAGCGGGAACTCTTCGAGCGGCTTGGCGATGCGGCATTCCTGCCCGCCGTCGAACCGTTCGTGGGTGAAATAGTCGTACCACACGTCGCCGGCCGGGAACCAGACCTTCTGCGAGGCTGTCTTGTCCGCGCCTTCGCCCGGCGAAGCGATCGGGGCGGCGAGCAGGATATCCCCGAAAAGGAACTCCTGTTCGTTTTCATACGCACGTTCGTCGCTGCCGTAGTCGATATACATCGGCCGGTTGAGCGACACCATCGTCGAGTGGGTCTGCCATACGCTGCTGTAAATATAGGGCATCAGCTCCGAGCGCATGTGGTACATGCGGCGCATGGCGGCTGTTTCGCGCTCGCCGCTGATCCACGGACGGCGGTCGAGCCGCGCGTCTTTGGTCGAATGTACGCGCAGAGCGGCCGAGAGGGCGCCGAACTGCGTCCAGCGCACCGTCAGCTCGGGGTTCGGATCGCCGCGGAACCCGCCGATATCATGCGCCCAGTAGTAGCAGCCCGCGTTGCCGCTGGCAGCCGTGAGCTTAACCTCAAAAGCCAGCATTTCCCAGTTGGCCTGGGCGTCGCCCGAGAACTGGATCGGATGGCGATGGTCGCCCCAACCCGCCCAGCGGCTGTAACCGGCGCCGCGCAGCCCCTTGCGCTCGGTCTGGCGGTAGTAGAGCTCGTTGATCCACTGCAACGACGTGGAGCGGTAGCCGCGCACCTCGGGATAGAGGTAGTTCTGCTGCCAGTCGAGCCACCAGAAATCGGCGCCCATATCCTCGGAGGCATGGTGCGCATGTTTGAAAAACGTCTCCATGTATTTCCGGTCGCCGAGGTCGAAAAGCAGCGGGTGGGCGGGGTCGGCCCCCATGTCCGCCATAAAGGCGGCGTACATCTCCTCGTGGGGACGTATGCCGTCGTGGGGATGGTCGTTGAGCGACACGGTGACGCCGCGGCGGTGCACCTCGGCGATCAGCGCCCCGGGATCGGGAATGCGTTTGCGCTCCCACGTATAGCCCGTCCAGCTGCGGCTGCCGGCATGCCCGGTACCGATCTTGGCATCGTAGGTATGCCAACCCATGTCGAAGACGAGGTTGTCGAGCGGGAAATCGTTCTCCTCGTAGCCGTCGATGATCGAAAGGAACTCCTCCGACGTATAGTCCCAGTAACGGCAGTACCAGACGCCGTGGATGTATTTGCGGGTCATGGGAACGCGGCCGCTGATGGCGCCCAGGTCGGCAAGGGCGGCCTTGTAGTCGTTGCCGTAGACGAAACAGTACTGATCCTGCACATGGCTTTTCGTATCGCGCGGGCAAAGCCAGCCGTCGACCAGCAGGTCGGAGCGTTCGTCGTCGATCACGTACCAGCCGTCGCGGCTCAGCAGGCCGTCCTGCATGGGGATCTCCCCGGTAACGCAGTCGAGCGTCTCGACCGGGCCGCCAAGGTTGTTGCGGAAAATACAGCGGTTGGTGAACTTCTTCTCCTTGCCGTTGAGCTTGTAGTAGGCCGCAAAGTTATGCAGCCCGAACGGGAATCCGTCGTGTTCGTAGACGATGCGCAGGGCCGAGGTGGAGATCTCGTAGCGGTTCCCGCCCAGCTCCCGCACCCTGAACTCCGACGCGGGGAGCAGGCTGCCCCGGTCGTAAGCGAAATAGGTAGGGTCGTCGATGAATTTGCCGTCGTGTGCGAATTCGAGTCGGAACAGCGTCGGGGTAATGAGCGTCAGGCGGTTCTCGCCGAAAACGAGCGGGTTGCCCGAAGGCTGTGCGACGGCGGAAAACCCGCCGCACAGGAAGAGCAGAAAAATCAGAAAAGGATGTTTCATGATCGGGATATGGTTGAAAAATTCTCCGCACCGTCGGAACGGGCAGTGCGGAGAAACGTGTTTTCATATATGGCCTATTCGTTGCGGATGCTCTCGGTATATACGTTCCCGTAGGGGTCGGAAGCCCTCACCGTGACCGTTCCCCAAGACTCCGACGCGGGTTTGTAGTAGAACATGTGGTCGTTGTTGGATTCGGGTTCGGCCGTCGGGCGATGCTCGGGTTTGGTGTCGCCGAACATGAAGTCGTAAGCGCGGCGATCCATTTCGTACCTGAGGTTCGAATCGGACGGAAGCGTTACCCAGCCGGCATTATCCTCCTGCACCTCGACCGTCCAGGTGGTATGCCAGTTGAAGATGTTCAGGATGAGGCCGTCGCGGTATTTTTCGGAAACCGCCTCGCCGGGGCCGTAGAGGTACATCTGGTATTCGCGCGGGAAAGCAGTGCCCTTATAGTACCAGTTCCTGATCCGGTTGCCCTCGATCTCGTAGACGGCGTAACCGCGGGGGCTGCCGTCGTTGCACAGCTCCTCGCCGTTCCAGTAGGCACCCATCACCGCCCCGAGCGTATTCTCCTCGATGGTTTCGGAGATCGTGGTCGTATAGTTGTTGTGCGAGTGTCCCGAAAGTATCCGGACATTATAGCCGTCGAGCAGGGCGTAAAGCTCCTTGTAATCGGCGACATGGCTCGTGGGACGGTTGCGGCGCGAAGTGGCGATATGCAGGCCGATGATGATGAGCTTGTCCTTGGGGACATATTTCAGATCCTGCTCCAGCCATGCCATCTGTTCGTCCGTGATGTCGGCGGTATAAGAGGACGAGCCGGTGTAGAGCACGTCGTCGAGCACGATGAAATGGCAGTCGCCGATGTTGTAGGAGTAGTACGTGGGGCCGAACGCCGCCTCGAAGCTGGCATCGGCATCGGCATCGACGGTTATGGCTTTATTGTGATCGTGGTTGCCGATGACCTGGAAAACGGGCACGCCGATCTTTCGGATACGCTGCTTGTAAACCTCGTGGAAGGGCATGTTGTCCCAGACCAGGTCGCCCAGCGAAATGCCGTAAACGGGGGCCTCCAGTTCCTGCTGCACGTAAGGGATCAGCAGGGGCAACACCTCCTCGTCGAGCATCGTCACCTCGTCGTCGGCCGATCTGCACGTCGGCCAGCGCCAGCAGGGTGAAACGCTTTTTTTTGCCCGTGCGTTCGAGCTTGAAGCTGCGCTGCACGACGTCGTTGTCGCCCATGGCGATCTTCTTGTAGATCTTCGGCATGCCGTTCTCCACCGGAATTTCGTATTCGGCGGGGACGGAGACGAATACGAACGGGGCGTTCCGCTTCACGCGCATCTGGTAGATGCCCTGGGCGTCGGTGGTCGTCACCGTGACGCCGTCGCTCACGACCACGCCCTCGATCGGGCCGGTACCGTCGGTGACACGGCCCACGAGGTTCATGCCGGGCTCGGGGGTGATGTCCACCTTTTCGTAGAGGCCGCCGAGAATCTGGGCGCCTTCGTCCTCGCTGCAAGCCACGAAGCCGGTGGCCAGCAGGAAGACCAACAGATATTTGATGTATTTTATCATTTTTTCGGTTTTTTAAAATTCATATCTTGCCCCGGGGCCCCGGACAGGCGGGATCCCCCGGGATCGCCGGGGATCAGTAACCGGGGTTCTGCTCGATCAGGTTGTTGGCCGAGATCGCCGAGTTGGGGATCGGGAACAGGTTTTTGTTCTTGTCGTTGAGCGGCGTATGATCCCACCAGGATTCCGTCACGAACTTGTCCCAGCGGATCAGATCCGTACGGCGGCGTCCTTCGCCCAGGAATTCGATCATCCATTCGTCGAGCATACGGTATTCGTCGAGGTTGTCGGCCGTCACGGGGTTGGGATCCGCGCCGCCCTCGAAGTTGCGCCCGCGAACCTGGTTGATCAGGCCGGCAGCCGTCTTCTTGTCACCGGCACGCAGCTCGCACTCGGCAAGCATGTAGTAGATCTCCGAGAGGCGGATGACCGGGCAATCGGGATTCCAGCGCAGCAGCTTGTCGTCGAGGTTGGGCTGCGGCGCCTTCACCAGGCGTACGCCCGAATTCTCCTCGCCGTCGGCCATCGTCGAGGTAAGCTCGGCGACGGAATTGTATTTGGTGCCCACTTCCGAGAAACGGGCGACCTGGTCGACCAAGTTGATCACCTTGCCGCTATACTCCTTCTGCCCCAGGCACTGCTGGGAAGGGTTGTTGGGGTTGGTCTGGTCGCCGACGAGGAACATGCCTTCGTATTTGCGGCTACCCAGGTAACGGTAGGGCTTTTTACGCAAGTCCTTGTCGTTGAATTTCTGGTAGGGATTGCCCAGTTTCCACTGCGTGTAGTAGCGTCCCTGGGGATCGAGCGACGGCGTGAGCATGAAACCGTTGTAGCCTGCGGTCTCGATACCGAAATATTCGTAGGATGAATAATGGTAGAAATATTTGAAATACCAGTTCCACTCGACTTTGGAGTTCTCCGAAGGCACCGTCCAGATCACCTCGGGCGAGGTGTTGTTGTCGAAACAGTGGGGGCCGTACCAGGTCTTGTCCAGCTCGTAGGTGCCGTAGACACCGCCGATGATGTCGCGGCAAATCTCTGCGCACTCGTCGAAATGCTCCTCGCCGATGTAGGCCACCGCATTGAAATAGAGCTGGGCCAGCAGCGCCGCGGCGGCAGCCTGCTTGATGTAACCGTCTTCGGAAGCCCCGAGCGTCGTTTTCTTCGACAGGGCGGGAATGGCGTCCTTGAGCAGGGTTTCGATATGGGCGTAGGTCTCGCGCGCCGTGCTGCGGGCGCACAGGTCGTCGTCCACCGAGTAGTAAATGGGCATGCCGCCGAAATAGTCGAGGCCGCGCATGTAGAAGTAGGCCGTGATGGCATTCAGCTGGTTGATGTGGTCGGCCTTGACGGCGTCGTTGAGCCCGATGGCGTTGTAATCGACCCCCTGGAGGTCGGACTTGGCTTCCAGGGCACGCGAAATACCCCCGGTCGTACCGTCGTAGGTATTGACGACGAAGCGGTCGTCGGGCGACCAGGTGTGGTAATGCAGGCGGTAGTACTCGCCGCTGTTATACCAGTCGCTGCCGCGCTTGGGGCACACCATCTCGTCGGTGGTCAGCTCCTGGAGGTACCACCGGTCGGCACCGATGTACCATTTCCAGTGGGTGAAGGGACGGCAAAGCACGGCATAGGTGCTTTCGGGCGAGGTGAAGAACGTATCGGGGGTGACTTCCGAGTAGAACTTCTCGTCGAGGTCGCAGGAAGGCGCGCAGAGGGCGGCAGCCCCGACCGTCACGGCAATTATATGTTTCAGTTTCATAATGGTTCTCGGTTTGGAATTAGAAGTTTAACTGCACGCCCAGCGTAAAACGGGTCGTCTGCGGGTACATCGTCGAGGTGTCGTTGACATACTCGAAACCGGGGTACAGGCCGTTGATGTTGACCTCGGGATTGAGGCCGTTGTAGTCGGTGAATACGGCCACGTCGCGGATGGTCAGGTAAAGTTTCGCAGACTGGATATAACGCGTCCATTTCCGCAGGTTGAACGTATACCCGAGGTTGATGGCGTCGATCTTGAGGAACGAGCCGTCGTCGAGCCAGTAGTCGCAGAGGATCTTCTCGTCCTTGATGTTGCGGTTGCGCGTGTAGGCCGACTTGAGGACGTTGAGCTGCGAATCGTTGGCCAGGCCGTAGTACATGTTCACCTGGCTGAAGACATCGTACCCGAGCCAGCTGCGCAGGAAGATCGACAGATCCCAGTTCTTGTACTTGAACGTGTGATCCCACGAGAGGATGACCTTGGGGATCGCATTGCCCACGAAATGTTTGTTCTCGGCCACGAGGTTCGACGTGCTGCCGTCGGTGGCCGGCACGATCTCGTTGTTCTTGTCGTAGATCAGCCACTTGCCGTTCTCGTCGAGCCCGGCGTACTTGTAGATGAAGTACTGCCCCAGCTCGAGGCCGTTCTGCAGGCGGACTGCCGTACCCGGGTTGCCCGGCGAGGGGAACTTCACTTCGTCGAGGAAGAACCCGTCGTCGCCCATGCTCTTGATCTTGGTCTTGTTATGCGACAGACGCAGGGTCGACGTATAGCGGAAATTCTTGCTGCGGACGATGTCCCCGCCCAGTTCGAACTCCCAACCCCTGTTCTCGAGGCTGCCGATGTTCTTCATCACCTCGTCGTGTACCATCGGAGGCATCGGGGCGTTGGCCAAATAGAGCATGTCGTCGACCTGGCGGAAGTAGAGGTCGAACTTACCCCAGAGGCGGTCGTTGAAAAGCGAGAAGTCGAGACCGAAGTTGAGCTCGGATTTCTCCTCCCACTTCAGGTCGGGGTTGATATTGCGGATCGAACCGTAACCGGGCTGCCAGACCCCGTTGGTGGGCCACATGTCGTTGGCTTTGTACATGCGGGTCGTATAGCCGTTCCCGAAGCCGTTGTTACCCGTGACGCCGTAACCCAGGCGCACCTTGAGGTCGCTGATCCAGCCGACGTCGCGCATGAACGCTTCGTTCGAGAGACGCCAGCCGCCCGAAACGGCCCAGAAATTACCCCAGCGGTTGTTCACGCCGAACTTCGAGGAACCCTCGCGGCGGAAGCTCACCGTAGCCATGTAACGGTCTTTATACGAATAGTTGGCACGCCCGAACATCGAGAGCAGGCGCTCGCGGGGATCCTTGTTCGAATCCATCGAGGCACGGCCGTCCGTGAGGTACGAACCCACGCCCATGTCCCACGGGCCGACGCCGTCGACCGGGAAGTCGTAGTTCGACATGCTGAAATCCTCGCCGCCCGCCTGCCAGAAGCTGTAACCGGCCACGACGTCGAGCGTATGGTCTTCGCGGAATACGCGGTGGTAGTTGGCATAGGCCTCGACCGAAACGCGGTTGTCCTTGCTGAACTTGTGCGACGCACCGCCGCGGCGGCTGTTGTCGATCGACTCCTTGTGGTCATGCGAAACGTAGGTATATTCCTGGTACTGGCGTTTGTCGATACCCACGGTTCCCTGCAGCGAGAGGCCCTTCATCAGGTTGATCTTCACAGTGGCGTCAGCCAGCAGCCACTGGTCTTTGCCGTTCTTCGTGCGCAGCATGATGTCGGCCACGGGATTGAAGGTCGTGCCGGAGATGCCGTTGCCGACCACGTTGTACTTGGAAGGGTTGGCCGGGTCGTAAAGCGGAATGGTGGGATTGAGGCCGAAGGCCATCTTGAAGATGCCCGACGAGTTGCGGTTGTCGCGCTCGGCCTCGCGGAACTGGGCGTTGGCGCGCACCTCGACCACGCCGTCGAAGAGGTTGAACCGGGCGTTGACACGTCCCGAATAGTCCTTGCGGTTGTCGCCGATGACGATACCCTTCTGGTTCTGGGCCATGAACGAAGTATAGACCTGGGCCACCTCCGTACCGCCGGCAATGCTCACCGTATGGCGCTGCGAAAAGGGCGCATCATTGGTCAGTTCCTTATACCAGTCGGTATCGGCGCCGTAGTCCTCGCCCAGGCCGTACTCGATATACTCGCTCGACGAGAGCAGCTCGGGGTACTTGCGGACGGTCTCGAACGAGAACTCGCCCGTATAGTTGGCCGTCACGCTGCCCTGCTTGGCGCGTTTGGTCGTAATGAGGATCACACCGCCGGCGGCACGCGTACCGTAGATCGCACCCGCCGAAGCATCCTTCAGCACGTCGATCGACTCGATGTCCTCCTGGTTGATCGCCCGCATGTCACCGCCCGGGATGCCGTCGATAACCACGAGCGGGCTCTGGCTGGCATTGACCGACGCGATGCCGCGCAGCTGGAAATCATTGCTGCTGTTGGGGCTGGCGCTGCCCGAGATGGTAAGTCCCGGAACCTTGCCCTGGAGCGCCGTGGCGATGGTCGAACCTCCCATGCCGGCCGTCAGGTCATCGCCCTTGATCGAGGTGATGGACGAAGTCACCGACTTCTTTTCCATCGTACCGTAACCGATCACCACGACGTCCTTGAGTACCTGGCTGTCGTCTTCCATGACGATGTCGATGACCGAACGCGCCCCGACATTCACGGTCTGCTCGGCATAGCCGATGAACGAGAATTTCAGCTGGCTGTCAGCCGCGGCATTGATCGTGTAACTTCCGTCGATGCCCGTGGTACCATCGCCAGCCGTGCCGACAACCCCCCCGGGGGCGCCGATCCGCGGCTCGCCGGCCGTGTCGGTCACCTTGCCGCTCACCTGATTGCGGCTTTGCGCCTGTGAGGACAACGCAGACGCCGTCAGCACCAGGCAGAACACGAAACGCAGAAAATACCCTGCATAGGATTTCCCCGTATCTGCAAATCTGTTTTTCATATCTTTTTCTCTCTTGTTTTTCATTGATTTGTCACCGCAGGACTATTCGGCTGCGATTTTCGTCATCTTGACATTGTCGAGGTACCAGCGGTAATAACCCGATAATCCCTGCTGGGTGGAGCGGATGACGACCCGGGTTTCACCCGTAATCCCGTAAAGCTTCACGCTCATAGGTGTCCATTCCCAATGCTCTCCGGGCGTCATCGGCTCGCTCTCTTTTCCCTGATCGCCGTTTATGCTGCCGGGGCCCTCGAGAATGGCGACTGTGACGGTTACCGCGTCGGGCTTGCCCGTACCGTCGCCGCCAATATTCGATGCGGCCACGAACGTCAGTTCAATATCAGTGGCCTGCCCCTCGGGAATCGCAAGAGCCGGCAGGATGATTCCGGTCTGCTTGTCGCCTGCACCCATTTTGAGATAATCCGAGCAGGCGTAAATCGTCCGTAAATCGGGATTGAAATCGGTCAGTCCGGCATCGGAAAACGCTTTGTCTACTACGTATTGATCCTTGTTCACCTCCGTGTAGATATTGACCGCTCCCTTCTGCGTATGTTCGCCCACGCAGTCGGCACCTTTGAACTTCGAAGTCCAGTCGAACGGCTCGTCGTAATAGACATAGCCGACCTCCTTGCCGTCGTCGTCGAAGAGCGAGTTCTTCGCATTCTGGGCGACCCGGACAACGGTCTCCAGGCCGGTGAGCGAGGTCAGTATCTTCACCTCTCCGTTGCGGGGCGCACCCGTGGTGTTCTCGCCCACGGTGAGCGTCACCTCGGTCTGGCCCGCATCGCCCGAAGCCGGGCTGGGCGTCAGCCAGCCGTCGGACTGAGCCGTCCATGCCTCGGCCGCCGTGACGGTGAAGGTAAGCGGCGTGCGATCCTCGTCGGAGAATCCGAACTTATTGACTAAAAAACTGCTGACGGAAACCTTCAGTCCTTCGAGATTCTGGGTGACGGTGACGGTCGCCGTTTTCGAATCGGCCGTAACGGTGAACGTACCCGTACGTACTCCGTCGGTCGTATTCTGGGCGATATCCAGGTCGATGCTCTCGTCTCCGGGAGCACCCGAAGTCTTGACAGGGGTGATCCACTTGCTGTCGTCGGCGACGGATATTTCCCAGTCGCAGTTGGTGGAGATGAAGATCGCAGCCTTCTCGCCGGTTTCGAGCAGACCCGATTTCACGACGGTGATCTTCGCCGGCGTAACGGAAAGTGCATCGACCTTGAGTTTCTGCGTCACGGCTATCGTACGGCGCGTGCCGCCGTCGCCTTCGAAGATGATGAAACCGGTGCGGTCCTCGCCCGTATTGTTCTCGTCGATGGAGAGGAAAATACGCACGCGGCCGCGGTCGCCTTCGGTATGGGTGAGGTGGATCCACTCCTCGACATAGGAGGCACGCCACGAGCGGTTCGTACCCAGGTCGAAATTGACCATTTCCCCTTCGGTGGTGAGGCCCGTGTATTCGACTTCGATCTCCTGGCGGGTAACCGAGAGGAACGCGTCGGGATCAGCGTCGTCGCACCCCGCAAAACCGAGGCCCGAGACGAGCAGCAGGGCGGATGCGGCCCTGAATAACATATGCTTGAAATTCATGTTGGTTCTGTTTATGATTATTGACACCTGTTAGTCGCGGGGAGCCTTGACCATCTTAATGTTGTCGAGGTACCAGCGGTGATAGCCCGACACACCGAACTGGGTGGAGCGGATAACGATCTGCGAGCGGTCGGTGACGCCGTAGAGCGTGACTTTCATGCTCACCCACTGGTTCCACGAGGTAACGCTCGACATGGAAAGCGACGCGCTCTGCTTCAGGGAGGGACTGTCGACCGTTCCGGGGCCTTCGTAAACCTCGACGGTCACCGCCGTGTCGTCGATACCGCGCAGTGTCATGCCGCTGCCCGTACCGTCAATCGAAACGACCGGAGCCGCGTCGAACGTCAGGGTAATCGTGGACGACTTGCCTTTCTCGATATATTTGCCCATGTCGATGGCAAGGCCGTTCTGCTGGTTGTTCTTACCCATCTTGAAGTAGTGCTTGGCCATGTAGAAGGCATTGCCGCCGTAATTGTACTCGCTGTACCCCATCTGCGTAAATTTGAGCTTGGCCGCAGCATGGTTGCGCACGGCCTGCGTGGAGCCCTGGTCGGGGAACTGCACCTGATCCTGGCCGCCGAACTGCTCGCACCACGAAAGGTCGTCGTCGAGATAAACATGGTCGATTTCCAGCCCGTCGTCGGTATCGGGGGCAAGCGTCTGGGTCACGGTTACGGTTTCGGAAAGCCCGCCGCTCACGACGGCGAGGTGCCCCACACGGATAGCTTCCGTCTCGTTGGGCTTGACATCAAGGACGACCGACACACGGCCTTTCCCGGTAGGTTTGTCGACCGAAAGCCAATCCGCATCGGAGGTAATGGCATACCCCCGGTTGGCCAGCACATCCAGCGTCGCTTTCGACCCCGTACTCAGCGTACCGGTTCGGATGACCTCCACGCTGACTTTACTCACGGTGAGTCTGGCTGCCGCATCTTCCGCTTTATCCTCGACACAGGACGGAAAACAGCAGGCACAACCCATCAGAAGCAACAAGTGTAAAAATGTTTTCTTCATAGATTAGCAGGTTTAGTTTGTGATATTATGGATTAGGAATTTTTAAAAAAAATTACAAATCGCAAGTCGGGAACACTGCGCAGCAACAAAAGTATCCATTTTAAAGGGGCAGGTAAAGAGCAACGACCGATAATATAGAAATTAAAATTTCGTATCTTATTGATAATAATTATTTTATAAATACACCGTACAGAATGTTATATAGATTCGGGAAGGCCGAAACCGGCATAAACGAGGCGATTCAGCACCGATTTCAGGCCGGATCGAAGCACGGATTCCGCAGTTCCGTCTTTTTTTCGAATTTCGCATCGAAATAAATCGAAACAAAACGATACATCCGCCGATCCGGCAGCCGGAAATCCGGCGACGGCCACCGGACAAGGGGAGAATAAAACAAGGAAGCGGGGATAACCGGGACACAAAAGCAGGCCGGAACCGGACGCGGCGGGCGCACGGTAAAAATGGTAGCATGAACCGTAATCGGGGTAACCGATAGTAGGTCAGGACATATTATCTTTGCATCGTGGAAACAGCCGTTTCCCCGAAAGGCGGGGAGCGGAGGGACTTGCGACACGAACGAACATGACAAAGGAACAAAAGACACAGGCTATCGAATTGTTATTCGCAGAAAAATGCTCGTGCGTAATCCGCAACGGGGATTCGATGCGGATATTCCGCGAACGGGGCGTGGCCGACCTCTTCCGGCTGCAGCACGAAGAGCCGCAACTGCTGCGGGGCGCTTTCATCGCGGACAAGGTCGTCGGCAAAGGCGCCGCGGCGCTGATGGTACTGGGCGGCGTGGAAGGGCTTTTCGCCGACGTGGTGAGCCGCCCGGCGTTGGAGCTGCTCGCCGGGGCCGGCATCGCGGTGGAATACACGGTCGTAGTGCCCAACATCGTGAACCGCGCCGGGACGGGCACCTGCCCCGTGGAGCAGCTTTGCGCCGGGGCGGCGTCGGCCGCCGAGTGCCTGCCGCTGATCGAAGGGTTCATGCAGAAAATGAAGGAACGACATGGATAGGTTAATGAAAAAATTGGGTTTGCTGGCGCTCTGCACGGGGCTGTCATTCGCGGTACACGCCGTGACGCCGCAGGCGGAAGCCCCGGCGGAGCAAAACGTGAAGATCGACTCGGTCGTCGTGACGGGGGCGCGCTATGCGTCGGACATCCGCCACCTGCCGATGACCGTGTCGGTGGTCGGCCGGGAGAAGATCGAACAAAGCTTGCAGCCTTCGCTGCTGCCGACCCTGACCGAGCAGGTTCCGGGGCTGTTCACCACCGCACGCGGGATCATGGGCTACGGCGTGTCGGACGGCGCCGCGGGAGGCATCTCCCTGCGCGGGCTGAGCGGAGGCTCGGGGCGGCTGATGGTGCTCATCGACGGGCACCCGCAGTACATGGGGCTGATGGGGCACCCGATCGCCGATGCCTACCAGTCGCTGATGGCCGAACGGGTCGAAGTGCTGCGCGGCCCGGCATCGGTGCTCTACGGTTCGAACGCGATGGGCGGCGTGGTGAACATCGTCACCCGCGGGATGCGCGAGGACGGCGTGAAGACTTATGCCGACATCGGCTACGGCTCCTATAACACGTTGCAGA
>OCAN01001355.1_pt1 | contig 12608 bp, 12 predicted proteins | sample 1538321 | NCBI WGS metagenome assembly OCAN01 (sample SAMEA2580294, study PRJEB22360) | human gut metagenome | biome: human gut; feature: human-associated habitat; material: faeces | place: Denmark | collected 2008/2010 | reverse complement strand
AATCAGTCTTCCGTAAAAGGGAAGCTTGCGAATGGCGACAGCTTTGAAGCCATTGTACCACAATATCTTATTGATGAACAAATCAGCGACTACATTACAGGAAACCCGGATCAGAACATTGAAAAGAATCCGAATATGAATGTTACGGTTGCAAAACCACAGGATTCCTGGTGGATCTCTTTGATTCCTTCAGCGGTTATTATTATCCTGATGGTTGTTTTCTTTATGATGTTTGCAAACCAGTCTGGCGGAGGCGGAGGAAAGGTTATGTCCTTCGGTAAAAGCAAGGCGAGAATGCATACCGACGCAGATAAGAAGGTTACCTTTGCGAATGTAGCGGGAGCAGATGAAGAAAAAGAAGAGCTGGAGGAAATCGTTGATTTCTTAAAGTCTCCTGAGCGCTATAACAAGCTTGGAGCACGTATTCCTAAGGGAGTTCTTCTGGTGGGCCCTCCGGGAACAGGGAAGACTTTGCTCGCGCGTGCCGTTGCAGGTGAGGCGGGGGTTCCGTTCTATATCATTTCTGGTTCAGATTTTGTTGAGATGTTTGTAGGTGTTGGTGCTTCACGAGTAAGAGATCTGTTTGAAACAGCAAAAAAGAGTGCACCTTGTATCATCTTTATCGATGAAATTGACGCAGTTGGCCGTCATAGAGGCGCAGGCCTCGGTGGTGGGCACGACGAGCGTGAACAGACACTTAACCAGTTACTGGTTGAAATGGATGGTTTTGGCATTAATGAAGGAATTATTGTTATTGCCGCGACAAACCGTCCGGATATCCTTGACCCGGCTTTACTGCGTCCAGGACGTTTTGACCGCCAGGTATTGGTCGGTGTGCCGGATGTTAAAGGCCGTGAAGAAATTCTCAAGGTTCACCAGAAAGATAAACCATTGGATTCTTCTGTCGATTTAGGTGTAATTGCCAAGGGAACACCAGGGTTTACTGGCGCCGATCTTGAAAACTTAATGAATGAAGCAGCTTTGCTGACTGCCCGTAAAAAGGCTAAGGTTATTACGATGGTAGAGCTTGAAGAGGCTATTAAGCGTGTTATTGCAGGCCCTGAAAAGAAGAGCAAGGTAGTTGTTGAGTCAGACCAGAAAATCACAGCTTATCATGAAGCTGGACACGCTATCGTTATGGAATATCTTCATAATGGAGAGGAAGTTCATGAAATTTCCATCATTCCGCGCGGCATGGCTGCAGGGTACACGATTTCGCTCCCGAGTGATGACAGCCAGCATATGAGTAAAGGGAAATTGATGGACAAAATTGCAGGTCTGCTTGGCGGTCGTGCGGCTGAAAAAGTTGCCCTTGATGATATCTGCACAGGTGCCTCCAACGATATTGAACGTGCCACTAGCATTGCCAGAAAGATGGTTACAGAATGGGGTATGAGTGAACATCTTGGCCCAATGACCTTTGGTCATGACGATGGCGGCGAGGTGTTCTTAGGAAGAGATCTTGGACGTTCACGCAATTACAGTGAAGAGGTTGCAGCGGTTATTGATAAGGAAATTAGAAATATTGTCGAGACAGCCTTTGAGAGAGCCTGTTTGATTTTAACCGAGAAAAAGGATAAGCTGGTTGAGATTTCAGAGCATCTTCTGGAAGTTAACACCATTACCGGTGAAGAATTCAGAGCGATGTACAGCCGGTTGCCTTTAGATGATGGCAAACCTTTGGACGAAGGTAATATAGGTGATCCGGTTCCGGAAGTTTAAAAAGTAAATAAACAAAAAAGCCGTTAGCAATAACGGCTTTTTTCGCTAATAGACGACCAATAAAAGAAGGGAACAATTAAGATGCAAGAACTTAAAGTTGGTATGGAGCTTAAAAAAGATTATATGGTAACCCGTACTGAGACAGCTCAGGCAATGGGAAGTGGTGGACTTGAGGTCCTGGCAACTCCGATTTTAGTGGCATGGGCCGAGAATGCGGCCTATGAGATGGCTGAGCTGTGCCTGCCCGATGAGCAGACAACCGTTGGGGTCAACATTAATTTAAACCACATTGCCGCCACACCGGTAGGAATGAAGGTGCGCATAAAGGTAGTGCTTTCTAATATTGAAAGCAGACGTTTGGACTTTACAGTAGAAGCCTGGGATACCGTTCAAAAAATTGGTGAAGGAACACACCAGCGCTTTGTTGTTCAGAAGATGAAGTTTATGGGGAAGGTTCTCCAGAAAAAAAATCCTAAGTAGACAGAGGTAGAATAGCGCATGATTTTAGTCATTGATGTAGGAAACACAAATACAGAAATCGGGGTCTTTAAAGACGACGAAATCCTCTGCTCCTGGCGATTTGTTTCAAAAACGCCCAGGACCTCTGATGAATATGCAGTGATGTTTCAGGGATTTTTTGAAAATGATCATCTGGATTACCATGAAGTCGAAAGTGTGATAGCAGCTTCTGTAGTCCCGAATATTATGTATTCTTTGAATAATGGAGTAAAAAAATTATTTAATGTTGAGCCTTTGGTAGTGGGGCCAGGAATAAAAACAGGGATGCCGATCCAGACCAGTGATCCGGCAGAAGTAGGTGCGGATCGGATTATCGATGCCGTAGCGGCATATAATCTTTATGGCGGACCAGTCATTGTCTTGGATTTTGGTACAGCGACCACGTATGATTATGTGGATAAAAACGGTGCGTTTGTGGCTAAGGTCACTTCACCTGGGATACAGATTTCAGCTGAGGCACTTTTCAGGAACGCCGCCCAGCTTCCCAATATCGCGATTGAAAAGCCCGTTTCGATATTGGGAAAAGACACCGTTACCAGTATGCAGGCTGGTTTGGTTTATGGTTATATTGGCCAGGTCGAGTATATTGTCTCAAGAATGATCGAAGAAATAGGTATAAAAGGGGTTAAGGTGGTTGCAACAGGGGGCTATGGAAGAATGTTCCACGAAGAGACAAGAGCCATCGATATTTTTGATCCCCAGCTTTCACTAAAAGGCCTTAAGATCATTCATGATAAAAACATAAAGACATCCAGAGGAAGATAGATGTTTAAAATAGGAAATATAGAGATAAAAAACCGTATATTTCTAGCACCGATGGCAGGTTATACTAACCTGCCATTTCGTTTGATTGCTAAAAGATATGGAGCAGGTGCTGTTTTCAGTGAAATGATCAGCGGCAAGGGGCTTTATTACAAAGATAAAAAGACCGCTGAATTAATGCTGACCTGTGACGAGGAAGCGCCTGCAGGAATCCAGCTTTTTGGCTCAGAGCCTGAAATATTAAGTGAAGTTGTAGAAAAATATATTAATGCCACTGCGTTTGCGTTTCTAGATTTTAACGCAGGGTGTCCGGCGCCTAAAATTGTTAAAAATGGTGAAGGATCAGCGTTAATGCGAAACCCAGAACGTTTGGGAGCGGTTATCCGGGCAATAAAAAAAGTAAGTGAAAAACCTGTTATTATCAAAACGCGTATCGGCTGGGACGCCCAGAGTGTAAATGTAAGAGAAGTGGCTGAAATTGTTGAGGAAGCAGGAGCCGATGCCCATACCATCCATGGTAGAACGCGTGAAGCTTTTTATTCAGGAAAGGCTGACTGGAAAATTATCGAGGAAGTCAAAAAAAACAGCAGAATTCCAATAATTTTGAATGGCGATATAGACAGCGGCGAAAAGGCTGTCCAAGCCTTTGAAACCACGGGCTGTGATGCTGTGATGATTGGCCGGGCCTCAGTCGGTAATCCCTTTATTTTTCGTGAGATCAATCATCGGCTCTCTACAGGTGAAACACTGCCGGTACCATCTCCGGAAGAACGGATTCAAACTGCCATTAAGCATGTTGAACTGGTAGGTATGATGAAGCGGCCAGAGGCAGCCATCAAGGAGATGCGAAAGCATTTGGCTGCTTACACAAAGGGCCTGAAGAACGCGACTAATTTGAGAAATGAAATTTTCAAGGTATGTACAAAAGAAGATGTCCTGACACTTTTAAACCAATATATGGAAGAAAATTATGGTTGATGAGCTTTTAAAAAAAGAAAATTTGAGGATTATTCCTTTCCGTGAAAAAAAGATGTATATTGTCGATAACCATCAATATGCATTGCTGGTATGGGCCAGAGAAGTTCTAAAACGCGGAATGCCAGGAGTATTAGTCAGTATTGATTACCATCCTGACACCAATCCGCCTTTTTGGCTGCACGCTTACCAAAAAGCAATGGCCATTGACCCCGAAAGGGAAGAGAAGCTGTTTTCTTTATTTCAGAAAAAAATTTTGGAAGCAGTTAATCCTTTGGAGTTAGAGACTTTAGCTGATAAGATGCCCTTAATGCGAAATGATGAGCATATTAATACGGCCATGGAATTGGGGTATCTTATTGATTATCATATGATTAATTGCATGGAAAAGCATTGTTACGCTACAGGAAAGCATTACCTGGTGCCTGAAAAAAAGTTTGGGACACTAAACGATGAAATGTTTTGTGCAGCAGAATTTGATTTATCAATCTTCAATGGCCGTGAGTCCTTGCCTTTAATTTTGGATATTGACCTTGACTATTTTATGAAGCGGGAGAATTTTAATGCTGTCCCCAATGAAATGACGGTCTTCAGAGAACTGCTGGAAAAAGCTGTTCTTATCACCTGCGCCAGGTCGGCCACTTATTTTGAATATTTGAAAACAGAAAATTTTGCCATTGAAGAGTGTGAGAACGCGCTGATAGCACTGATAAAAGAACTCATAGAATAAAACGGAAAACGCTTAAATATTAAATTCCTTTTGTTTTTTCAGACAGATTAAATCAAGTGTGCTAAAATAGAGAAAAAGTTCTGAAGGAGCGTTTGTATATAGAATGAAAAATCTTTATGAAGAAGAATGGTTCAGCAGACTGTATGCTGTTATTTGCGTATTGATTCTGTTGGTCGGTTTTGGTATACGGAATCTTTTGGTTTTAATGCTTCCGTTTATTTTAGCTGGAGGATATTTCTTTTTTAAATTTAAAAAAGAGGATGAAAACCAATTTTTGTTTCGTATGCTGATCCTTATGGCAGTTTTTCCATTTATTTTGGCGTTCGTGTTTATTCTCTGCGGTGACATGCGAAACGCCTGGTTTAATGCATATCATATCAACCAATGGGTTATGATCTTTACTGGGCTATTAATTTATGCCGGAACATTGACTTTATCGTTCAGTGCATTTTATGTCAACAGAGGATCTGGTGCTGTAAAAAAGAAGGGAAAAGAACCGATCGATGTTGCGAAGCTGTCTTTTATTACGTTGTACCCCAAAAATGGAAAAAAGGTTGAGAGTCTTCCAATGCCAGGAGACTTGGAGCATCATAAACAGCTGGTAATTCCAATTAATAAAAAAACAGATTGGGTAAAGATTCCGTGCCATCTTAAAAATGAAAGTGATTTGCCGGTTATCAGCATTGGTCTGGAAGCTTTAAACGAAGAGATAAAGGGAACAAAGAGTATGGATCATGCGTTGCTCATACCGCCGCATAATACTGTTGGAATTGACCTGTACATTCCACTGACTTCAGCGAAGAACGTTGATATTAAATGCAGCTTTAAAAATGTGCTGGGAGAAAAAACAGCAGGCTTTTTACATTTAGATAAGGCAGATGATGTCTATCATGGAATTTATAACTTGAGAATTGTAGAAGCTTAAGTGAAGCACCTCGTTTGGGGTGCTTTTATTGTTTTAAAATCATTGCGCTTTGAAGAAAATGCAAGTATAATGGAGTTAATATAGTCACAAGGAGAAAACTGATGAATTTTGTTAAAGAGCAGTATCTTCAGATAGGGAAATTTTTAAAATCAAAAATCCTTTGGATTTTTATTACTTTAGCACTTGTGTTTGTAGGATTCAGCGTCCTGCTTTATTTTGTGCTGCTGGGGCATCAAGAAGCAGTTGAAGCGCTGTTCAAGGCGTTTACAGAAGCCATTTTAAGTAAAGATATATTGAATGCGGATGGCAGCATAGCATCTGGAAGTCTGTTTTTTAATAATCTCCAGGCCACAACCATATCAATACTGCTGGGCTTTATGCCTTTCTTATTCCTACCGGTATGGGTTGTTCTTATTAACGCGGCTTCATTGTCCGTTGTCTTTGCAATGGTAAAAATGACGGGAGCTGCCTCAGTTGGAAAGATGATTGTGTTTGGAATTTTGCCCCATGGTATTTTTGAGCTGACTGCGTTATTTTTGGGAATTTCTTTGGGGTTCTACATTTGTAAAACACTGTGTCCCATTGTCTGTAAATCTGATTCAGGTATCCGGTTAAAGGAAGAGCTTATTAATGTGCTGAGAACATATTTGCTGATCATTGTTCCGCTGCTGATTATTGCGGCGCTGATCGAGAGCTACCTTACGCCTCTGTTAATAAATTTTGCCATATAATAAAAGCAGGCCTATTTCGATAATGGACTCTGCTTTAAATTTTCCTCAGATAAAATTTGATTTATATCAGGTTTAATGTTTTAAACAGCACCTGAAAAAGCATTTGAAACACTTATTTTGCCGTATCGTGAGTGATTTTTTTCGTATATCTTTTCGTGGAAATTATTATAAAATGAAAATAGTAATTAAAATGTACAAAGGAGTATGTTTTTTTATTTTAGCGATGCTTGAGAGCTATGAGTATATTTTCAGGAAAATGGTAATGTGTGAAGAAAAAAAGATAATTTTAAAAGGGTATTTTATGCATAAAATAAGAACAAGTTTATAAAAAAATGAAATTTGCACTTTTTACATATATCTTTTTTTTTGAATACGGTGTAAAATATAAAATGTATAGGATTTATTCTCTTATAAGTCCCCTCTCTCCACCATCAATGGTCTCCCAATGTATTGATGGTGGTATTTTTTTAAGAATTTTAAAAAAATTTGAAAATATCTTGACAGAAAATGTTATAGGGTGTATATTATAGCCAACAAGTAATTTGCATACAAAGTATTTTTATAAGGAAACGTCGAAAGGCGGTTTTTTATAGTTTTTATAATTTGCATGCTATCTATTTTTATACAAAATATGTACATCCAAGATTTTTACATAAAATAGATTATTTTTAGGGGGTTCTACAATGAACAATTTATTATTTAATGTGGAAAATGAAGTTGGTGTGATTACAATTAATCGTCCAAAAGCGCTCAATGCTCTGAATAGCGAAACCCTTTCAGAATTAAAGCAGCTTGTAAGTGAAATCGAGGAACGTAAAGACATTAAAGTTGTAATCGTAATCGGGTCTGGCGAGAAAGCTTTTGTTGCAGGTGCAGATATTGCAGAAATGGTGAATGGCACTCCGGTGGAAGGTCGGCAGATGTGCCTGCTGGCCCATGAAACGTTTGCTAAGCTTGAAAATATTCCGCAGGTGACCATCGCAGCGGTTAACGGCTACGCTTTAGGGGGTATTGCAGCTGATAATGCGAGGTTTGCCCAGCCTGAGGTAAATCTTGGAATCCTTCCTGGCTTTGGAGGCACTCAACGTTTACCGAGACTTGTAGGAAAAGGAAGAGCGAAAGAACTGATTTTTACAACCGATCAAATTGATGCACAGGAGGCATACCGGATTGGTTTAGCCAATAAAGTTGTTCCAAAAGATGAATTAATGAGCACCTGCTTGAAAATGGCAGAAAAAATCATCAGTAAAGCGAGCTATGCCGTAGCACTGGCAAAATCTGCTATCAATACCGGTATGGATGTTGACTTGGCTTCAGGTTGCAGATTTGAATCAGATCTTTTTGGTCTGGCGTTTTCTACAAATGACAAAAAAGAGGGTATGAGTGCGTTTCTGGAAAAAAGAAAAGCAGCTTTAAAGGACTTTTAGGGTGATGAGATGAAACATATACCTGTTTTAACACCCAAGCAAGCAGCAGATCTGGTTCAAAATAATCAAATTATTGTTACTGGAGGCTTTGTTGGGAGCTGCTGTCCTGAAACGCTGACAAAAGCATTGGAAAAACGCTTTCTGGAAACGGTGGAACCTAAGAACCTTACATTGATTTACGCAGCAGCTCAGGGAAACCGGGATGGCAGCGGGGCTGACCACTTTGCCCATGAGGGCATGGTAAAGCGTGTTATCGGCGGTCATTGGAATATGGTTCCTCAGCTTGGAACCATGGTAATTGATAATAAAATTGAAGGCTACAATCTGCCACAGGGAACCATTTCTCAGCTTTTCAGAGATATTGCGGGGAACCGTGTCGGAACAATTACACATGTTGGTTTAAACACCTTTGTTGACCCCAGAAATCAGGGAGGGAAACTAAATGAGATCACCAAAGATGACATTGTCGAGTTGATTGACATCAATGGGCAGGAAAAATTGCTTTACAAAGCTTTTCCAGTCCACGTTGCTTTTTTAAGGGGAAGCTATGCTGACGAATACGGCAATGTTACAGTCGAAAACGAGGTCGCTTCTCTTGAGGCAACCTCCATCGCTCAGGCAGCTAAAAACAGCGGTGGAAAAGTCGTGGTACAGGTCGAAAAAATTGTAAAGGGCGGTACCCTTGATCCCAGATTGGTGAAAATTCCCCGGATTTATGTTGACGCAGTCGTTGTCGCAGAAGAAGGAGACCATCAGCAGTGTTTTGGACATCCTTTTGATGCTTCATTGACCGGTGCAACACAGTCACCGCTTGGTGATGCAAAAGCAGACTGTATGTGTACCAAAAAGATTATTGGAAGGCGGGCCGCCCTTGAGCTTATGGAGGACAGTGTCGTCAATCTTGGAATTGGTATACCTGAGTATATTTCTCGTGTCGCAAATGAAGAAGGAATTGGCGATTATATGACGTTGACTGTTGAGGCTGGTCCGATTGGCGGTGTTCCACAAGGGGGATCACAGTTTGGCGCAGCGCTCAATCCAGAGTGCATTCTGGATCAGGCTTATCAGTTTGATTTTTATGATGGTGGTGGAGTTGATCTGGCATTTCTTGGACTGGCTCAGGCAGATGAAAAAGGAAATATTAACGTTTCCAAATTTGGACCAAGAATTGCAGGGTGTGGTGGCTTTATCAATATCACACAAAACGCAAAGAAGGTTTACTTCTGTGGTACGTTTACCGCTGAGGGACTAAAGACTGAGATTAAAGATGGAAAAATTAAAATTATCCAGGAAGGCAAATCTAAAAAATTCATAACAGAGGCAGAACAGATTACCTTTAGTGGAGATTATGCTAACAAAACCGGTCAACCGGTCATGTATATTACTGAACGCGCTGTTTTCGAACTGAGAAAAGACGGTGTATATCTCATTGAAGTCGCCCCGGGGATTGATTTGCAAAAAGATGTCCTTGATCAAATGGACTTTGCACCTAAAATGGACGGAGAGCCGGAGCTCATGGACTGGCGGATTTTCCGGGACGAGTTAATGGGAATAAAAGGCAATTAAAAAGTTTTTAAATATTAAAAGATATGAAAAGGAGTTTTTTAAATGGATTTTCAGTTAGATGATAAAAGATTGGCATTACAGAAGGCTGTACGTGAATTTGCGGAAAAAGAATTATTGCCAGGTGTCCGGGAAAGAGACGAGACAAGTACTTTTCCGGTTGACGCTTATAAAAAAATGGGTGAAATGGGGCTGATTGGCCTTCCTTATCCAAAAGAATACGGCGGACAGGGTGGAGATTACCTTGATTATGCCATTGCCGTTGAAGAAATTGCCAAGGTTGACGGATCTGTTGCTATTTCTTACTCAGTATCAACCTCCCTCTACGGTGGAAGTGTGTCAAACGCTGCTTCGGAAGAACAGAAACGAGAATTTTTACCACCGGTATTATCTGGTCAGAGCTTTGGCGCTTTTGGTCTGACAGAACCTAACGCTGGCTCAGACGCAGGCGGATGTATTACTACAGCTACCAGAGAAGGAGACCACTATATTTTAAATGGTGCTAAGTGTTTTAATACAAACGGGCCTTTAGCAGATTATTTTGCAGTTTACGCTTTAACTCAGCCAGAAAAGAAAGCAAAAGGTTTATCTTGTTTTTTAGTCAAAAAAGGGACTCCAGGATTTTCGATCGGAAAAATTGAAGATAAAATGGGGATTCGTGCAGCCCAGGTATCTGAGCTTATCTTTGATAACTGAAAAATCCCGGCAGAAAATCTGATGGGTGAAGAAGGACAGGGCTTTAAGGTAGCCATGAAAACCCTTGACGGCGGCCGTATTGGCGTTGCAGCACAGGGGCTGGGGCTTGCCGAAGGCGCATTCGAGATTGCCCGAAAGTATTTAATGCAGCGTGAGCAGTTTGGAAAACCATTGTATAAGAACCAGTACCTTGCATTTAAAATGGTCGAACTGGAATGTCAGATTGAGCAGGCGCGATTAATGCTCTACAAAGCAGCGTTGGATAAATCTGAAGGAAGACCTTATACTTTATCAGCTGCAAAAGCAAAACTTCTTTGTACCGATGCTGCGATGCATGTTACAACAGAAGCTGTACAGATGCTTGGTGGTAATGGGTATATGAAAGACTATCATGTCGAACGTATGATGCGGGACGCTAAGATTACTCAGATTTATGAAGGAACCAATGAAATCCAGAAATTGGTTATCAGCGGACAATTGTTCAGATAATAATTCTTATGACACCTCTCTTATAAACTGCTATACGCTTGATGTAAGAATCCTTTATTGCCGATTTTTACATAGAACCCCAAAACTCCTGATGGTTTTAACGGTCAGGAGTTTTTGTGCGAATTCAATTGACAAAAAACAGAGGATAAAATATAATTGTTTAGAATGTAAATATTTCTGTAACAAAAGAATTAGAATAGAGGATTTTTATGGAATTACAAGATTGTATAAATTTTTTATTGACGACAGCCCAGCATAATGTTTTTCAGTACTTAAGCCAAAGGCTGGCGCCTTATGACATTACGCCTTCACAGTATGGGGTGCTGAACTGCTTATGGGGCAGGGAGCATAATACACCCAAGCAGATCGCGGACACCTTATGTCTTGAAACCTCTACGATTTCAGGGGTTCTGGACAGGATGCAGAAAAAAGGACTGATTGACCGTATTGTCAATGTAGAGGATCGCAGAGAAGTCCAGGTGATTGCGACAGAAAAGGGGAATCTTCTGGAAGAACCTGTTTTGAAAATTATTGAAGAGGTCAATATTGAGGCACTAAAGGATTTAGACAGCACACAGCAGGAGCAGCTTAAAGCCTATTTGCGGATTATTGCGAATGGAGATTTTAAATAAAGGTTGATTGTGGATGAAAGCACACAGAGCGATGTCCCTGTGTGCTTTTTTGCTGTACATTAAAGTGGTTTTCGTATATAATAAAAAATTAGTGCGTTAAAAGGCAATAAAACAGCCTTTGAAAATTGAGGCACATAAATTTAAAAGTGAGGAGCGTTTTTGATTTAGTGGAGAATCGAAAGAGAAGTCAGTTTTCAGGAAAGCTCGGTTTTGTACTGGCTGCTGCGGGTTCAGCAGTTGGGCTTGGCAATATATGGCGCTTTCCATATTACGCTGCAAAGTATGGCGGCGGAGCATTTATTTTAGTTTATATTATTTTAGCATTGACTTTTGGTTATACTTTGATGACAACAGAGATTGCGATTGGGCGAAAAACCCGGCTGAGCCCCATTGGCGCCTATAAAAAATTAAACTCTAAGTCGGCCTTTATTGGTGTTTTTGCAGTTGTGGTTGCTGCGATTATTACGCCGTATTACAGCGTGATTGGTGGATGGGTTATTAAGTATTTGGCTGTTTTTGCGACTGGCGGGATGACAGAGGCCACAACCGATACTTTCTTTTCAAATTATATCAGTACAAGTGCAGAGCCTATTATCTGGATGGGGCTTTTTATTTTAATCGGAGCCGTTATCCTGTTTGGTGGTGTTAAGGGAGGAATTGAGAGAGCCAGCAAGATACTGATGCCTGTTCTGGTTCTTCTGACGATTTTTCTGGCCGGTTATTCATTTACACTGCCAGGAGCTCTCGATGGCTTTAAATACCTTTTAATCCCTGATTTTTCGAGATTTTCAATTATGGGTGTTGTAGCCGCCATGGGACAGATGTTTTACTCAATGTCTCTGGGGATGGCAATTATGGTTACCTATGGATCATATATGAAAAAGGATGAAAACATTGAGAAGTGTGTCGGTCAGATTGAGATTTTTGACACGGGTATTGCAATACTGGCAGCAATGATGATCGTTCCAGCTGTCTTTGCATTTTCGGGTGGAGATCCAAGTGCGCTGAACGCAGGTCCTGGCCTTATGTTTATCACTTTACCTAAAGTATTTGCTTCCATGCCAATGGGCGGCGCCATCGGTGCGATTTTCTTTGCTTTAGTACTTTTTGCTGCGCTCACCTCAGTTATTTCCTTAATGGAGGCAATTATCAGCGCTGTATGTGACCAGTTTAAGCTGCCGAGAAAGAATGCTGTTTTTATGGTGGCGCTGCTTTGTTTTGTTGTGGGTATGGCTCCAAGTCTTGGTTTTGGCCTGTGGGACAGTGTTCAGATATTTGGTCTGCAGATCCTTGATTTTATGGACTTTGCATCCAATTATATTCTGATGCCTTTAGGCTCTTGCCTGACATGTGTTTTGGTTGGATGGATTATTAAACCAGATTTTGTTCTGAGTGAGCTTAAATCTTCAGGCGAGTTTAAAAGAGAGAAGCTTTATA
>OCAN01001351.1_pt1 | contig 12642 bp, 8 predicted proteins | sample 1538321 | NCBI WGS metagenome assembly OCAN01 (sample SAMEA2580294, study PRJEB22360) | human gut metagenome | biome: human gut; feature: human-associated habitat; material: faeces | place: Denmark | collected 2008/2010 | reverse complement strand
TCATCTCGTCGGACCATAGGCCTCCCCCCCGCGGGGGGGGGGGGGGCAGCCAGCGGGATTATTTCCAGCTGTTACGCTTCCTGAAATCGGACGGAGTGACGCCCTCCTTATGCTTAAAAAAAGTAGAAAACTGCCCGGTATTCACGAACTTCAAGGCATAGGCGATATCCGATATATTTATATCCGTCCCCGTCAGCATCTCTTTGGCCTTCAGGAGCCGCTGTTGCAACTGGTACTGCGCGGGGGATATCCCGGTGTACTCCTTGAATGTCTTGCGGAACCACGAATAGCTGACCCCCAGTTCCCGGGCGATCGCCTCGACATCGCGGGGGTTATCCACATCCTTCATCAGCTCCCGCGCGGCATTGACTTTCTCGAGGATGAACGTATTGGCATAGGAGTTATTCCGCTCCTTGTAATAGATGGAGCCCAGGATGTGCAGCACGATACTCGACATCATCTGCTGGCACCCCGCCTTTTCGACCGACGCCAACTGCAGGATCTCCTCATAGAGACTCACGATCCCCGAACTTATCCCGATATTATGCAACGGCTGCTCGCGCACTAAAAAGCGGTTCGCTACCCTGTCGTCGATATAGGCACCCTTGAAACCTACCCAGTACTCGTCCCAGCCGGTCTCATCGTCGGGATGGTAGCTATGCCACTCCCCGGGAAACAACGAGATCACCGTCCCGGCCTTCACAGGCGCCTCGGGACAGGACTGCGAGGCGAAATACCCGGAACCCTTGGTGATATAGACCAACTGGTATTCGTTCAGTATCCGTCCGCCGCGGGGCATGAAAGAGTAGTTGTCCGGATGGGCCGACAACGGATACTTCGTCCCCGGCGGAATAAACTGGTACCCGATCGTCGTGACGACAACGCCCCATTTCTCGTCCTTATCCCCGATCGTCAGGTAACATAACTTGTCACGCTCCTGCTTCATGTCAGATTTGATAGGTTGGAAATCATTTTTCATAAGCAAATATAACTTTTTTCCGCATAATATGCAGATTTTAACACAATAAGATTTTCCGGGAGCGATTATTTCATTCCGGAAGCGTCTCCCCCCCCCGAGGCCGGGCTCCCAATCCCCACATCCGGCAACAACAGCCCCAGTCGCGCCGCAATCCGCCCCGCTACCAGTCTCCAAAGCCTCTTCACATCGTTCCGGTTATCCCGCACGGCATAAATCTGTATTGCTGCAACCAGCCTCCGACAAGGCGGCATATACCGATCCGGAAACATCGGGAGACACCTATACATACTTCAAAAAAAGCCCTTCTGCTGCCATATGGAACGGCTTGCGAGGGGATAATTATGAAATCTGATACCGAAATATTAAAAAATGAGAAGAATCGGACTTCCCCCGCGGAGGATTCTTAAAAATGCCCTGGGTTTTATACACGGGACACAATAACGTACTACAAATGCTCAAATTCGTACCTAACGGGGGGGGGAAATCCTCTATATTTGAATTGCAATTTTAACGTGTTGAAAGATACTTTTAACAAATCATAAACCTAAAAACAACCTAAAATCGTATAAGCCTATGCCAAAATGACTCCTTTCCCCTGAGGTTTCTATTATATATATGTACGAATCGTGCATATGGGGGAATTTCATTTTCAATCATCATTCATCTACTATGGACAAAACCAACCAATCTTTATGAAGAAAAATTTATCCATTTTTATGACAGCCGGAAGCTGGTTGCAGCGGGCGCTTGCGTTGTTTTTGTGCGTTGCTGCCCTCGAAGCTGTCCAGGCGGCACCCCAAGACACCAAAAGAACGATCACGGGTACGGTCGTCGACCAGAACAACCTGCCCGTCGTGGGAGCCACAGTCATGATTTCAAACTCGGCTAACGGTACCGCGACCGATTCCAACGGCCAGTTCACCCTTTCGGGTGTAACCGACAACGACGAACTGCAGATTTCGTTCCTCGGCTACAAAACCGTAACGATGCAGGTAGGCACGCGCACCGCCATTGCGGCAACGCTCGAAGAAGATTCGGGCTATCTGGATGAAGTCGTAGTCGTAGGTTACGGCACGACGACGCGGCGCCACATCATCTCGGCCGTTTCGACCGTGAAGTCGGAGGCAATCGAGAATCGCCCGGTAGCCAACATCCAGCAGGCACTGCAGGGTGCAGCAGCCAACCTGATCATCCAGACCAAGAATTTCAACCCGACGGACAACCAGATGAACATCTCGATCCGCGGTGTGAACACCATGGGTAACAACACCCCGCTGGTAGTCATCGACGGCGTTCCCCAGCCGGACGCAGGCCGTATGAACGACCTCAACCCGAACGACATAGAGTCGATCAACATCCTGAAGGACGCCGGTTCGGCCGCCATCTACGGTGCACGTTCCTCGAACGGCGTCATCCTGATCACGACCAAGAACGGCCGCAAGGAGATGGCTCCGCAGATCCGGTTCAGCGCCAAAGTCGGTATCGAGAACCCCGACATCCTCTACAAGGCCGTTCCGACCTACCGCAACGCGATCCTGCGTAACGAGGCCCTGAGCAACGTCGGCCGCGAACCGCTCTTCACGGCTGCCGAAATCCAGGATTTCTACAACCACGGGGACTGCGAGGCTGCCGTAGAGCAGGCCATGCAGAACGCGCTCCAGCAGAACTACAACGTAAGCGTCACGGGCGGTACGAAGACCACCACCTACATGCTTTCGGCCAGTTACTTCGACCAGGAGTCCAACTACGTGGGCCCCGATTACGGCGTAAAGCGCTATAACCTGCGTTCGAACCTGACGACCGAATTCGGCCGGCTGAAACTGGGCGCCAACGTCGGTTTCACCCGTTCGGAGATCAATTCCCCGTCGGATGCCAACGAAGGCTTCCTCTTCGCCGACCTCATCCGTTTCCCGAACTACTACTTCAACCGCCACGAGGAGAACGGAATCTTCTTCGGCAACAACTATAAGTACGGCGGCTATTCCGTATCGCCGCTGGCCGGCCTTATGGGCGGTGGCATCAACAAAAACGACCACGAATACCTCACCGGTACCTTTACGGCCGATTTCGAGATCATCAAAGGCCTGAAAGCCCGTGCCGTCCTTGGCGGTGAAGTCCGCCACGAGCACCGTTTCACCTCCCACAAGACCTACCAGTATGTGGTGGACAACGGCGCCGAACACTCGGATATCTCGACCGCTTCGACCGGCGGCAACACCAAGCGCGAAGCCGACGACTGGACGAAGAAAGTCACGTTCGTCACCGCACAGCTGATGCTGGATTATAACCGCACGTTCAAGGAGAAGCACAATGTAACCGGACTGTTCGGTTGGTCGGACGAATCGGAGATCGGCTATGACATCACGGCCGCCCGCCAGGGTATGAACAGCATCGACCAGCCGGGTGACGGCTCGATCGCTACGGAAGGCACCAAACTGTCGTCCCAGAGCAAATACCGCCGTGCATTGCAGTCGTTCTTCGGTCGCGCCGGATACTCCTACGACGACCGCTACTATTTCGAATTCACCGCCCGTTACGATATGTCTTCGAAGTTCCTCAAGGAGCGCAACGGAGCCTTCTTCCCCTCGGTATCGCTGGGCTGGCGCATGTCGCAGGAGAATTTCATGCAGACCTACCGCGACCGTGTCGGTGACCTGAAACTCCGTGCTTCGTACGGTCTGAACGGTAACCAGCAGGATGTGGGCGACTACGATTTCATGACCACCTACGGCACTTGGGCCAACGCTTACGGTTTCAACGGCGTCCCGGTTCAGGGCCTGATGTTCACCATGGGTAATGAACTGCTGACGTGGGAGACCGCCAAGACCTTCAACATCGGTGTGGATGCGACGTTCTTCAAGAATACCCTGAGCGTCAACTTCGACTACTTCTACAAGCGTACGGAAGATATCCTCCTCTCCCCGATCGTCCCCGGAACCTTCGGCGCCTCGATCGCCAAGGAGAACCGCGGTATCCTCGACAACCAGGGCTGGGAACTTACCATCAACTATAACCTCTCGCGCGGCAACTGGAAGCACAACTTCTCGCTCAACCTCGCCGACTCGCAGAACGAGGTAGTCCGCTATGGAACCCCGGCTATCAGAACTGCCGACAGTGCCGGCACCATCATCATGGAGGGTCTGCCGATCAATGCCCTCTACGGCTGGAAAACGAATGGTTTCTTCCAGAACTACGATGAAATCCAGAATGCAGCCCTGCCGACCGGCATCGACCGTTCGCAGCTCCGTCCGGGCGACGTGCGCTATGTCGACCTGAACAGCGACGGCAAGATCGACGAAAACGACCGCACCTACCTGGGTTATGCCTTCCCGCGCTATACCTACGGTTTCACCTACAATGTCAAGTGGAAAGGCATCGACTTCAGCATCATGCTCCAGGGCGTGCTGAAGCGTGAGAACCCGGTTCGCGGCGAGCTCGTGCAGCCGTTCCACGCCGACTACTCGATGACCATGTTCGACCACCAGCTCGACTACTGGTCGCCGCAGAACCGCGACGCACGCTGGCCGCGCCTGGGAGTATCGGGCTCGGTGAGCGACACGAACAACTGGGGGCACACCGGTTCGGATATGATGCTGCTCGAAGGTGCCTACATGCGTATCAAGAACATCCAGCTGGGTTACACCCTTCCCAAGAAGTGGACGAAGAAATTCGGCTGCGAGGCTCTGCGCATCTATTTCGACACCCAGAACCCGCTGACCTGGACTAAAAACGGGTTCGTAGACCCCGAGACCACGTCGTTCGGCAACAACATGAGCGGCGGAGCGGACAACTCTGTGCGCAACTACCCGACCCTGCGTTACTTCGGTGGAGGTATCGACTTGACTTTCTAACAATTAAACAATCGGAAAGAATATGAAAATCAAAAATATATTAGCCATCCTCTCCCTCGGTATGGTCAGCTGCGTAGGCCTTGAGCAATACCCGACGACCTCCTATACCGACGAAACTTTCTGGACAATCGAGGACAATGTCCGCACGGCCCTGTACCTGGGGTACAACCAGTGCTGGCACCAAGACTACTATTTCGCCAATAACCTGCTGTCTGACGACGTGTACGGCAGCCGCCACTCGACGAACGAAACCAGCATCGTAACGGGTATGGCCAATACCTCGAACGGCCGCTTCTCGGACGAATGGGACAAGTGCTACCAGGAACTGCGTACGATCCACACGGCGCTCGACGCCCAGGATCGCATGAATATCGACGAGACCTTCAAGACGCGCATGCTTGCAGAGCTCCGTCTTATGCGCGCCTTCACCTACCTGCGCCTGGTAACATGGTTCGGCGACGTGCCGTTCTTCACGACCAACCCGACGCTCCCCGAATCGCGCGTGGTCAAGGTAACACCCGCCGCCACGATCAAGGAGTTCATCCACTCGGAACTTGCCGAGGTGGCCGAGATACTGCCGAAAAACACGGATATTCCGGAATCTGAAAACGGACGTTACACCCGCGGTACAGCCGTGGCGCTCAATGCACGTGCATACCTTTATGACAACGATTTCGAGAACTGCGCCATCTGGTGCGACAAGCTGATCAATTCGACGGAGTACGGCACCTACGCACTCGAACAGGACTACAAGAAACTTTTCCATGACCAGTCGTGCTGCTACGGCCCCGAGTCGATCATGACGATCGAATTCGCCACGCTCGGCGGCATTGACAACATCGTCAGATCCTGGAACAATTTCAATGCTTTCGTTCCCCAGTCCATCGGTAACAAGGGTGTAACCACCCAGTCGCCGACGCAGGAACTGGTCGATACCTACCGCAAACTCGACGGCAGCGTCGCCGATGACACGGACTACGAGAAGCGCGACAAGCGTTTCGAAGCAACCATCGCCTACAACAACTGCACCGTGGATATTCCGGAAGCAAAAACCCTGAGTCTGGCTGGCTCGGAAGGCACGGGTAAAGGCACTTACCAGGTCTTTACGAAGGCATCGGACGAGAGCCAAACCAGCGACAAGCAGCACCGTTTCGACTCGTACAACGGCACGCAGGATCGCACGGCTACGGGGTATTATACCCTGAAAAACTACAATGCCGACATGGTCGACAGCAAGGGCAACACCTACAAATCACTCATGGAAATCCGCTACGCCGACGTGCTGCTGATGTATGCCGAATCGATGAACGAACAGAGTAAAATGACGTCCGACATCTGGGACAAGACGATCAAGCCGCGTGCCTTCCGCCCGCCACCGGGAACAGGCCGATAAAGCCGCTGCGCGAGCGAGCCGGATTCGACGCCGCATACTGCTCCTATCCGGGCAGCAGCGACCTGCGCCAGGTTATCCGCGACGAGCGCCGCGTGGAGCTGGCCCTCGAAGGCCGCCGTGTATTCGACCTGCGCCGCTGGGCGCTGCTCGACAATCCGTCGCTCAAGAGCACGGGAGCCGCATACCTCACGACCCGCGCTACAGGTGCCCCCTTCCTCGACGATGGCAGTAACATCCAGTGCCAGAATGCCTACAACATGAAATACTGGTTCCCCATTCCGCAGAAGGAGCGTGACATCAACGCCAACCTGCCGCAGAACCCGGGATGGTAACAGCCAAGTTGTAAAGGAGATTAACTAACCAATCAAGAAAAACACATGAAAACCATATTGAAAAATATCATGTTGTTCGCCGCAGGAGCCCTCACCCTCGGGTTTACCGCCTGTGAGGAGGATGGTCAGGATCTGAATTTCAAGATTCAGCCCGGCAACGAGCTCTACGCACCCGCGGACAATGCATCGGTCAATCTGGATCAGGGATTGAATACCAGTTTCGAATGGGCACCTTCCGTTGCCGAAGACGGCGGATACATCACTTACGAAGTGCTGTTCGACAAAGCGGACGGCGATTTCTCGGCACCGCTTGCCGTTAAGAACAGCCAGATGACCGGCTCCAAAGCCTCGCTGAGCATCTCGGCCAAAGAGCTGAACGAAGTGGCTGCCCTGGCGGGAATCGAGAATGCCAAGACCGGGCAGCTCAAATGGACGGTACGTGCCGGCAAGGGTTTGTTCGCCCAGACCTACACGCAGGCCAATGTGCTCACCGTTTCACGTATCAACCTAGTCGACCCGCTGCCGACGGCCGTTATGCTGAAGGGTGAAGCCGTGGAGGATGCCGCAGGCATCAAGCTGATCCCGGCGTACCTCGACGGCAAAGCAGTCGGTTCGGGTGTATACGAATGCTTCACGAAAATCTCGGAGGGCGAATTCACCGTAGTCGACGAACTGGATCGCTACTACTCGCTCAAGAGCAACGGCCGCATCAAGCATATCGTCGACGGCTCTTCGACCGCCAACACGCTGAAGGCCGGCATCTACTGGATCAAGATCGACTTCAGTGCGATGACCTACACCGCAGTTCAGGTCAGCATGATCGAATACTATGCCGCATCGTGGGCAGACAACTCGATGTCGACCGTCTACAAGACCCTCACCTACAAAGGGAAAGGCGTATGGGAACTGCTCGACTACGATAACGAGATATCCGTCAACTCATCCAACGATACGCGCCACCGCTTCAACATGACGACTGCCGACGGCAATAAATGGTTCCTCGGAACGACGTCCTCGCTGGGATCTTCCTACACGACCGACTATCTGAGGGTGTACATCTATACTTTCAACGATAACGATAAGGACTGGAACAAGACCTATAATTTCCTCGTTTCGGATTGCGGCCGTGATTTCGACTGCTACCTTTACCTGAACGGAGACAACCAAGCAGGAGGATTCTGGCACGAATACATCTTCAAATAGCAACAAGATACCGGATGGTTCCTCCCTCCGGGGAGGAGCCGCCCGGAACCTTTGCCGCGCAGTCCGGAAGACGGCACGCGCGGAAAGCTATTCGAAGCACGGATTCGGACACGGAACCGGAAACAAAACAGTATTGAATAAAAATTAAAATCAACCTATAAATTATGAGAAAATCTCTATTCAGATGGACTGTTGCCATGCTGACCCTTTCCGCAGCAGCCGTCTCGGGCGCCTGCTCGGAACAAGAATACGAGGATCTTACCAAGCCGGAAAAAGTAACGGGGAACACCCAGTACGCGCCCTACACGATCGATTGGACTGAGGCTGCGGACTCCTGCTCCACGGCTTTCATCGAGCGCTTCTACTGCAGTGAAAACCGCAATGGCTACGAAGGCGTGTTCTCGTACAGGGAATACAATGCGACCGGCAGTGCCAATTCCAACAACTACTGGCAGCAAGCACACGCCATGGCTGCCATGGTAGAGTACTACAACCGTATCAAGGCGACCGATGCCGAGGAAAAAGCCCGTATCGAGGGCTATTTCCAGAAATGGTACGATAAGCGCGGTAACAACTACGAAGGCAATCAGAACTGGCGCGGTTCGACGGGTTTCGGCAACGATTTCACCGACGACACCTGCTGGATCATTATCGCCTTGTTCCAGATGTACGACGCAACCGGCAACCAAACCTATTACGATGCAGCCAAACAGACCTGGGACGAGTGCGTATGGCCCCGTCACGAGTTGACGCAGTCCGGCTGGCTGCCTTGGAAATGGTCGGATCTGGGGCCCAACGAGTGCACGAACGGCCCTGCAGCCATCGCAGCCGCGACCCTGGCACAGTACAGCCGCGCAGCAGGCAACGAAGAGGCTGCCCAGGAATACATCGACCAGGCCTGCACCTGCTTCGATCAGAACATCGACGTGATGGCATCCGACGGCACGCTGGGTTCGACCCCGCTGAGCTACACGCAGGGTACCTGCATGGAAGCCGGCCGTCTGCTCTGGAAACTGACCGGCGACACGGGCTACCTGCGCAAGGCCATCCAGGCGGGCCGCGGCCAAATGACCTCAACCCGCATGAACGAAGTTTACAACTATGAAATGGTATCGCGTGACGAGGGTACGGACGAGAACAACTCGATCTTCCACGCCGTGATGTTCCACTGGTTCACGCGCATGATCCTCGACACGGAAGTCGACTCGTTCGACGGCAAAATCCGCAAGGAGCTCTACGATTATCTCTATCGTCATGCCTCCTACTACTGGGCGACGATCGACAAGACGCCGGAAGGCTGGCCCGAGGCTTACTTCGGTGTGAAGTGCTACCAGCCCCGCTCGTCGATGAACGGCGACGTAGGCGGTTCGCTGGGTGCATATACCAGTGCTGCGCAGGCGATCGAATCCATGTGGATGATCAAGGATGTCAAGTTCTAACCCGTCAAAACCAACCGATTTATGAAGAAGATTATCATGATGCTGGTCGCCGGAGCCATGGCATGTGGCCTGGCCGCCTGCAGCGACGACGATACGACGCCTTCGGGCAATATCACCCCCGCGGATCAGCTTTACCTGCCGCGCAATAATGCGACGATCATGCTGGAGACCGGCAACACCACCCACTTCGAATGGGCGGTTTCCAAAGCGAGCAAGAACGGCTATATCACCTACGAACTGCTGTTCGACAAAGTAGACGGGGACTTCAGCCAGCCGCTTTATGTCCTCACCAGCGACAACAACGGGTACGAACCCTCGGCCAAGGTCGCAAGTTCTACTTTAAATACGGTCGCCACACTGGCAGGTGCAGACCTGGGCGAAACCGCCACCGTCAAATGGACGGTACGCGCATGGTGCGGCCTGAACTCAGAGATTTACGGCAGCGAAGCCGGAGTACGCACGGTATCCCTCACCCGCATCAATTCCGTAGACCCGATGCCTTCGGAGATCAAGATTTCCGGAGGAATCACCGAGGGACAGAAGGAGCTCACCCTGTTCGCTGCCAGCGTCATCCACACGGCGAAAGGCAAGTACACGGATCAGCGCGAGGCCGGGGCTTACGAAATCTTTACGAAGCTGACTGCAGGCGAACTGATTATCACCGACGACCTCAACCGCAACTTCAGGCTGGCCGAGAAGAACAGGATGGAACTCATCAAGGACAACGAAGCGACGACTGCCGTAACTGTCGAGCACGACGGCATTTACTGGCTCTACGTGAACTTCTCCAATATGACCTATAAGTTCAAGGAAATCTCGAAAGTCGAGCTCTTCATTTCCAGTCCGGGCAACAAGGCCGAACTCACGTACGAAGGCAACGGCGTATGGGGCATTATGGACTACGCATGGAACGTCAAAGAGGGCGGCAACACAGACTCTCGCCACAAGTTCATCTGTACCTATGCCGACGGCTCGTCCGAGTTCTGGGGACATTTCGAAGACGACTGCCGTGACTCGGAGAAGTCTGAGGCTGAAAAGAATCCGCTGTTCTACAACATTTTCCGCCATACATTCAGCAACCAGTGGGATAACACTTGGAAAGTGAATGAAAAGGAAAGGGAAGGCTACGGAAAGAAAGTTTCGTTCTGGGTTCATATGAACAATACGGATGACGACCTCTTCCTGCTGGAGCGTTCGCTCGGAGTACCTCTCGCAGTCAACATGCAGGGTTCCGCCACCGAGAACCAGGAAGCCATCGCCCTGAACAAAGCCCTGCCCGTTTTGGTTGCGAAGGGAAGTGACGATCTGAATGTCGGCCGTGAAGCGAGCATTTTCGAATGCTTCACGCAATTGTCTTCGGGTGATTTCAGCATTACCGACGACAAAGGCCGCTACTACAAGCTCGACGCAAGCAACATGACCTTCGCCATCGCTGAAAACCCGGTAACAAACACCGTTTCGAAAGCCGGTATCTACTGGGTCGCCCTGGATTTCAACGCCATGACCTACAAGATGCGCGAAATCGAGAAAGTGGAACTCTGGAACAAGCCCTGGTTCGGACATGATGTACCCGATACGGCAGAGATGACCTATCAGGGGCAGGGCGAATGGAGTATTTCCGATTATGCATGGGTCGTTTCGCATGAAGACGGAAGAAAGGACACCCGCTACTATTTCATCTGCACCTATGTCGACGGTTTTAAGGAGCGTTGGGCGTATTACAGCGACGACTGCCGGGGGGATCAGAACAGCAACCCCGGAAAGTATCCGAATTTCTACAATATCTACCGCTTCGACCACTCGAAGCTGGGCGAATGGGATGATTCGTGGAAAACGCAGAACGACTCGGAAGGCGTAGGCAAAAAGGCGACGTTCCATATCTACATGAACAATACGTACGCTGCAGACTACAAGCACACGCGTTCGTTCAAATAACAGCACAAACCGACAAGGATAGCATCCTTATACAGAAAAGAAACGGTCGACAGAAACAGTCGGCCGTTTCTTTTTACAGTATCCCCCGGTCAAACGAGCTATCCGGATAAATATATTACTTTTGCACCTATGAAACCATCCGAAGAACTGAAGGCCTACATCGAGGCCGAGATCATTCCCCGCTACGGGGCGTTCGATGCGGCACACCGCACCGACCACGTACGCACGGTCATTGCGCAGAGCCTCGTGCTTGCCGGGCATTACGAGGTGGATGCCGACATGGTCTACGCGATCGCAGCCTACCACGACACGGGGCTGGCATACGGACGGGAGTCGCACCATATCCGCTCGGGAGAAATCCTGCTCGGGGACTCTTTTATGCGGCAGCGGTTCACAGAGGAACAGATGGCCGTGATGCGCGACGCCATCGAAGACCACCGGGCCTCGTCCGACCACGCCCCGCGCACGATTTACGGACGGATCGTAGCCGAGGCAGACCGCTGCCTCGACCCCGAAACCGTAATCCGCCGCACGATACAATACGGCACGGCGCACTACCCTGCGCTCAGCCGCGAAGGGCAGTTCGACCGTTGCGTGGAACACCTGCAACGAAAATATGCCGAAGGCGGCTACCTGAGGCTCTGGATACCGGAATCGGACAACGCCCGCAAACTGGCGGAACTGCGTGCGCTGATTCACGACACGGCACGGCTGCGCGAAGCCTTCGGGCGGATTTACGAAGAGGTATACCGGAGCTGATCCCCGGGGAGGGAATACCGTATTACGATTCCGGAAACAGCAGGCATCGGGTACGAAACCCCACCTGTAACGGCACACAGCAAGGCAAAACGAAGAGAGAAAGGAAGAGACCCATACCGGCGGATCCCTTCAAACACAATATTCCCCGAAGACCTCAGCAGATCTCCGGGGAATATTTTACATGCGGCTGCCCGCAAAGGTTATTCGGCATCGTGCGGAAAATATTTCATATACTGCACGCGCTGGTACACGTCGCTTTCGGCGTTGCCGTAATCCATCCTGCCGCGGAACTCGCCCAGCGACTCGAAACCGTGGCGCTCAGCCCACTGTTCGATGAACCGGTTGATGCCGGCAATGACCCCGAAGCCCTTCTCGTGGATCGCCGAGCAGACCTGCACCGCATTAGCACCGCACAACAGCGCCTTGACGGCAGCCTCGCCGTCGTGCACGCCCGTCGATACGGCGACATCGAGTTGCGGGAGGGCCGTAGAGCAAAGCGCCACGCTGCGCAGGACGTTGCGCAATTCCGCAGGTTCGCTGAACGGGTTGCCGTTGACGAACGCCATGCGCTCCACGTCGATATCGGGTTCGAAGAAGCGGTTGAACATCACCACGCCCCGCGCCCCGCGCGCCAGCAGCGAATCGGCGACGGCAAGCACATTGGTCAGGCGCATCGGCAGTTTCACCGACACCGGGATCTTCACGGCAGGCGCCCCGCGGCGCGCCACCACCGCGGAGTCCGCGCTGGATT
>OCAN01001347.1_pt1 | contig 12698 bp, 17 predicted proteins | sample 1538321 | NCBI WGS metagenome assembly OCAN01 (sample SAMEA2580294, study PRJEB22360) | human gut metagenome | biome: human gut; feature: human-associated habitat; material: faeces | place: Denmark | collected 2008/2010 | reverse complement strand
TGAGGAAGTCCGCAAAATGTGACTTCTTTTTGAATTTGATGAAAAAGTCCTTGACTTTTCGTCTCTGGCAAAACAGCAAAGTCGATATTGATTAGCTGCGGAGCCAGATTAGCGCCCTTTGACATTCCCCAGCTTCGGGAGATTATGAGCTATGACGAGCTGGAGCTTGACCGCCTGGGCGACGAGAAATCGGCGCTGTTTTTCCTTATCAGCGATACCGACACCACTTATAACTTCCTTGTGGCCCTCGCCTTCTCCCAGATGTTCAATCTTCTTTGTGAGCGGGCGGATAACAAATACGGGGGCCGCCTTCCCCACCATGTACGGGTGCTGTGGGACGAGGCGGCGAACACCGGGCAGGTGCCGGGGCTGGAAAAAATCGTGGCCGTTATCCGGTCAAGGGAGATCAGCCTGACCCTCTTTTATCAGGCCATGAGCCAGTGCAAGGCGCTCTATAAGGACAACTCGGAGACTATCATGGGGAACATGGACAGCATTATCTTCCTCGGCGGGCGGGAGGCTTCCACCCTAAAGGACATTTCTGAAAACTGGCTGGGAAAGGCGACCATCTCCATGCAGACCGAAGGGCGCAGCCGGGGGCAGTCGGAAAGTTACAGCCAGAACATGCAGCGCCTTGGCCGGGAGTTGATGACCACCAGCGAGATCACCACCATGCCGGGGGATAAATGTATCTTGCAGCTTAGGGGCCTCCCGCCCTTCCTGTCCCCGAAGTACGACTTGAAGAAGCACCCGAATTATAAATATACCGCCGAGTTTGATAAAAAGAAAAACGCCTTCCATCTGGAAAGCCTGTTCCGCCGCCGGCCATTGAGACTAAAGCCGGAGGACGAGTACATGGTGTACGAGGTGGAGGAAACGGACACGGACGAAGAAGCTGACCTCTTAAATTTTGACGATCTGGACAGCGACGAGTTCGTGTGACCTCGGGCCATGCTGGCCCGAAGTGACGCCGCCATTATGGGCGGTTTTTTTGTACCCAAAATCAATCGTTCAATGAAAAGGAGAAAACTATATGGATTTTTTTAACTCTGCTATCGACATTCTGAAGATTCTGGTTATGGCTCTTGGCGCTGGCCTTGCGGTGTGGGGCGTTATCAACCTGCTGGAAGGCTACGGTTCCGACAACCCTGCGGCAAATGCTCATGTGCCGTAAAGTAACATAATGGCAAAGACCAATGACAGCTACCACTATTCCTAAAAATTATTTTAATCTTCCTATTGACTTTAATTTTATTTATGATATATTAAATATAATTAAAAACAACAAGAAAGGAGAATTTATTTGGAGATAGATAAAATCCCTCAATGGATACTTGCATTAGAACCAGAGGACGCAACTTTTCTAAAGAACTTTGTTCTGAAATCAGGTTCACTGAAAGAAATTGCACGTTTGTACGAAGTTTCTTATCCGACAGTCCGACTTAGGCTGGATAAACTCATTCAAAAAATTGAATTAAGTGACCAAAAGGAGGAAGAACCGTTTTCAACATTTATCAAAGGGTTAGCGGTTGATTCACGAATTGATTTGGAAACCGCAAAAATCATTATCGAAAAATATAAACAGGAAAAGGAGAAAAAATCATGAATACAGTTATGACATTGGTTATCGCACTCGCTGTTATTGTACTTCACGTTTGGTTGTGCCACAGAAGCCCCAAATTTTGGTATTTAGGAGGTATCATTCCCCTTTTATGGATTGGTGTGCTGGTATTTCTGTTTTTCAATGACAAAATCAATTTTGGAGAAGATTGGAAAATGATTATTTTCCCGACACTTATCTTTTTCCTGTTTTGGATTGAGGGGCATCAAGCAGCTAAGAAAAAAGAAATTGACAAAATGAAAGCAAAAGATATTTAAATAGATAGCAAAGCCAGCCGAGCCAGTCAACGGTCAAGATGAACGGCACATACGCGCCGCCGTTGACAGCCCCGCCCGCCTTTGCAAAAGGGTAATCAAGGGGCGACAGCAAGGAGTGCTGCCGCCCCTGTTTATCATAAATGCAGCCCGTCAACCATGCACAAGCCTTTGAGGAAAGGGGGAATTTCTATGACCTGTACAGAAGAATACAAGGAGCATATCGAGTACACGTTCCATGCTTTTTGTAAAGTCGTTATCCGTAACGCTATGTGTACTGCTGTCAGAACAAGGAACCGCAAATACAAAAGAGAAATATCCCTTGAATACCTCACAGAAGAAAAATACCACCCTTTAGGCACAAACGATAAATATTTTCAAGCCCCGGAGCCAAACGAGGAATACATAGTCCACCTTTGCGGAGATACGGTTATCTTGAATAACGGCCTGCTGGTACAAGCCCTCTCCCGTCTGCCGGTAGAAGAACAAGAAATGCTTTACCTGTCCTTTTACCGCCGCATTTCACAGGAGAAAATCGGCAAGCTGTACGGGCGCAGCCGCAGCGCGACCGGCCGCCATATCCGTAAGTCGATACAGCGTCTTTATGAGGAAATGGAGGGAATGGCGCATGAGGAATAGCCGACTTCTCCCCTACGAAACAATCGTAAAAGCCACCAGCGGCGAGCCGGAGGCGGTCAACGCTGTTTTACAGCATTACCGGGGGCTTATCTGTTATTACTCTCTTGTTGATGGACGGGTAGACCGGGACACAGAGGAATACATCACAGAAAAGCTATTGACCGCAATCTTCAAATATGAGTTTGGCAGATAACGCCGCATACAGCTATACTTATGTGACGAAATAGAGTATAATAAAGCCAGTGACAAATTGGAAGTTGTGGAGGTACTAATGTGAAAATAAAAAAGATTCATCAAGAATTTTCTGTTTGTAGAGAATGAGGAGTTTACTTATGAAAGAAAAAAGCAAAGCTATTAAACTATATCTTATTCTGATATTTGCAGTATGCTATGGGCTTGGAGTGATTGAATTTTTCACTGGAATGGGAAAAGCCTATAAGTTTTTGGGCATTGGATTTACATTTTTTCCTGTTTTGAGCGCGTTAATAACAAGACGAATTACAAGCGAAAAAAGCAGTTATTTCTTATCATTAAAAGTATGGAAGAATAAGAAAATATGGCTGTTATCAGCAGTTGCTCCGGGAATACTAATTGTGTTGGGAAGCGTTTTATATTTTTTGTTGTTCAGAAATGAGTATAGTGGTGTATTTGCGTATGGACGGCTGATTGGAAATGACGATGTAATGATTGTTGACAATATTTTTGTGTTTGCTATTGTATTCATCATTGCCGCTGCACTTATGATACCGATACAACTGATTGAACTGGGCGAAGAAATCGGATGGAGAGGTTATTTACTTTCTTTACAGGCTGAAAAGTATGGCAGAAGAAAAGCGGTTCTTATAAATGGTTTCGAGTGGGGACTTTCACATCTTCCCTTGATATATTTTGGCTTTAATTACAGCCTTGATAATTTTGGCGCACCGTGGACAAATATGCTTATGATGATACTGGTGTGTATGGTGTTTGGCACGTTGTTTTCATACGTCACCATCAAAACAGGAAACTGTATGTATGCGGCTATTATGCACGGAGTAGTAAATACAATCGGTGAAATGCCGGTTTTGCTGACTTATGATATAAACTCAACGTTGCTTGGCCCAAATCCAACAGGAATTATTGGAATGAGTTTTCTTTTGATAGCGGCAACTTTATTTTTTCTAAAAATTGAAAAGAAACGTAATTAGATGTTAAAGCCATATCTGTAAGGACAAATCCCAGTTTATCAAACTGTAAAAATTGGAAGTTGAAATGAGGTGACTGTGATGTTTATATTTTTATCTGTTTGTTCACTATTAGTACCATTATCTATGATTTTATTGGGATATACATGGAAAGATAATCCACCTAAAGATAGACAAGGAATTTCGGGATATCGGACTACCATGTCAAGGTTGAATGATGAAACATGGAAATATGCACACAAATATTGGGGTGGAATAAATTTTGTTTTAGGAATTATTCTGGCAATACTATCGTTTTTGGTTTTGATTTTAATGAAAGACGATACAAACTTTGAAATGATTTCTGTCTATTTGGTGTTTTTACAATTAGGAATTGTGGCACTTACAATTATTCCAACAGAATTTTTGCTACATAAGCATTTTACAAAGCAAGGCAGGAAGAAATAGACAACTCCCTGTTTGTGAAACTAATTGAATAATCTACCGCCACCGGCGGCAGCGAAAAGCAGTAAGTCTGAAAAGATTTGCTGCTTTTTTTGTCGTCCATTTGGCATTTTGAAAAGTTGTCCGTCTTTAGGTACAAAGAGAAAAATTTTATGAAATCCCCGTCATTTTTCCTTTTTCATGGTTTGTAGGGAATAGGGAGGGATTTCCATTCTGTTTGCATTAGCATTTCCCACGCCGCCGGAACTATAAGAAACGAGAGAAAATTTGTAAAAATTCCCGAACAGCGGGCAGAAAAGGCCTCTCCAAGTGTATCTTTAGCGGAAAGGAAGAACAGCGGGTAAAAACCGCCGTCCCATTCGCTTTATGAGCGGCAAAAGGAAACGGCACACCGCAGCCCCACCCCCGCCGCAGCCGGATATTTCCCGCCGGTATCAGCGTTTCCCGCCCCCGCGCCGGGGCTATGTGCCGGATAAGGGGAAGTCTGCGGCTTACTTAGAGCAAGTTTCTACCACAGTACCAAAATTCGCTTACCGCTCATTTTGCCCCTGCGGGAAACTTGTTGGGGAGTGCCTTCCCCAAACCCTGCTATGGCGGCTTACGCCGCTTATCCCCGCCGCGCTCATGCGGCAAAGAAAGGAGGTCACGACCATGCGAAAGAAATACAACACGCCCCACCGCAGCCGCGTTGTGAAAACCCGGCTGTCCGAGGAAGAATACGCCGACTTCACAGAACGGCTTGCCCCTTACGGTATCAGCCAGTCCGAATTTCTTCGGCAGGCCATACGGCGCACTACCATACGCCCCGTTGTCCATGTGTCGGCAGTCAATGATGAACTGCTGGCCGCTGTCGGGAAGTTAGCCGCCGAATACGGGCGGATCGGCGGCAACCTCAACCAGATAGCCCGGTATCTGAACGAGTACGGCGCACCCTACAACGCCCTCTCCGGCGAGGTACGCGCCGCCGTTTCCGACCTTGCCGCCCTCAAATACGAGGTCTTACAGAAAGTAGGTGACGCTGTTGGCAACACTCAAGCATATCAACTCTAAAAACGCCGACTACGGAGCCGCCGAGCGTTACCTCATGTTCGAGCATGACGAGTTTACCATGAAACCCGTCCTTGACGAAAACGGGCGGCTCATTCCCCGCGAGGACTACCGGCTGTCTGCGCTGAACTGCGGCGAGGAGGATTTTGCCGTTGCCTGTATGCGTTCCAATCTCCGCTATGGGAAGAACCAGCGGCGGGAGGACGTAAAGAGCCACCACTATATCATCAGCTTTGACCCCCGCGATGGCCCGGACAATGGCTTGACCGTAGACCGGGCGCAGGAATTAGGCGAACAGTTTTGCCGGGAGCATTTCCCCGGCCACCAAGCCCTTGTATGCACCCACCCGGACGGGCATAACCACAGCGGCAACATTCATGTGCATATCGTCATTAACAGCCTGCGGATAGAGGAAGTCCCGTTCCTGCCCTACATGGACAGACCGGCGGACACAAAGGACGGCTGTAAGCACCGCTGTACCGACGCTGCCATGCGCTACTTCAAAGCCGAGGTTATGGAGATGTGCCACCGGGAGGGGCTTTACCAGATAGACCTCTTGAACGGCAGCAAGAACCGCGTCACAGACCGGGAATACTGGGCGCGGAAGAAAGGGCAGCTTGCCCTTGATAAGAAGAACGCCCCCATGATTGCGGATGGTATCACGCCCCGGCAGACCAAGTTTGAAACCGATAAGGACAAGCTGCGGCAGGCTATCCGCGCCGCCCTGTCCGCGTCCACCTCTTTTGTGGGATTTTCCGAAAAGCTACTGGAAACCGGCGTGACCGTCAAGGAGAGCCGGGGGCGGCTGTCCTATCTCACGCCAGACAGGACAAAGCCCATTACCGCCCGGAAGTTAGGGGACGATTTTGACCGCGCTGCCGTCCTTGCCGTTCTGGAACAGAACGCCGCCAGAGCCGCCGAACAGCCCGCAGCCATAGCGGAATACCCTCACGCCGGGAAAGAGCGTCCACAGCCCACAAAAGCCGCCAAAACCGCCCCGGAACAGGACAGCTTACAGCGGCTTATCGACATTCAAAAGAAACTGTCCAAGGGCAAGGGGCGCGGCTATGAGAAGTGGGCGACCATGCACAACCTCAAACAAATGGCGGCGACGCTGAACGCCTACCAAGAGTACGGCTTTACTTCCCCGGAAGAACTGGAAACAGCCCTTGCCGCCGCCCATGCGGGGCTGCGGGAGGTTTCCGGGGAACTGAAAAAGCTGGAAATCCGGCTGGCCGGGAAAAAGGAGTTGCAGCGCCAAGTGCTGGCCTTTGCCAAGACCAAGCCTGTCCGGGACGGGCTGAAAGCCCAGAAGTCCGAGAAAGCCCGCACAGCTTACCGGCAGGCACACGAAAGCGAATTTATCATAGCCGACGCAGCCGCCCGGTATTTCCGGGAGCATGGCATTTCCAAGCTGCCCGCCCGGAAAGCGTTGCAGGCCGAGATTGAGGGGCTTATCGTCCAGAAAGACGGGCTGTATCACGACTACCGGGAGCAGAAAGAGCGCGTCCGCCACCTTCAGACCGTCAAGGACAATATCGATCAGATGTTACGCCGGAATGAGCCGCAGCGCGGCAGGCGGCAGGATTTAGACCGATAAAAACCGCCCTGGACTGATACCGAGAACCTACAAAACGGACTGCCGGTACTTCCCCTATTTGCAATACCACCCAGCTTTTTCAAGGGGCGTACAGGGCAGAAAAAACTTGAAAATGACACCGAAACGATACACAAAACGCCGTCTATCCCATTACCCCGATAGGAACGGCAGAAAGGAGCCGCTATGCCGAGAATGAGTAAGAAACGCAAGCAGGAATGGGCGTTTTTCCTCAATGAGCGCAACCGTATCACATACAATCCCCTTTGCCGCAAGTGCCGCCGCACCTGTAAGCAGAGTTTCCGGGCGACCATTATCGACTGCCCGCCCTTTGTTTCCAAGAGGGCAAAGCCGCCCGCCGGGAAAGGAGGCGACTCTTATCGCTGAATATATCACAGCCGAAACAAAGCTGCCGCCCTACCTGCCCTATCCCCGTTTCCTGCTGAAAATGGACATCTCCCAGACCGCCAAGCTGCTGTATGCGCTGCTGTTAGACCGTTCCACCCTGTCGCAGAAGAACGGCTGGCAGGACGACGAGGGCAGGATTTATGTGTTCTATCCCGTCGCGGAGATAGCGGAGATACTGGACAAAAGCACCATGACCGTCCAGAGCGCACTAAAGGAACTGGATATGGCGGGGCTTTTAGAACGGGAACGGAGCGGCTTTTCCGCCCCCAACCGGCTGTATGTGAAACTGCCGCCAGTCCTAAAGATTTCTTTACCTATGACCTATGAAAAACTTTATATCAGTCCTAAAGAAAACTTTACAGATGATGTAAAGAAAACTTTAGATATGACACAAAGAAAACTTTACCCTAACCAAACTACTATAAACAACCTTACAGAGAGCCAAACAATGGGAGTGAGTGGGGAGCCGCCCGCCCCCGCCTATGGACGCTATGGAAATATCTATCTGTCAGAAACCGAGTACGCCGAGTTGCAGGCCGACTTCCCGGATAAGCTGGAACGGCTTATCGAGGAAATGAGCCGCTACCTTGCCGCCAATGGGAAAACCTACCAGAACTACGCCGCCGCCCTGCGGATATGGGCAGACAATGACAAAAAGGGAGCAGGAACCGGCCTGCCGGACTACTCATGCGAGGAAGGAGAGAGCCTATGAACGCCACATTTTCAAATATGACCGCCGCCCCGGAGCCGGAGGACTACACCGGCGAGGACGGTTTGCTGTACTGCGGCAAGTGCCGTAAGCCCAAAGAATCCTATTTCCCGGAGGGAAAGACGCTGTTCGGGCGTGACCGCCACCCGGCAGAGTGCGACTGCCAGCGGAAAATCCGGGAGGAACGGCAGGCCGCCGAGGAACGCCGCCGCCACCTTGACGCCGTAGAGGAATTGAAACGCCGGGGCTTTCCCGACCAGACCATGCGGGGCTGGACATTCGAGAATGACAACGGCCAGAACCCGCAGACTGCCACCGCCCGCCGCTATGTGGAGGAATGGGAACGGGAATACGCGGAAAATCTGGGCTGTCTGTTCTGGGGGAGCGTCGGCACCGGCAAAAGCTACCTTGCGGGCTGTATCGCCAACGCCCTCATGGAGAAAGAAATCCCCGTCTACATGACGAACTTTGCCGCTATCTTAAATGACCTTGCCGCCAGCTTTGAGGGCAGGAACGAGTACATTTCCCGCCTTTGCCGCTATCCCCTGCTTATCATTGACGATTTTGGCATGGAGCGCGGGACGGAATACGGCTTAGAGCAGGTTTACAACGTCATAGACAGCCGCTACCGCAGCGGCAAGCCCCTAATCGTTACCACCAATTTGACCTTGCAGGAATTACAGCACCCAAAGGACACCGCCCACGCCCGGATTTATGACCGGCTGATTGAGATGTGTCCGCCCGTCCGCTTTACCGGCGGGAACTTCCGCAAGGGGAAAGCGCAAAGTAAGCTGGAACGATTGAAAACGCTGTTAGCCGGAGGAAAGGAGAACTGCCTATGACAGAACGAAAAGCAGACCGCGCCGCCCGCCGCCCGGACTGCGTGACGGAAATCCGCATGGGGAACACCGTCCTTGTTGTGTCCGGCTTTTTCAAGGAGAGCAGCACCGAAACCGCCGCCGACAAAATGGAAAAAGTGCTGAAAGCCGAAACCGCTACACAACAAACGAACTATCCGGCGTGAGCCGGAACATGGAAAAGCGACCACGCCGGGGAGCGTGGCCGCTGGAAATCATTTTTTGGCACAATGCCTTATCTCATGTGCAAAAAGCACAACAGCATAGATGCCGCAAACTAAAAGAATTATATCTTCATATGCACTAAAAATCACAGATTTTATTCCTGTAAGTCCCCAAATCGCCAATAGTGCAAGAAGAAGTTTGTTTTTCTTTCTGTAACCAGCATATATAGTTATTCCTAAACTAACGACCGGACAAGGCATAATGTGTGTCACTATCTGAGGGAAACGATTTCCTAACAAGAAAGAAATCAGCGGGTAAAAAAGATAAAGCAACAACAAAAAATATTGCCAGCCATTAGGTTTTATTAGCGTATCGTTTTTGTTGTGCCAGCTTTCATACAAAAATAGGAAACCGCAGAGCAGGTACAACGGAAGTGCAAAATACTTTTGGATGGGTTCTGTTCCGTACCATGCAAAGAATACAACACCTATAAACAAATGGATAATTCCAAGAGCAAATTTAGCACACCATTTTATTTTTGTAAAATAAGACAATATCGCAGTTATAACAATAAACAAAAATAATCCTATTTGAACTGTTATTGTCTGTTGATTGTAAGTACCGATAACATTCCAAAAAGCTTGTGCGTCCATGCCCCACCTCGACTATGATTTATGAAGTTTAGTATATCACAAAATCATGAACTTTTCTATGTGCTAATTTGCTTCGCTAAAACTGTCAATTTAACAAATCATAAAGAATCAACTTTGACGATTTTACCGCTATACAGACAGCCCTGTTCCGTGGTACAATCAAGCTACGGAATAGTGGGGCTGGCTGTCGGAAACGGAGGAATTTATGTTAAGACGAGCCACCCAAAACCTCATTACCGCCCTTTATCCGAGATTGTCCCATGAGGACGAATTGCAAGGCGAGAGCAATTCCATATCCAACCAAAAGCGGATTTTGGAAACTTACGCCAAGCAGAACGGCTTTACCAACCTGCGCTGGTACACCGACGACGGCTTTTCCGGCGCGAACTTTGTTGAGGTAAGATAACGATACCTTTTTTGCAGAGGGTGTTATCTTACCTCTTTTTGATGTATGTTAGATAGCATAACTCTTTACGTCGGCTCCTATCTGTCTGAAATAGGAGATACTTTCGGTAGGCTTGTCACCTGTATCAACTCTGCCGACAAAGCTATAAAAGATTTCGATTTTGCGGGTGTTCGTTTCCTTATCCAGTTCGTGAATAAGAATACGGTCAATAAATTCATGGACGTTTTCGTAGGTCAGTTCTTCAATCGCTGTGTATCTGCGTACCAGTGCGACAAACCTTTTTACGTCCGCGCTGCGCTCGGTGGCGTTGTCGATTTCCTGTGACAGCTCCGCAATCCTCCGGGTCAGCGTCTTTTTTTCTTCATCATAGCCGGAAGTCAGAAAAGCAAATTGTTCATCTGAAAGTTTCCCTAAAGCGTTGTCCTCGTAGAGCTTGCGGAATAAGATGTTCAGCTCGTTAATACGGTTCTGCGCCTTGTCAAGCTCTTTCCGCTGCTGTGTCAGCGTCTTTTGTACTGCCTTTGCGCTGCACTCGTTGGCTGTTTCGATAAACTCCTGTTCATGCTCTTTCACATAAGACGTTACTCGCTGCAAGTCTGCAAGGACAAGTTCTTTCAATACGCTTTTGCGGATATAATGCGTAGTGCAGAGCATATCATTTCTTGCCCGGTTGCGGTAGTTGCCGCAAGTGTAGGCGTGTTTCCGTTCAAGCGTCCCGGCTCCGCGTACTGCATACATTTTGTAGCCGCAGTCCCCGCAAAAGAGCAGCCCGGAAAACAGGTCAATTTCATCAACCTTTGTCGGGCGTTGCCGGGTGGCAATCCGCTTCTGTGCAAGTTCAAAGGTTTCTTCATCAATCAAAGGTTCGTGAGTGTTGGGGAAGAAATACCTTTTTTCCTCCGGGTTCTTTTTCGTCTTTTTCGACTTATAAGATACCTTGTAGGTTTTCCCGGTTATGGTATGCCCTAAATATTCTTTCCTTGTCAGAATGTCGTACAGCGTCTTATCCGGCCAGTTGTACCATGCGTTGAGCTGTGGGCGGGGGTGGCGTTTGCTCCCTGTCCTGCGGTAGCGCAGTTCCCCGACGGTCAGTATTTCATTGTCCCGCAGCCAGTTCTGGATTTCACACATACGGTCGCCCCGTACATACATTGCAAAAATCTGTTTTACGACGTGCGCCGTTTCCGGGTCGGGTATCAGATGATTGCGGTTATCCGGGTCGATAAGGTAGCCGTAAGGAGCTTCGCCGTTGACGCGCTCGCCTTTCTGCGCCTTTGCCTGTTTGACAGCCCGGATTTTCTTTGAGGTGTCGCGGGCGTAAAACTCGTTGAACCAGTTCCGCAGAGGGGTAAACTCGTTATCTTCCCTTGCTGTGTCTACACCGTCGTTAATGGCAATGTAGCGCACTTCATATTCGGGAAAGACAATCTCTATCAGCTCCCCGGTTTTCAGATAATTACGTCCCAGACGGGAAAGGTCTTTTGTTATGACGGTCGCCACGTTCCCGGCTTCAACCTCATGCAGCATGGCTTGAAGCCCCTCACGCTCAAAGCTCACGCCGGAAAATCCGTCGTCTACGAAAAAGCGCGTGTTGAAAAAGTGGTGTTCGTCAGCATACTTTTGTAAAATCAGTTTTTGGTTCTGTATGCTCTCGCTTTCCCCGGCTTGCATATCTTCCTGGCTCAATCTGCAATATAAAGCGGTAATCTTGTCTGTCTGTAACATTTTGTCCTCCTTTCCGACGACAGACAAGCATGGTATTTGTACTGTCTATATTATACCACATACCGCTGCCTGTGTCATGTATAAAATGTGAAGAAACGCCCTATTTCCGGGCGTTTGCGGGGTTCAGTTCCATGTCTTTGCGAATGAGTTTTTTTATCTTTTTATCCAGTGTGTCCGTTGCGCGTTCACTTGCGGACGAACATACAAGGTAAGTAACTTTTCCTATTTTATGCTCCGTTGTGGTAACGGGCGTTTGGTTTTGCGTCAAAGAAAATCCCCCTTTCTTTCGCAAACATATAATATAGTCTATGAATAGCAGCAAGTCCACTATTCAATAAAACAAAGGCTTTAATCGGACGGTTATTAGCATAACCTCATGGGAATTTCACCCCGGCATGGTTCTCATGCCGCCCTACCCATTGCCTGCGACGCTCTTAACGCTCGGACTGTGGCTGTAAGGAAGTATCATTGTATATTCTGCGTGTCGTCGCCCGCAAGCCGCTACACTTGCTTTCCGGCGCGGTGTTGGTCGCTCGGCTGTCCGGGCGGGGATAACCTCACCCGGATAGCGTCATGGCGCACCCGCCGTATGGCTCGGCGCAAAAGGAACGTATCCGATTTGCCCTATGCTGCGCCGCCGTTATCTTGCGCCGCTTTCTTTGTCAAGGTTCAGAATGGCTTTGCTGCCGCGTCAGCAGCGGAACGGAAAAGGGGGAGAGAGAAAGCGTCCCGCCGCCGCTGCGGTTTATTCCTCTGCCTTAAAGGTGAGGACAGCCATCATCAGTTTTGCTTGCAGCCGTTCCCGAATGTCGTGGTCTACGCCAAAATAGACGTTCCCGCGCTCGTCGTACAGCTTCCGCATGGAGAGGCGGGCTATGTAGCCGCTGAAATGCTGCAAGACCATTTTCATAGCGTCCGGGTCGCCCTTCGTCGCTGCCAGAATGACAGGATAGGGTACAAGGGCTTTATCCGTAAAACCGGACTGATTA
>OCAN01001346.1_pt1 | contig 12709 bp, 9 predicted proteins | sample 1538321 | NCBI WGS metagenome assembly OCAN01 (sample SAMEA2580294, study PRJEB22360) | human gut metagenome | biome: human gut; feature: human-associated habitat; material: faeces | place: Denmark | collected 2008/2010 | reverse complement strand
GCCCGGAACCATACGGTTCCGGGCCCCGCCAGCGTGTCGAAAAAGTGGCGCTGCCACTTTTTCGAGAAAGATAGCATGGCGGAAGGGACTCGATTTCCAGCAAAATAGTCGCCACTTCCGCCATGAGAGGGGTCATTTCCGAGGCACATGTCCCCGGAAACGACGGATTTTTGCTTTATTCCTGCGGCTGCGGCCGCAGGAACTCTGCGAGGCTTTCCTTTGCGGGAGGTCTTTGACAGGCCAGAGGCCCGGAACCATACGGTTCCGGGCCTCGTCTCGTCGCTGTACTGTCTCAGTTCAGGAAGTCCTTCCGCTTCTTGGAGCGACTGGGGTGGCGCGCCGTCGTCGCGGGCTGCGCATTCCTCGCCTCCGCCGGACGGCGAAGGCTCCCTCGCTCCTCCTCTCCCCACGGGACCCGCTTGCGCTGGGCTCCCGCGGGGACCCCGAAACTGCGCCCAATGCCTGACGGCATCAAAAAAGAATCAGTTCAGGAAGTCCTTCAGCTTTTTGGAACGGCTGGGGTGGCGCAGTTTTCTCAGGGCCTTGGCCTCGATCTGGCGGATGCGCTCACGGGTGACGTTGAACTCCTTGCCCACCTCCTCCAGGGTGCGGGTGCGGCCGTCCTCAATGCCGAAGCGCAGCTTGAGCACCTTCTCCTCCCTGGGGGTCAGGGTACCCAGCACGTCCACCAGCTGCTCCTTGAGCAGGGTGAAGGAGGCGGCCTCCGACGGCTCGGAGGCGTCCTCGTCGGGGATGAAGTCGCCCAGGTGGGAGTCCTCCTCCTCGCCGATGGGTGTCTCCAGGCTCACCGGCTCCTGGGCAATTTTCAGAATCTCCCGCACCTTGTCCACGGGCATACTCATCTCCTCGGCGATCTCCTCGGGGGAGGGGTCGTGGCCCAGCTCCTGGAGGAGCTGTCGGGAGACGCGGATGACCTTGTTGATGGTCTCCACCATGTGGACGGGGATGCGGATGGTGCGGGCCTGGTCGGCGATGGCCCGGGTGATGGCCTGGCGGATCCACCAAGTGGCATAGGTGGAGAACTTGTAGCCCTTGGTGTAGTCGAACTTCTCCACCGCCTTGATGAGGCCCAGGTTGCCCTCCTGGATCAGATCCAGGAAGAGCATGCCGCGGCCCACGTACCGCTTGGCAATGGACACCACCAGACGGAGGTTGGCCTCGGCCAGGCGCTGCTTGGCGGCCTCGCCCCGCTTCACCAGGCGGCGCAGTTCCTTCTCCTCCTCCTCGGTGATGGAGACTTCCTCGCCGTTTTTCCGGGCCTGCTCCAGCTCCTCCATCTGCTCCTTGGCCGCGTCGCCGGCCCCCATATCCTGGGCCAACTGGACCTCCTCATCGGGAGTGAGCAGATTCACCTTGCCGATCTCCTTAAGGTACATCCGCACAGGGTCGTCGATGCCGAAGGAGTCCACCAGCGTATTGGGGTCCACCATCTCCTCCTCGGGGAGCTCCTCAATCTCGTTGAGCTCCTCCAGGGGGGGCATGATATCGTCAGCCAGCTCGGGCAGATAGTCGTCGCCCACGGTGTCGATGCCCAGGTTCTCCAGGGTATCGTAGATCTTGTCCATCTGGTCGCTCTCCAGATCCAGGTTCTCCAGCACATCCATGAGCTCACTGGACGAGAGCTTGCCGTTTTTCTTGCCCCGCTCGATCAGCTCCGCCAGCTTTTCCGCCCCCTGGACGCCCTCGACGACCTTCATGACCTCGATCTTGCCCTGCTCCATTTTCTTCACATTGGCCTGGGCCAGCTTGGTCTGATCCTCCAGGGTCAGGGTGTGTACCTTCTTGCTGGTGGTCTTCTTTTCACTCATGCGGTTATCCTCCATACGCTTTTCTTTCTCTGAACTTCTCCCGTGCCGCCAGCAGGGGGTCGCTTGCGCCCGCCCCGCCCCGCTTGAGGGCCTCGGTCTCAATGATCTCTATGTAATCCCGAAGGGCCTGAGCGCTGTGCGCCAGGGCCTCCGGCTGATCCATCACGCTCACCAGGTGGCTCATCTCCTCCGGGGAGAGCGCCCCGGCGAGGGCGGCCAACTGGGTGGAGCGCCCCTCCCGGTGGCGCTGGCACAGCAGGGCGTAGATCTTGGCCAGCACCGGGGCGGAAAACTGCTCCGGCCCCAGCCCCTCCACCTGGGGGAACAGGTCGGGCTCCAGCAGCAACAGCCTCACCACCCCCTCCTCCGCCCGGGCGGAGCGGAGGTTTTCATACCGCAGCTCCCGCTCCCGGGGCTGGAGCTGGGCCGCCGGCGTCAGCTCCCGGCGGGCCTGCTTCTTGCGGGCCTGCCATGCCCGGTTCTTGCGGAACCGCTCCACCTCCTGGGCAAAGGCCCCGGCCGAAATGCCCGCGGCGGCCGCGGCCTTGTTGCCGTAGATCTCCCGCTCGATGGGGCTCTGGAGCGCCGCCACCGTCTCTACCGCCTCCTTGAGAAAGGCCATGCGCCCCTCCTCGTCGGCCAGGCTGTGCTTCTGCTGGAGGGTCTCCAGCCGGTAGTCGTTCTGGCCCGCGCTGCCATTCAGGCACTTCTCAAAGGCCGCCGGGCCGAATTTCTTCACAAAGTCGTCCGGATCCTGCTTGATGGGCTTTCCCTCCGCGTCGTAGGCGTTGGGGAGCTGGAGCACCCGGACGTTCAGGTTGGCGTTTTTCAGAATGTTGAGCACCCGGTCGGTGGACTGCTTACCCGCCGCGTCGTTGTCGTAGCAGAGCACCAGCTCCTTGGTGTAGCGGGCCAGTATCCGGGCGTGCTCCTCGGTGAGGGCGGTGCCCATGGTGGCCACCACATTGTCGAACCCCGCCTGATGGAGAGTGATGACGTCGATGTTGCCCTCCACCAGCACCAGGTTGGGCCGCTTGGTGCTCTTGGCAAAGTTGAGGGCGTAGATCAGCCGCCCCTTTTTGAAGACAATGGTCTCCGGGGTGTTGAGGTACTTGGCCCCCTCCTCCCCCGGCAGGATGCGGCTGGTGAAGCCGGCCACCTCCCCCCGCACGTCGATGACGGGGAGCATGAGACGGGCGCGAAACTTGTCGTACACGCCGCCGTTCTTGCCTGCCACGGCCAGCCCGGCGTCGATGAGCTCCATCTTGCTGTATCCCTTGGCGGTCAGCGCCCTGGTCAGCGCGTCCCACTGCTCCGGAGCCGCCCCCAGGCCGAAGCGGGTGGCGGTGCGCGGCGCAACCTGCCGCTGGGCCAGATAATCCCGCACCCGCGCACCGCCGGGGCCCTTGAGGTAGTCGTGGTAAAACCGGGCCGCGTCCCGGTTGGCCGCAAGAGCCCGGGCCCGCTTTTTGCGCCCGGCGTCATCGGCGCCTGCGTCGGGCACCTCCAGCCCCGCCCGCTGGGCCAGCAGGCGCACCGCGTCGGGAAAGGGCAGGTTCTCGATCTCCATGATGAAGGAGATCACCCCGCCCCCTTTGCCGCAGCCGAAGCAGTGGTAAATCTGTTTATCCGGCGAAACCGAGAAGGAGGGCGTCTTTTCGTTGTGAAAGGGGCACAGCCCCCACAGGTTGTTTCCCTTCCGGGTCAGGTGGACATAGGAGGAAACCACGTCGGAGATCTCGCTCCGGGCCACCAGCTCGTCGATGAATTGTTCGGGAATCGGCACGCCGCGCCCTCCTTCCGACTATGTTTTCCACAATATACCAGGCTTATACCCTCCCGCGCGGCCTGCCTGTCCGCGCCTACTTCACGCTCCAGGATTTCGGAATGAACGCCGCGTTGAAGCACTCCACCGCGTAGACGTCGGTCATGCCCGCAATATAGTCGCAGACGGCCCGCTCCACGCCCTCCTCCATCCTGATGTCCTGAAACTCCGGTGGCAGCTTGTCCGGCTCCCGCCGGTAGTAGTCGAACAGGCGGCGGAGCAGCTCCTGAGCCTTCCCCTCCTCCCCCTTGGCCACCGGATTGCGGTAGACAAACTCGAACATGAACGCCCGCAGTTCGCCCATAGCGTCCCGGCAGGCGGGGGACTGGAGAATTGCGTCCCGCCCGGCGCTCTGGGTGATGATGTCCACCGTCAGGGTGTTGATCCGCTCCGAGTGGGTGAAGCCCAGCACCTGGGAGATGGACAGGGGTATGTCCATGGGGTAGATGATCCTGCCCCGGATGGCGTCGTCAATGTCGTGGTTGATGTAGGCGATCTTGTCGGCCAGCCGGAGGAGCTGGCCCTCCAGGGTCTCCGCCCGGTCGGGGCCGGTGTGGCAGAGGATGCCCCGCCGCACCTCATAGGTCAGGTTGAGGCCCTCCCCCTCCTTTTCCAGCCGGTCCACCACCCGCAGGGACTGCTCGTTGTGGGCGAAGCCGCCAGGCAGGATTTCATTGAGCACCCGCTCCCCGGCATGTCCGAAGGGGGTATGGCCCAGATCGTGGCCGTAGGCCGCCGCCTCCGCCAGATCCTCGTTGAGCCGCAGGCCCCGGGCAATGGTGCGGGCGATGCGGCTGACCTCGATGGTGTGGGTCATGCGGGTGCGGTAGTGGTCCCCCTCCGGCTCCAGAAAGACCTGGGTCTTGTGCTTGAGCCGCCGGAAGGCCTTGGAGTGGATGATCCGGTCGATGTCCCGCTGGAAGCAGGTGCGGGTGGGACAGGGCTCCAGCGGCGTCTGCCGCCCCCGGGATTGGGACGACAGGCATGCAAAGGGGGAGAGCATCTCCCGCTCCAGCGCCTCGGTCTGTTCGCGCAGGGTCACAGATACCACCTACCTCTCAGCAGTCTCTGTAACTATATACTTCTTTCCTCGGAAAAATCCTTCTTTTTTGCAAAAGATTCATGATTTGTTCATACTTGTGTCCGGGGCACCGCCTGGAAGGACTCGCCGCACACCTGGGCGGCCACTCCGCCGGCGGCCAGCTCGGTGAGCCAGGCGGAGAAGGCCTCCGCCCGCTCCTCGGGCAGCAGGGCGTGCACCGTGACGTCGGCGGCGTACTCCACCTCCCCCAGCACCCCGCCGTGGGCCTCCAGCTCCAGCTTGAGCCGCTCAAAGAAGGAGTAGGGGCAGGGCACGGCCACCTCCACCCAGCGGCGCACCACGGAGATGCCCGCCGCGTCCAGGGCGTCCTTGGCGGACTGGGTATAGGCCCGCACCAGCCCCCCCGCCCCCAGCAGGATACCGCCGAAGTAGCGGGTCACCACGCAGCAGACGTTGGTGACCCCCTCCCGCTGGAAGACGTTGAGCATGGGCTGGCCCGCCGTGCCCTGAGGCTCCCCGTCGTCGGAGTAGCGCTCCACGCCCCCCTCCCGGATGCGGTAGCACCAGCAGTGGTGGCGGGCGTCGTAGTGCTTTTTCCGGATCTCCTCTATGCGGGCCCGGGCCTCCCCCTCGCTCTCCACCGGCCAGACGTGGCCGAGAAAGCGGGAGCGCTTCTCCACCAGCTCGGTCTCGGACGCTCCGGTGGGGATGAAATACTCGGTCATCGCTCCCACTCCCTTCGGGTGACGGCAAAGTAGTGGGCCAGCCGGGTCTCGCCCAATTGCTCCACCGCTTCAATACGGGAGAGGCGGTAGGTCATGCCGCACTTCTGCATGACCCGCTTGGACTTGCGGTTGCCGTCGTAGTAGGCCGCCCACAGGGCCTGGTAGCCCAGGTCGGCGAAGGCGTGGCGGATAATCTCCTTCACCGCCTCGGGGATCAGCCCCTGGCCCCAGCAGTCCCGGGCCAGGGAATAGCCGATCTCCTCGCTGGGCGTCCCCAGCTCCGTGCGGTGCCGGTCCACAAAGCCCGCCGAACCGATCAGGCGGCCGTCGGACTTGCGGAGCACCGCCAGGGCATCCGAGGGGACGAAGATGTTCTCGATGACCTGTCGGCTCTCCTCCACGCTCCGGTGGGGGCGCCACCCCGCCGGGGGGCCCACCTCCGGGTGGCTGGCGTAGGCGTACAGCCCCTCCGCATCGTCCAGGGTGAAGGGGCGCAGGAGCAGGCGGTCAGTCTCCAGTAACTGCATGGCGGTTCCTCCTTATATCGCAAGCATTGAACCCCCTCGGAGCGCGGAGGGGGTATCGCGCCGTTTACGGCGCCTCTCAGTCCTCCCAGGGCTCCTTGGGGGGCGTCCAGCCCGACACGATATAGTCCTTCAGGCGGCCAAGCTGGACGGGGGTACACACCGCCTCCACCTCGATGGCCTCGCCGTAGTCCACCCGCTCCACCTTGGCCTGCCGGTGGAGCATGTCCACCACGCCGCCCTGGTCGTAGGGCAGGCGGAGCACCACCCGGCAGGCGCCGGTGTCCAGGCGGCCGCCGATTTTCTTCAGCAGCTCGTCCAGCCCCTGGCCGGTCTTGGCCGAGATGGACACGATGTCCGCCCCGTGGGGAAGGATGTCGCCGGTAAATCTGTCGCACTTGTTGAACACGTCGATGCGGGGGGTCTGCTCCGCCCCCAGCTCCACGATGAGCTGCTCCACCACCGCCGCCTGCTCCCGCCACAGGGGATTGGAGGCGTCGATGACGTGGAGGAGCAGGTCGGCGTAGCTCAGCTCCTCCAGCGTGGCCTTAAAGGCCTCCACCAGATGGTGGGGCAGCTTGCGGATGAAGCCCACGGTGTCGCTGAGCAGCACGGTGCAGGTGTCGCTGATCTCCAGCGTCCGGGTGGTGGTGTCCAGGGTGTCGAACAGCCGGTTGTTGGCGGGGATGTCCGCCCCGGTCAGCCGGTTGAGCAGGGTGGACTTGCCCGCGTTGGTATAGCCCACGATGGCCACCACCGGCACCTCGTTCTTCTCCCGGCGGGTGCGCCTGGGTGGCCCCACCCGCCGCACCTGCTCCAGCTCCTCCCGCAGCTTCTGGATCTTGCGGCGGATGTGCCGCCGGTCGGTCTCCAACTGGGTCTCGCCGGGGCCGCGGGTGCCGATGGCGCCCTCCTGGCGCTCCAGGTGGGTCCACATGCCCAGCAGCCGGGGCAGCAGATACTGGTACTGGGCCAGCTCCACCTGGAGCCGTCCCTCCCGGGTGCGGGCCCGCTGGGCGAAGATATCCAGGATCAGGGCCGCCCGGTCCAGCACCTGGACGCCCAGCTCCTCCGACAGCACCCGCTGCTGGGAGGGGGACAGGGGGTTATCCACCACCACCATGTCCGCCCCCATGGCCCCCACCAGCTCCTTCACCTCAGCCGCCTTGCCCTCGCCGATGAAGGTGCGGGGATCGGGGGCGTCCTTGTTCTGGAACACGGTGCCCACGCACACGCCCCCCGCAGTCTCCAGCAGATCGGCCAGCTCCTCCATGGAGGTGTCGTCGGCGTTTTCCTCGGCCGACAGGCAGTGGGCGTTCAGGCCCACCAGCACCGCCCGGTTTTTCGCTTGCTTTGTCTCGTTTTCCGTCATACCGTCCTCCGCGCCGCGGGCCGCAGCCCCGGCGTCAGTTTTTCTTCAGCACTTCCACAATCTCCCCGATGAAGATGCGGTGGTAATCCTTTTCGGGGTACCACTTCCCGTCCAGCTCTCCGTCCAGGAAGTGGGTCGGGTCCATGTCCTGCCAGTACGCCTTTTTACACACCAGCACCAGCCCGGCCTCCTCAAAGTAGGGCGCGCCGCACGCCGCCCCGGCCACCGTGAAGCCGCACTCCTTGACCTTATCCACGTCCCGGCCGCTCTTGGAGCCGCACAGGGCCAGGGCCTTCCGGTACTCCTCCCCGAAGAAGGAGAGGGTGAAGCAGTCCTCCCGCTCCACAAATTCCAGGGTGTACCGCTGGGGGCGGATGTAGACCGTGGCCACCGGCTTTCCCCACAGCACGCCCAGGCCGCCCCAACTGGCCGTCATGGTGTTGCACCGCTCCGCCGTCCCGGCGGTGACCAGCATCCACTGCTCGCCGATCATGGAAAAGACGTTCTGGTCCAGCTCCTTGGGGTCAATTCTGCTAAACATCGCTCTTACCTCCATCCGTTGATCACCGTGTCCGGATCGTCCACATAGACCGAAACCTCGCCGCACTGGGGGCAGACCGCGGCCTTCAGAATTCCCATCCGTCCGTCGCCGCGCACGAAGCTTCCCCCATTGTCGATGAAAATTTCATGTTTATGCCCATCCTCCTTGACGTTCCAGCCCTCCAACATCTCTGTCCCGCAGCGCAGGCACTTGCGCATAGCCGTCTCCCTCCTTATTCTTATGCCGCTCCGGCGGCTGGTATCCTTCCGATGCAAAAGAGCCCGTACCGAAACCGGTACGGGCTCTTACATACGAACTTACTTCTTGTCCAGGCCGAACTTCTTGTTGAAGCGGCTGACGCGTCCGCCAGTATCCACCATCTTCTGCTTGCCGGTGAAGAAGGGGTGACACTTGGAGCAGACTTCCACGCGAATGTCCTTCTTGGTAGATCCGGTTTCGATCACATTACCGCAAGCACACTTGATCGTGGTCTGTTCGTAGTTGGGATGGATGCCTTCCTTCATGGTGTGTTCACCTCTTTCTCGTTCTGGATGAGGCGGCGCAGCAAACCTCCACGCCTTATAAACGCTAGGATAGTATAGCACAGGAAAACCGGAATTGCAACTGTTTTTTCGAGAAATTTTTCAAGTTGCCAGCGGCCCTTCACACATCCACCGCCTGATCCAGGGCGAAAAACCACAGGCACCGGCGGATCACCGGCTTCCCGGTGATCTCCTCCAGCGCCCGGCTGTAGGCCGCGAGCTGGGGCCGGTACTCCTCCGCCCGGGCCGCTACAGAGCGCCGGTCCACCCGGTCGGTCTTGAAGTCCACCACGGTGATGCCCTCCAGAGTCTCAAAGCAGCAGTCCACCACGCCCTGGAGGAGCACCTGCTCCTCCGCCCCGGCCTGGGGGTAGTAGTCCGCCGCCGGAACCAGGATGGAGAACTTGAACTCCCTCCGCAGGGAGGTGGAGGCCATCAGCTCCCGCCCCAGGGGAGAGGCGAAAAAGGCCGCGATTTTGGCCGGGTCCACCGCCTCCCCCTGCTGGGGGGTGAGGAAGGCCCGCTCCACCAGCCGGGCGATCTCGGCCCGCACCTGCTCCACGCGCTCCGTCCGCTCGAAGTCGATGTACTGCATGACCAGGTGGAGGGCGGTGCCCTTCTGGGCCGGGGTGAGGCCGAACTCCTCGGCGGCGAACCGGGGCCGCCCCAGGCGGATGGGCCGGGGGGGCCGGACCGCCGCCTCGGCCGCCTCCTCGTCCAGCGCCCGCCCCTTGAGCTGGGTGGCGGTGAGCTTGGAGGGCAGCTCCACCTCCGCCCCGTGGGGATAATGCCAGGCCAGCCGGGCCGCCAGGGCGGCGGTCTCCTCCCCCGCCCCCGCGGAAATCATCTCGCCGTCCGGGGGACCGGATGGGGAAATGGCGCTCTCCTCCGGCTCCGCCTGGAACTCCGCCCCGTCCACAAAGCGGATATCCCAGGCCGGGCCGAAGTCCGCCGCCGGGACGGGCACCTGCACCCCCGCGGCCCGGCGGAGGACCTCCCCGTCGGGCCGGGCCAGGGCGGGCAGCAGCACCCACTGCCCCACGCTCTGGCACCCGGCCAGCACCTGGGGCTCCACCGGACAGGCCGCGTCGGGGGCCAGCTTCTCCAGATCCCGCGCCCCGCCGGTGAGGGCCACCGACAAAATCAGCTTCTCCTTGGCCCGGGTCATGGCCACATAGAGCAGCCGCAGCTCCTCGGCCATCATCTCCAGCTCCAGCTTCCGGGCCACCGCCCGGCGGGCCAGGGTGGGATACTCCATCCCCCGCTCCACGTCCAGCCGCTTGGGACCCACCCCCAGCTTGGGGTGGAACAGGATGGGCCGGCTCATGTCCTCCCGGTTGAGCCTCCGCGCCAGCCCGCAGAGGAGCACCACGGGGAACTCCAGCCCCTTCGACTTGTGGATGCTCAGGATGCGCACGCCGCCCCCCTCCCGGCCGGGGGCGGGCAGGGCCAGCTTGGCCCCGTTCTCCCGCAGCCGGGTCAGGTAGGACAAAAAGCCGAACAGGCCCTTGTGGCCCGCCCCCTCGAAGCGGCGGGCCAGCTCCGCCAGGGTGAGCAGGTTGGACTGCCGCTCCTCCCCCCGCTCCATGGCACCGAACACCCCCAGCAGATTGGTGCGGTCGTAGAGCTGCCAGAGCAGCTCGTGGCTGCTCAGCTCCCCCGCGCCGAAGCGCAGCTCGTCCAGCTCGGTCAGAAAGGCCCGGCTGTCCTCCCCGCCGTCGGCGGTCAGGGCGGCGTAGAAGTCGGTATCGGGGCTGGCAGCCCGGAGCTCCGCCAGCCGGTCGGCGGAGAAGCCGTACACCGGGGAGCGGAGGACGGAGATGAGGGGCACGTCCTGCCGGGGGTTGTCCACGATTTGGAGCAGGGAGAGGGCCACGTTCACCTCGGTGGCGGCGAAGAAGTCGCCGCCGCCCTCCGCCTCCCAGGGGATGTCCCGCTCCCCCAGGGCGCGGGCGTAGTGGTGGAGCACCGTGTTGGGGGAGCGGAGTAAAATCACGATGTCTGCCGGGCGGACGGGCCGCTCGCCGCCCTCGCCGTCGGAGACAGGAAAGCCCCCGTCCACCAGCGTCCGGATGCGCTTGGCCGCAAAGCGGGCCTCGATGAGATCCCGGGCGGTCTTCTCCTCCTCCCCCTCGGCGGAGGCGTCCACCGCGTCCAGCTCCACGGCGTAGCGGCCGTCGGGCGGGAAGGGCGCGCCGGGGTAGAGGGCCTCGTCGGCGGTGTAGTCCATCTCGCCGAAGTCGGCGGACATGACGCTGCGGAACACAAAGTTGGCCCCCTCCAGCACCTCCGGCCGGGAGCGGAAGTTCCGGGACAGGATGAGCCGCCGCTCCTCCCCCTCCGCCGCCCGGGTGTAGTCGGCAAAGGCGCGGTACTTGCCCAGGAAGATGGTGGGATCGGCCAGGCGGAAGCGGTAGATGGACTGCTTCACATCCCCCACCAGGAAGAGGTTCCTCCCCTCCCGGGACAGGGCGGTGAAGATGGCGTTCTGCACCTCGTTGGTGTCCTGGTACTCGTCCACCATGATCTCGTCGTACCGGGCGGACCACTGGCGGGCCAGCTCGGTGGGAGCTCCGTCCTCCCCCACCAGCAGGCGCACCGCCATGTGCTCCAGATCGGCGAAGTCCACCATGCCCCGGCGGGCCTTCTCGGCGGCGTAGGCCCCCTCGAAGTCCTTCACCAGGGCGAACAGCCCCCGCACCGCCGGGTGCACCGCCCGGAGATCCTCCAGGAGATCCGCCCCGCAGTCCTCGAACCACTCCCCCAGTTTCTCCATCCGCTTTTTGCAGGTGCTCCGGATGGCCTTCACCTGCTCCGCCGCGTCGGGGCAGTCCACCATCTTCTTGCGCCCCGCCGCCGGGAAGGGGATGGGCAGGGCGGCCCGGGCCGCGTCCCACCCCCGCCGCGTCCCCTCCACAAAGGCGTCCAGGGCCGCCAGGGTGGCGGAGAGGCTGGGGGCGTAATTGGCGTCCAGATTGGCGTCGCAGGGGCACAGCTCCAGGGCCCGGGCAATCTTGTCCCGCCAGTAGGCCCCCTGCCGCCCCGCGTCGTCCAGCAGCAGGCGGCCCCAGGGGGTCTCCCCCGGGTCGTCTACCCCCTCCAGGGCAAAGGCCCGCTCCTGCCCGTCCAGCCAGGCGGCGGGATTGGGGTGGGCCTGCACCCGCCCCCGGATGTCCAGCACGATCTGCATGAGCCGGCTGTCGTCCCGCCCGGCGGACATGGTGTCCACCAGCCGGGCGAAGTCGCTCCCCTCGGCGATGTCCTCATAGCGCCGGTCCAGCACATCGTTGAGGGCGCGGAGCATGAGGATGCCCGCCTCCCCCTCGTCGCACAGGCGGAAGTCCGGATCCAGCTCCAGCAGGTGGCCGCACTCCCGCAAAAGCTGGGCGCAGAAGGCGTGGACAGTGGAGATCTGGGCCTTATAGACCAGGGTGGCCTGCCGCCGCAGGTGGGCGTCGGTGGGGCGCTCCGCCAGCCGGGCGGACAGCTCCTCCACGATGCGGCCCCGCAGCTCGGCGGCGGCGGCCTTGGTGTAGGTGATGACCAGGAAGCGGTCGATGTCCAGCCCCTCCCCCTCCACCCGGGCCAGGAGCCGCTCCACCAGTACCCGGGTCTTGCCGGAGCCGGCGGCGGCGGACACCAGCAGCCCGCCGCCCCGGTTGTCCACCGCAGCCTGCTGTTCACTTGTCAGGGAAAAGGCCATAGGGCGCTCCTTTCCGCTCAGCGGGGATGGGTTCGGTTCAGTCCTCCCACTTTTTGGCGTGGGCTTCGTTCCAGATCTCCGGGCTGCCCACGCCCACCTCGTCGTAGCGGTAGACGGGGTTCTTCCCCGCCCTGCGCTGCTTCTGGTAGTCCCTGAGCACCCGGATGGCCTTTCCGCCCAGCAGCAGGATGGCCACCAGGTTGACCAGGGCCATCAGGCCCATCAGCACATCGGCCAGATCCCACACCATGGAGAAGCTCATCTGCGCGCCAATGAAAATGGCGGCCACACAGGTCAGCCGGAACACCAGCAGCCCGGTCTTGGAGTCCCGGATGAAACGGAAGTTGGACTCGGTGTAGTAGTAGTTGCCCACCAGGGAGCTGAAGGCGAACAGGAAGATGGAGACGGTGATGAACAGGGGGCCGAAGGGGCCCACCTGGCTGTGCACCGCCGCCTGGACAAAGTTCATGCCCTCGGAGTAGGCGTCGATGGGCACGCCGGAGAGGAGCAGCATGAAGGCGGTGGTGGAGCAGATGAGGATGGTGTCGATGAACACGGAGAGCATCTGCACCAGCCCCTGCTTCACCGGGTGGGACACGTCGGCGG
>OCAN01001342.1_pt1 | contig 12742 bp, 10 predicted proteins | sample 1538321 | NCBI WGS metagenome assembly OCAN01 (sample SAMEA2580294, study PRJEB22360) | human gut metagenome | biome: human gut; feature: human-associated habitat; material: faeces | place: Denmark | collected 2008/2010 | reverse complement strand
GGTATTGGTGGGTCTGATGAGCCGCTGGCCATCCGTGAGGCCGATGAGCTTTCCCACGCGGCGCTGGATATTGCCCTTGCCCGCGGCGGCGACCAGGCTGTTGTCAGACAGGATGAAAAAATGGCCTTTTATGGTGGAACCACTGAAGCCACGGAAAAACGAACCAAGGTGAAAGCCAGGGTAAAAGCCCACGGCCTCAGAGAGCTTATCCGCGAATCCGACAATGTCCTGATCATGGGGCATCAGACACCGGATATGGACTGCCTCGGCGCAGCAGTCGGCCTTCTGGGCGCCTGCAAGGCGCTCAATAAAACCGGTAAAATTGTCATCAAAGAGATTAACTACAGCATCAAGGAGCTGTTCCAGTACTTGATGGAAAACGACGAGTACCGGGATTCCTTTATCAAGCCAAAGGAAGCAGAGGACTACATTACACCCAATACCCTGCTGATCATTGTGGATACTCAGAACGCCAATTATCTCGAGGTTCCAGAGCTGATCGACCAAATCGAAAAGATTGTGGTCATTGACCATCACCGGCGTTCTGGAAAATTCATTGAAAAAACGGTGCTTAACTATACAGAGGCCTATGCCTCATCGACCTGTGAATTGATCACCGAGCTGCTTCAGTACCTTGATGAAAAGGAAAGTATGAACGAAACCGAGGCAAACGCCCTTATGGCAGGTATGTGTATGGACACAAAGATGTTCACCTTTAAAACAGGGGTACGTACCTTTGAGGCGGCCTCTTATCTCCGCCGTAAAGGTGCGGACACCATTATCGCCAAAACCATGCTACAGGATGACCTCGCAACCTATGCCACCCGGTCAGAAGCGGTGCGGAACGCGAAGATCTATTTTGACAGCATTGCCATTTCCCAGTTGGAAAACGAATCGGAATACGCCAAGATCATTGCTGCCCAGGCGGCGGATGAACTGTTAAATATCAAGGGAATCAACGCGTCCTTCATCCTGTTAAAAAGCGGCAGCGGGCTGGTTATCAGCGGCCGTTCCATGGGTGAGGTCAATGTTCAGCTGATCCTTGAAAAAATGGGCGGCGGCGGCCATCTGGCCATTGCAGGCGCCCAGCTTCCAGATATCAATGATCTGGATGTCGGAAAACAGATGCTGCTCAGTGCCATTGAAGAATATATGAAAGAGAGAGAAGAAAAATGAAAGTAGTTTTATTAGAAGATGTTCAAAATGTCGGCAAAGCCGGCGAAATTGTCAATGTTAAGGATGGCTACGGCCGTAACTTTTTGATTAAAACCAACAAGGGTCTTCCGGGAACAAAGGAAAATATTGCCAAGGCAGAGGAAGCCCAGGCTCTGAAAAAACAACAGATGGAAGAAGAACGCCAGGCTGCTGTGGCTTTGGCAAAGGTCATTGACGACACGACCATCACCATCGCTGAAAAAGCAGGGGAAGACGGAAAGCTTTTTGGCTCTGTCACCAGCAAGGATATTGCTGAAGCCCTGGAAGCCCAGAAAGAAATCAAAGTGGACAAACGCAAGATCGCTTTAAACGCGCCGGTCAGAAATGTCGGACGCATTGAGGTAAAGGTTAAAACCTATGCCGGCGTTGAAGGCAACCTGACAGTTGTGGTTGAAGCTGCAAAATAAATTTGGAAATCCGTGCCGATTTCCTGGGAAATTTTTTTGAAAAGGAGGTGAAATCAGGTGATTAACCCGAAGACTCCGCCCCATAACCTTGAAGCAGAGCAGTCGGTTCTCGGGGCGATTTTGCTGGAAGAATCCAATATTGCCAGGGCAGAGGAACTGCTGTCGCCGGACGACTTTTACAGTACCGCCAATGCCCGGATATTTGAGTGTATGCTGGCGCTGCATGATGAAAGACGGCCAATCGATACCGTAACTCTGATCAATATGCTTAAAAACCGGGGCGTTCTTGAAGAAATCGGCGGGCCGTCCTATATCGCGGGCTTGGTTGACCAGGTCCCCATGTATACAAACTATGAGGAATACTGTAAGATTGTTCAGGAAAAGTCGGTCATACGCAACCTGATTGACACCGCCACCGAAATCCTCAATGAAAGCTACGGCCAGTATGATGATGTGGAATCTGTCATTGAAAGTGCCGAGCAGAGTATTTTTAAGGTTTCGCAGGGAAAAAAACGCGGAGACTTTGAGCCTATCAGCGAAACCCTTGGTGAAACCCTGATGCAGATTGAGACCATTCAGCAGAACCAGGGGAATCTGACCGGCCTGACCACAGGCTTTTCAGAGCTTGATCTTTATACCTCTGGTCTGCAGAGGTCTGACCTGATCTTCGTGGCGGCGCGCCCCTCCATGGGTAAAACGGCCTTTGCCTTAAACCTGGCCCAGAACGCTGCCCTGAAGGAAAATGCCGCAGTCGCTATTTTCAGTCTTGAAATGTCCAAGGCCCAGCTGGTACAGCGTATGCTCTGCGCGGAATCCCTGGTCGACAGCAATAAGATCCGTACAGGGGAGCTTTCACCAGAGGATTGGGAGAGTATCTCCCTTGGCTATAGTCATCTATACAATACCAATATTTTTATTGACGACACCCCAGGGGTGACCCTGTCAGAGGTACGGTCAAAATGCCGCCGTCTCAAAACAGAAAAGGGACTGGATTTGATTCTTATCGACTACCTTCAGCTCATGAGCGGCAGGGGAAAAGCGGAGAACAGGCAGAATGAAATCTCGGAGATTTCAAGAGGTTTGAAGGGGCTTGCCCGTGAAATGGACTGCCCGCTGATCTGCCTGTCACAGCTCAGCCGTGCGCCGGATGCAAGGACAGACCATCATCCCATGCTTGCCGACCTCCGTGAATCCGGCTCCATCGAGCAGGATGCCGATGTGGTTATGTTTTTATACCGTGACTACTACTATAACAAAGAATCTGAGCCTCATATCGCCGAGCTCGATATTGCCAAGCAGCGTAATGGCCCGACCGGCCGCCTGAAGCTCGCATGGCTGCCTGAATACACCAAATTCAATGATCCTGCGCCTGATTTTTATGAGGACCCGGGGTACTAAATTTGGTGGTGCAGCGGGAATGGTGAGGCGGTTTTCAAGCTGCGGTACAATGGAAATCTGTGGTTATTGAATGGAGAATGGAAATTATTTTTTTATTGAAGGTTACCTTGGCGTTCAGGGTAAGAAGGGTTTCATATGAATAAGTATGATGTAATCATAATCGGCGCCGGCCCTGCCGGCATTTTTGCTGCGCTTGAGCTTAAAAAGGAAAAACCTGAGCTCAGTATTTTAATGCTGGAAAAGGGTAATGCCATCGAAAAACGGATTTGTCCAAAAAGGAAGACCGGCGTGTGTGTGGGATGTAAGCCCTGCAATATCACGACGGGGTTTGCCGGAGCGGGCGCTTACTCAGACGGGAAGCTCTCGCTGTCGCCGGATGTCGGCGGAGAGCTGCCGGATTATATCGGTTATGAAAAAACCGAAGAACTTATCGCCTATGTGGATGAGCATTATCTGCGTTTTGGGGCAGATCCCAAGGTACATGGTCTCGATAATCCGGAGAAAATCCGCGAGATAAGAACAAAGGCCATCCAGAGTAATCTAAAGCTTATCGAATGCCCCATACGCCACATGGGGACAGAGGTTGGCTACACCATCTATAAGCGCATTCAGGATCATTTGATCCATGATCTGGGAGTAGAAATCAAGTTCCGCGATCCGGTAAAAAGCCTGATCGTGGAGGATGGCGTGGCCGTTGGTGTGAACGCTGACGGCGAATACTACGCGGACAAAATTTTAGCCGGTGTAGGCCGTGAGGGTTCGGAATGGTTTAAAGCCATGTGCGACACCTACGGCGTAGACACCACAGTGGGCAAGGTGGATATCGGTATCCGGCTTGAAACCCGCAACGAAATCATGAAGGAAATTAACGATGCCCTTTATGAGGGTAAGCTGGTCTACTATACGCCAACCTTTGACGACGCAGTGCGGACCTTCTGCTCAAATCCCGGCGGAGTTGTTTCAACGGAATACTATGATGACAATCTGGCAGTGGTCAATGGCCACAGCTACAAATCAGACACTCTAAAAACAGACAACACCAATTTTGCGCTGTTGGTTTCCAAAGGCTTTACCGAGCCTTTTAACGCGCCCATCGCCTACGGCAAGCACATTGCCAGCCTTGGAAACATGCTGACCGGGAATAAGATTCTTGTGCAGCGCTACGGCGACTTTATCAGAGGCCGGAGAACCAACGAGGAAAGGCTTCACCGAAACAATATCCGACCGACTCTCAAGGATGCAGTGCCGGGAGACTTGTGTCTGGTGCTTCCGTACCGCATTATGAAGGATATCGACGAAATGATCCAGGCGCTGGACCATGTATCACCGGGTCTGGCCAGTGATGAGACCCTGCTTTACGGAGTAGAGGTCAAATTCTACTCCAACAAGGTGGCTGTGGATGAAAATTTTCAGACTAATATTAAAAACCTGTACGTGCTGGGCGACGGGGCTGGAATCACCCGCGGCCTGATGCAGGCCTCTGTCAACGGCGTCTATGTGGCGCGAAATTTGTTTGATTAAAAATGGAGAATGACATGCCGGGAAAACTATACATTGTCGGAACACCCATCGGTAATCTTGAGGATATTACGCTGAGGGCTCTCAGGATTTTGAAGGAAGTGGACGTGATTGCCGCGGAGGACACCCGACATACGGTCAAACTGCTCAATCATTTTGAGCTTAAGAAGCACCTGCTGGCCTATCATCAGCACAATGAGCAGAGCGGAAGTGAAAAGCTGCTGGAGCTTTTGGCAGAGGGTAAAGATATTGCCCTGGTCAGCGACGCGGGAATGCCCGTTATCTCTGACCCTGGCTCGGTTATTGTCAGCCGGTGTAATGAAGCTGGAATCCCGGTGGAGGTGGTACCCGGACCAAACGCCGGACTTTGCGCACTCGTGCTCTCAGGCATTGATGCCCGGGCCTTTACCTTTATGGGGTTTTTAGGAAAACAAAACAAAGAGATCCGCGGGGGTATTGAGAAAATAGCCGCCTCTGAAAATACGGTTATTCTCTACGAAACGCCCCACAGACTGGTGAAAACACTGGAAGCTATGGTTCAGGTCATTCCGGACCGAAAAATGAGTATTTCCAGGGAAATAACAAAAAAATATGAAGAGACCCGAATGGGCACAGTTCAGGAGCATCTGGACTGGTATTCTGAAAATCCACCCAAAGGTGAGTTTGTGCTGGTCATTGAAGGAGGCGATGGCCTTCCGTCAGACAGCCAGGATTTGACAGCCCTTTCTCTGGATGAGCACATGGCCCATTATGAAGACCAGGGCATGGGCGAAAAGGAAGCCATGAAGCAGGTGGCCAGAGACCGGGGCGTGAGCAAGCGGGATATCTATAATCTGATCAAACGGTAATTTGAAAACAATTGAAAATGGAAAATTATAGTACAAATCTGCCTCTGGCAGATTTGATTGGATGGGACTAAGTCGCTTTAGAGATCAGCATGAACGCCATGCTAAAGCAAGTTAGGGGCAGACATCTCGGGTATTTGCGGGCGTCGCTCTGCCACTTTTTAGTGCGGTGGCCGCCCTTTTAATCCCTTAAAAGAATTCGTTAATTTTCCATTGCCTTAAAAGTGCTTGCATTTTAAAAATATTTGGATATAATAGTATAGTAATAAATTGAATATGAACTGCGATGAAGAGAAGAGTACATTCGGAGGAAGCATACAGAGAACCGGGAAAGGTGAAAGCCGGCTGTGGACAAGGAATGGAAGATGGCCTCGGAGCATGCTTTGGTGAGGGCTGCCGCCTAAGCCAGGGCCGCGGAAAGCGTTAAAAACAAATAATAAACCCTGCCGGTTTATTAGCTGAGCCGTCTGCCGTGAGACAGGCGGAAAGTAAGGTGGTAACACGAGAGCTTCGTCCTTATATGGAGGGGCTCTCTTTATTTTTAGAAATTTTCAAGGAGGAAATATGATGGAAGAAAAGAAAACTTTTTATGTGACAACCCCGATTTATTATCCAAGCGGGGATTTACACATCGGCCATACCTACACCACCGTAGCCGCCGATACTCTGACCCGTTTTAAAAAGCTGACGGGCTACGATGCCTATTTTCTGACCGGTACCGATGAACACGGCCAGAAGATTCAAAAGGCTGCTGAGGAAAAGGGCGTCACCCCACAGGCCTATGTGGATGACGTGGTGGGAAGAATTAAAGAGCTGTGGAAGCTGATGAACATCAACTACGACCAGTTTATCCGTACCACAGACCCGGAACATGAGAAAACCATCCAGCAGATTTTTAAAAAGCTTTATGACCAGGGCGATATTTACAAAGGAAAATATGAAGGCTGGTACTGCACTCCCTGCGAATCCTTCTGGACGGAAAGCCAGCTGGTGGACGGCAACTGCCCGGACTGCGGACGTCCGGTTGAAAAAGCTTCCGAAGAGGCTTACTTCTTTAAGATGTCAAAATACGCAGACCGCTTACTTAAGTACATCGAAGACCATCCGGATTTTATTCAGCCGGAATCCCGGAAGAATGAAATGATCAACAATTTTATCAAGCCCGGCCTTCAGGATCTCTGCGTTTCCAGAACCTCCTTCAGCTGGGGCGTTCCGGTAACCTTTGACCCGGGGCATGTGGTGTATGTCTGGATCGACGCTCTGCCGAACTATATCTCGGCTCTTGGCTATCTGAATGACAAGCCGCAGCTCATGGATAAATACTGGCCCGCGAATGTGCATCTGGTCGGTAAGGACATCATCCGCTTTCATACCATCTATTGGCCGATTATTCTCATGGCACTGGACCTTCCGCTGCCGGAACACGTATACGGCCACGGATGGATTTTATTAAAGGGTGGAAAAATGTCCAAATCTGTAGGCAATGTTGTCGACCCGGTAGAGCTGGCTGAAAAATATGGCGTGGATGCACTGCGCTACCATGTGCTGCGTGAAATGACCTACGGCGCAGACGGTATTTATAACGAAGATCTGCTGGTCAGCCACATCAATTCTGACCTGGCCAATGACCTGGGCAATCTCCTGAGCCGGACAGTGGCCATGACCGTGAAATACTTTGACGGCGTGATTCCAGCTGAGCGTGAAAGCGGTGATTTTGACGCCGAGCTCATTGCTCTGGCAGAGGAAACTCCAGGTGTTGTGGAAGATTACATGAATAAGCTGGATTTCAGCCGCGCGCTGGAAGCGGTCTGGAAGCTGGTTTCCCGCACCAATAAATACATTGATGAGACACAGCCATGGGTTTTGATCAAAGATCCTGAAAAGAAAGCCCGTCTGGCAATGGTGATGTATAACCTGACAGAGTCTCTCAGAATAATTTCTGTACTCGTAAGCTCTGCAATGCCCGATACCGGCGTTAAGATTGCCGATGAACTTAAGGTACCAGAAGAACTCAGGACCTGGGAAAGTATCCAGTCCTTTGGAAAATACCCGGACGGCATCCAGGTAGAGCGCTGTGAACCAATCTTCCCGAGAATTGAAGTGAAGAAGGAAAAACAAGAACAGAAACAGCCGCCTAAAAAGGAAAAACAGGCCAAGAAGGAAGAAAAAGCCGAGGTGCCAGAAGGCCTGATCACCATCGATGATTTTGCCAAGGTTGAGATGAAAGTCGCAGAGGTCATCTCCTGCGAACAGCATCCTGACGCAGACCGCCTGCTGGTGTTCCAGCTGGATCTGGGAACAGAAAAGCGCCAGATTATCTCTGGAATCGCCAAATACTATAAGCCTGAAGACCTTGTGGGCAAAAAGGTTATTGTCTGTACAAATCTGAAGCCGGTCATGCTGAGGGGACTGGAGTCCAACGGGATGATTCTTTCCGCTGTTAAGGGGAAAAAACTGAGTATTTTAACAGTCGACGGCGATGTAATCCCGGCTGGCGGCAAAGTAAGCTAAAAGGATAAAACTTAATTTCTATTGAAAATAACACAAAATCTTCTGTTTAATGATATAATAGTCAGAGAACAGGAGGTTTTTTTTGGATTCTGTAATCAATTTGACAACGAGTAAAAAAAGAATATTGGCAGCACTGGCGACAGTGGCGGTGCTGAGCCTGAGCCTGTCGCTCTGCTATCATATGATGGGGTTTGATGAACGTTACCTGAACACAGCGGGGCTGTGTGTGTTTATGATCGGTCTGGCTGTCTTTTCAAATATAGAGTGCAGGGAGCGTGCAGCGGCTCTGTGGAATGTGCTGCTGCTTGTCCTGACCTCAGCCTTTTCTTATACCATTTTCCAGATATTTCAGGAAGCACCCTTTGATACAGAGGGAATCCGCCTGTTTTTAAATCTGGCCTGCTGTATGGCAGTCTATGTTTTTTTATATATTTTAACAGGGCGGATGAGAGCATCCTTGATGGGCGGAGGAGTTCTTCTGTATATTTTTGGGTTGGCGGGCTACTTTGTCCGTCTGTTCAGAGGAGATACACTGCTCTATACGGATCTGTTTTCAGCGAAAACAGGACTTCAGGTCGCCTCAGCCTATCACTTTGAGCTCAGCGGCACGATTCTGCTGGCGGCGCTGGTTCTGGCAGCGCTGTTGTTTTGGGCCTTTAAAGCAGACAGACGCGTCCGGGATAAATATAAAAGCCGCAGGCTGCGCCTGACGGCCTTTGCAGCCCTGACCATCACCTTTGGTTTGTTTTTCGAGACCAATGTGGAGCGGTATTACTATGCCTGGGATATGCCAGTTAACGGCTATCCTTATACCTTTACCGTCAATGCCAAGCTCTCACATGTCAGAGAGCCTGAAGGATATGATCTGGCATTTTTGGGTGAGAGCATCAAAAACGTACAGCAGCCCATGACCACAGGAGCTGTCGGCCGGGGCGGGACAACGGAAAAAGCCGCTGCCGGCCCTGGAATGAAAGACAGCCATAAGCCCAATATCATTGCTATTATGAATGAGTCTTTCAGTGACCTGCGGGCCGTGGGGGATTTTTCAACCAATATTGACTACATGCCTTTCATTGACAGTCTGAAGGAAAATACCATTAAAGGGAATCTCTACGTGTCGGTTTTCGGCGGTGGCACCTGTGACTCCGAATACGCTTTTCTGACAGGAAACACCACGGCTTATCTGCCGGAAAACGCGAGGCCCTATCAGCTTTATATCAAGGGTCCGGCTCCCGGGCTCACGTCGACGCTGAACCATGAGGGCTACAGCAGCTACGCCATCCACCCCGGAGAGCGTAACGCCTGGAACCGCGATAAGGTTTATCCAAATTTTGGATTTCAGCAGTTTTTTTCAGAAGAAGAATTTATGGAATCGCAGACAATCAGAGAAAAATGGGTCAGCGATACGGCTACCTATGACAAGGTCATTGAGCTTTATGAAAATAAAGGCGACAATCCGCTGTTTGTCTTTGATGTGACCATCCAGAACCATGCCGGTTACCAGCTGAATGCCGATGATCTGGAGCCTGTGCTTCTGGAGGGGATGGAGGGAAGTTATCCTGAAACTGAGCAGTATTTATCGCTGATGCGCAGCTCTGACGCGGCGTTTAAAAATCTGATCGACTATTTCAGCAGTCAGGATGAGCCCACGCTGGTGGTCATGTTTGGCGATCATCAGGCGTATATCGAGCAGGCTTTTTATGAAGAGCTCATGCAGAAGCCTCTGGACCAGTGGAGCACAGAGGAGCTGCAGAGGCGCTATGTCACCCCCTTTGTCATCTGGGCAAATTACGACATCCCAGAAGCTCAGGTGGATAAGCTGAGTGTAAACTATCTTTCCAGCCTGCTGCTTGCGCAGGCGGGTATCCAGGGGACACCCTACAATGATTATTTAATGAAGCTGTCCAAAACACTGCCGGTCATCAATACGGTAGGGATCATTGACAAGGAAGGGCAGTACTTCAGAAAGGGTGATCCGACCGTCCATGACCGTGAGGTTCTGGAGTATCAGCAGATACTCTACAATAACATGCTGGATACGGCGAGGCGGCGAAACGATTTGTTTTACCCGGCTTCAGACTTTTAACTAAAAAATCCCCGGATCATTTGATCCGGGGATTTTTACTTATTTTTTCAATTTAAAGCCGTCAGTCATCACCTTGATGACATCGCACACGATCTTGGACTGCTCGTCATCGAGCCCTTCCATTGCAGTGGACAGAAAGTGAATCCGGCTGGTAAAGGATTCGACGGGGAAATCGGTAAGAAGTGCGCTGACAGGAACCTCCAGTGCTTCGGAGATGGTGATGAGCGTTTCAAGTTTGGGCAGATGGGTGCCGCGTTCCAGCATGCTCAGATAATTCGGTGTAATATGAACACGTTCCGCGAGCTGGTACTGCGTCAGTTTTTTATCAAGACGGGCTTCACGAATATGCCTGCCAATAACTTTGTTATCCATTGTGATTAACTCCTCTGCGTGAGATTGGGGCAATAAAAAGACCCCGGCATAAACCAAGGCAGGGAGATTGCATTCAGTAAGTTTAATACCCGAGCAACCGGCTGTCGTTTCATCTTGAGATGAATTAGACCCTTGGCTTTGCGTCACTACCTTTCAGTAGTTTTGCCCTATTTCAAAATGATTCGGATGTATATTATTTACTATAACTCACAATGCGAATGAAGTCAATATTCAATTATAGTTTTGTCCAAGAATTTAAACAAATAATTCAGTGATTTGTTTTTTTGAAGTGGTCACACATTAGCTTGATCATTTCCTGAACCAAGACGAGCTGTTCATCTGTTAGGTTGTCAGACGGAACACAGAAAGAAGGATACAAATTTTTCCGAGACTCCGTTTGATCCTCCATCAGAAGGTCGTCCGCGGAAACAGACAGGACATTGGCCAGATTGATAAAGGTTTCCAGCCGGGGCAGCTGCGCGCCCCTTTCAATGATACTGAGGTAGGTGGGGGTAATACCGGCCTTTTTAGCCAGCTGGTTTTGTGTAAGATGGGCGTCTTTTCGGAACTGGCGAAGCCGCTGCCCGAGGTATTTAGTGTTCATCTGGAGTTCCTCCCGAGGGTTTGACAGTTATGACTGAAAATAAGGAATCTATAAATAATTTTCATAGTAACATATTTTCAAAAAAGGTTCAAGGATTTTCGAAATAATAGTTATAAAAATAGAATGAAAAGAGAAATGCCCTGTATTGTAAGAGAAAATTTAATAAAAAGTAGTTCGATAAAAAAAGACCGTGCCCGGAGCACAGTCTGAAAAAACTTATAAATTTTTTAGGGTATCAATGTATTCCTGCCTGTCGCGGCTTCCCACGAAACGCTCGACTTCACTGCCGTCCTTTAAAAATACACAGGTCGGGATACTCATGACATGAAACTGTCTGGCCAGATCGGTATTTTCATCCACGTTCAGCTTACAGATCTTGGCGGTTGCAGGGACTTCGCCGGCGATTTCTTCGATGATCGGAAGAAGAGCCTTGCAGGGGCCACACCATTCAGCCCAAAAATCGACCATGACAGGGCCTTCCGTATAGTTTAGCACTTCCGCTTCAAAGTTAGTCATATCGACAGAGATGATATTTGCCATCTTTTTCACTCCTTGAATTTTTTTACAGTGATTATCATATCAATAATCCATCTAAAAATAAAGGGGAAAAATCCGGATTTTATGATAAAATAAATCCATGAAAAAACGAATTTTATATACAAGATTACAAGAACTGAGTGACAGAGGGACTTTGCGCTTTCATATGCCAGGGCACAAGGGAAAAATTTGCTTTGATAATGAGAACTGGGCAACCCTGGATACAACAGAAGTGCCTGGGGCGGATAACCTGCATGATCCCTCCGATATTCTTTTAAGGGTTCAGGAAAAACTGGCAGAGGCTTATGGATCAGAGGAGTCCTGCATACTGGTGGGCGGTACCACAGCCGGCATACAGAGCGCCGTCATGGGTGTGTGCAGAGAGGGCGACAGCCTCCTGGTGCCGCTGAACTGTCACCGCTCTGTTTACGCGGGGCTTGCTTTGGGCAGGGTAAAGGGTGTTTATTTTGAACCGGAATACGATGCTTGGCTGGGCTTTGGAAAACGCATTACTCCGGAGCAGGTAGAGAAAAAGCTGCAGGAGCATCCAGAGGTGAAGGGGATGATCCTGGTCAATCCCACCTATTACGGCACTGTCAGTGATGTGGCCGCCATAGCGGAGCTGCTTCACAAAAAGGGAAAGGTGCTGATCGTGGATGAAGCTCACGGAGCGCATCTGAAATTTTGTGCTGCGCTGCCGCCGGACGCGGTGAGCTGCGGGGCAGATATAGTTATCCAGAGCACACACAAGCTTTTAGGGGCTTTTACCCAGAGCTCCCTGCTGCATATGCAGGGAACATTGGTGGAAAGAAGCCGTGTCAAAAAGTTTTTGGCCATGCTTCAATCTTCAAGCCCCAGCTATCTTCTGATGATGAGTGTGGAAAACGCTGTGGATGAAGCCTGCACCTTTCCGGGGAGAAAGCCTGTGAAAAGGGAGAAGCCGTTTTTCAGGCAATCGCAGAGCGTTGGGATTATTACCGGAAACAGGTGGGAGCAGGTGACTGCATCGCCCTGTACACTCCGGGAGAAGAGCAGCTCTACGATAAAAGCAAATGGTTGCTAATGGTGAAGGACGGACAGGGAACGGCTGCTGAAAGGCGGCTGCTTACAGAGTTTAACATCCAGTGTGAGATGTCTGGTTTTAATTATGTGCTGGCCATGACAGGAATCGGAACTACCGTTGACGAACTGGACCGGCTGATGGCAGCAGGGGCAGATATGGACAGAGACTGCCCGGGGACTGTCGATT
>OCAN01001331.1_pt1 | contig 12831 bp, 7 predicted proteins | sample 1538321 | NCBI WGS metagenome assembly OCAN01 (sample SAMEA2580294, study PRJEB22360) | human gut metagenome | biome: human gut; feature: human-associated habitat; material: faeces | place: Denmark | collected 2008/2010 | reverse complement strand
GACATAGCGTTCGGAGTAGCGGGCGATCAGCGAGCCGTAGTCGGAGCAGTCTGCGAGGGGATAGCGGTTGATCAGGGTCGGCAGGTGGAGGGTATAACTCTTTGTCTCCACATCCGTTTCTATGATGTATTCGCATGTTTCGCGCAGGATGGCCCGGAAGCGGTTTTCCTCCTGCTGCTGTGCGATGCGGATGTCGTGGACGTCCCGCACATTGAGCAGGATGGAACCGTCGTCGCCGAAGTAGGTATAGCGGGCGCATTTCCACCGCAGGCTCCCGTCCGGGGTCAGCACACGGTAGTAGCAGGTGCCCTCCTTTTCTTCCTCAAGCGTTTTGAGCATGTTGCCGATGCTCATGGTTTTGAGGCATGTTTCCCGGTCCTCGCTGCATACGATGCGGGAGATGGCGTGCGCCAGTTCTTCGGAAAAAATGCCTGATGTCGGTATATCGTAATAGGACGCGTTTGAAGGCGTGCACATGACGTATCTGCCTGTGGAGGGATTGATCTGGCAGATACTTTCATAGTCGCGGCGCAGTTCGAGATCGAAAATCCGCTGGAGGCGCTCCTTCTCCTGGCTGATGCGTTTATTCTCCGTGATGTCGCGGATGATGCCGACCACGCGGGCAAGCGCGCCGTTCTCATAGACGGGTTGGCCTTGCAGGAGGCACCAGACATAGTCCCCATTGAGCTTGAGGTTGCGGAGCCGGACTTCCGCGGATCCGCCCTGAACGCCCGAGAACACCCGCATGACCGTTTCCGCATCTTCGGGATGGGCAATTTTCTGATCGTAAAGTTTCTTGCTGAAGTTGGGGGATACGTGTTTGGCAATCTCGTTTTCGTCCCCCCGGCGGATCGTCTCATAGAAGACAACCGTATCCGTTTTGCGATCATACTCATAGATCACGTCCGCGGAGTTCTCCATAATGATGCGGTAACGGTCGCGTTCCCGATAGAGCTGGATCTGTGCCGTCTTCTGCTTTGTGATGTCAATGAAGACGCATTGGTAGACTTTTGCGCCGTGCGCGTTTTCCACGAACCTGGCGATGAGGTGGATCCAGATGGTCCGCTCGTTGTCGAAGCGTCGGCAGCGGTATTCGATGTCTACCGGCGCATCCGTTTCGGCGGCTTCCATGAACGCGGTTACGATTGCGCCGCGATCCGCCGGGGCGACGGCACTGAGCGTCCCTTTGTATGCGGTTCGGTCCGTGCCGAGCATCTGGAAGAAATTGTCGTTGGCCTCAAGCAGGGAAAGTTGTGTCCCGATAAGGACTTTGGCGACGCCGCCGGGAATGCTGTCATAGGTGGAGTCGCGTTCCCGCTCGACGCGCTGAAGCTCCGTGACGTCTGAATAGGCGGCTTGGATGACGGGTACTCCATCCATATTGTTGATGATGTTGGCGCTGGCGCAAAGCCATCGGACAGTCCCGTCCCCCCGGGAGATCCATCCGGCGATCCGCGATGAGGCGCTCGATGTGTTCCCGCACCGTATCCACATCGCAGGGGTGGACGATGCTCATGAGCGATCCGCCGGTTTCCGTGCGGAACTGCTCTTCGGTGTAGCCGATGACATCGAAGGTGAAGGCGTTCGCGTTGAGGAAGGTTCCGTTGAGATCATATTGGACCAGCGCGCACAGCGTGGTGTCATAAAGGGATTGGAAGAACGCTTTCTGCCGCCGGATGGTATCGTTGGTGTGGCGCCGTTCCGTGATATCCACAATGACGCTGTTGATGACGGTCTTGCCTTCCTCGTTTTTGCTTTTGCTGCCCGTGTCCCAAACCCATATGAATTTCCCGTCTTTCCGCTGCATACGGTATTCGGTGGAGTAGGTCAGGGAGTTGGCGAAGCAGCGCTCGCAATCCGTCAGGGCCTGCGGCAAATCCGGCGGATAGACGAGTTCGGTCATCCTGCCGCGGCATTTGGCCATGAGCTCCTCTTCGGTATACCCGAGCATTCGGCACAGGCCCTCGTTCACGTAGAACAGCGAATAGTATTCGTCATCCCAGTTGGCCTTGAGGCCGGAGGAGACGGTGCTGTTCAGGAGGGCTATCTGACGGGTCTTTTCCACAAGGAGGCGCTGGAGGTATTCGTAGCTCTGCCTGCCGATCTGCTCAGGGAAGTCTTCCCCTTCCCGCATGTCTGCATAAGGATTGGAGATATGGATGAGCGTTATTTTCAGCTCTCCATCCACGAGCTTATAGGAGAAGGTCACGCGTTGATGGGCGCGGATGACATAGCCTGTTTCGGGCTTGGTGGCGATCCAACAACGTCCGGCGACGAGGCATGAATGCTCGTCCCACGAAACAAGGCGGTAGTCCTCATCGGTGATGATGCAGTCGGGCACGGCCTTTTCCGCATAGGTACGGATAAAAAAGTCCTTTATCATCTTGTAGTCGTAGCAGATCTGCTCTTCGCCCGCCCCGATCCATGTGAGGGTTTCGTGAAATAAAGGAAGGATCTTGTCGAGGTCATGTTCGCAATAGTGGGCGCGCATGATTTCGGCGGTCAGTTGGGGAGCCTTCAGAAACAACGTGTTCATTCTTGATCCTGCGGTTGCGGAGAAAAGCCGGATGAGCGGCGGTGGAAGCAGAAGGAACGGACGGACGCCACATGGGGACGGCGGAGAACGCCCGGAGAGGAGAGTGGGGCACGGATACTGACGGTGAGCGCATCTCTCTGCCGCTTTCCCGGATGGCTCAAGGTGTCGTGGGGCGCTCCGGCATTTCAGGCGAACGCCCATTGAGACTCCCGTTTTTTCCTTGAACTAGCTCAAAAAAAAGGAAGGGGCAAGGTGAAGGGGAATTCTCCAAACCGTGTACGCTGGACAATCAATACGCCGGGCAGTATTTTTCACAAAGGGGCTCTGCAATGCCCAAGGGGGTGCCATGTACCAGAAGGAAAAAGGGTTCACACTGATCGAGATCATTTCCGTACTCGTGGTTCTGGGCATTCTCGCCGCCGTGGCCCTCCCGAAATACTATGACCTGCAGGAAGAAGCCCGCATCAAGGCCGCCACCGCTGCGGTATCCGAAGCGCAGGCCCGCATCAACCTGGCTTTTGCGCAGTATTTATTGAAGCATGGAGAGTGTAAGGATATAGCCGCGCTTCTGATGACCCCTCTGGGAGATGAAAAGGGCGACGGTTCATTGTATATAGGGGATGATGATGCCCATTTCGAAGATAAGACTGCGGGCAAGGTCGGGGGATGGATATTTTGGGTCGATGAGTCGAAGAAGCTTGAAACGGTCAATGAGGACACTCGGGTAGGGTTCCTTGAGGACCCGGATGGGAACAAGATCGATGTGAGCGAAACCGGCCTGTACCTTCGTATACCCCGGTGTAATTCCTCAAACAAAGATGGAAAATAACCAGAACCGATGGGGCCCCTTCGTCCTCGAATCCGGGAACGCCATTCCTGAATTCGAAAATCCATAATGTATGTTCAATGTATGTTTTCCCCTAATGGGAGGGGCCGCCTGCGCCGTTTCCGCGCGATTGCGGAATGCCTTTGCGAATGTTATTGAGAGCACATATTGTATAGCCGTGTTCAGGTGTAGCATAAAAGAGTGAATAAGGGCAGGGAAGGGCGTTCCTCATGGGGCGCCGTTTTGGTGCGTCTGCGGGAACCGGATACGTCCTCCGGCGATGGGAAGGCATGATGGGAACGGAAAAAAGGCAGATCCTCGTCGTTGACGATGTGGAGCTGAACCGGGCGATCCTCGCCGAACTTTTTCAGGATTCATACGAAGTCCTTGAAGCTGAAAACGGCTGTCAGGCGCTGGAACTGCTGGAAGCGCACCATGATGATATCCTGATCGTGCTTCTGGACATCATCATGCCGGTTATGGACGGCTTCGAGATGCTCCAGAACATGGCCCACCGCACGTGGAAGGAAGAAATCCCTGTCGTTCTCATCACTTCCGAAAATTCAGACAACGCCCTTTTAAAGGGCTACGAACTCGGCGTTTCGGACATCATCAACAAGCCGTTCAATCCGAATATCGTCAAGCGCCGCGTCGACAACACCATCGAACTCTACCTGCACAAGCGCCATCTTGAGGCGCTCGTCCGGCAGCAGGTGGAAACCCTCGAAAAGCAGACGCTGAAGCTCAATCGTTTCAACGAATTCATTATCGACACTCTGAGCACCGTCGTTGAGTTCCGCAGTTGCGAATCCGGGACGCATATCAGGCGGGTCCGCGAAATCACCCGGCTTTTGCTGGAATCCCTGTCTTTCAGATATCCTGAATACGCCCTTCCGCACGGCGCCATCGACAAGATAGTCAGTGCCGCCTCCATGCATGACATAGGCAAGATCGCCATCCCCGACGCGGTGCTCAACAAACCGGGCAGGCTTACGGCGGAAGAATTCGAGATCATGAAGACGCACTCCCTCAAGGGATGCGAACTGCTGCAAAGCATCAACGAAGGGCAGGACGAAGAGTACTACCGCTTTTGCTACGACATCTGCCGGTCCCACCATGAGCGCTGGGACGGGAGCGGGTACCCAGACGGCCTTGCGGGCAACAACATCCCGATCTGGGCACAGGTCGTTTCATTGGCGGACGTGTACGATGCGTTGACCAGCGAGCGCGTGTACAAGGCCGCGTATACGCACGCGCAGGCCGTTTCGATGATTCTGAACGGCGAGTGCGGCGTCTTCAATCCCCGGCTGCTGAACAGCTTCCTGAGCGTCGCCTCGCGGCTGGAAAACGGGGAGATCGGGCCCATGTTCAGGGAACGGGCGGCCGCACCCGCGAAGCCTTCGCACAAAAAGAATTCCCTTTCAGCCCGGACCTTGTGGCTGCTAGAGCGTGAACGCGAAAAATACCGCGTCCTTTCCGAACTTTCGGGGGATATCGTCTTTAATTACGACGTGAAGCGGGACATGCTGGAGTGTTCCGAGAAGTGGTATGAGGTGTTCGGCTGGGACATCACCGTGCCCAACGCCCGGAAAACCCTCCTGCGCTCCTCGTTCATCCATGAGGATGACAGGGCGATTGTCTTGAAGGGGCTTTCCGGAATCACGCCGAAGCACCCCCGTTGCCGTATGGAGATCCGGCTTATGACCTCCGGGGGCGGTTACGAATGGTTCGACGTGTATGCGAACGCCTTGTGGGATGCCGATTCCGGCAGCAGGATAGGCTATCTCGGCAAGCTGACCAACATCAACGAACGGAAGAGCGAAGTAAACCGTTGGCGGGAACAGGCGAATACCGATCCGTTGACCGGGCTGTCCAACCGCAAGCGCATAGAGGAGCAGATTGCCCAGGCGCTTGAGGATGACAAGGAGAACGGGGCGGCGTTCCTGTTCATTGATGTGGACAATTTCAAGGCCGTCAATGACACGCTCGGCCATATGTTCGGCGATGAGGTGCTCCGGCATGTCGCCAGTGAGATCCGGCGTAAGGTCCGCACGTCGGATATTGTGGGGCGCGTGGGCGGGGACGAATTCATCGTGTTTCTGCGCAATATCCGTTCACTGGATACCATTTCCAAAAAAGCCGGAGAGATTTGCGCGGCTTTCAAATCAAAGTACAGTGAAGCCATTCCGCATGGCGGCATATCGTGCAGCGTGGGTATAGCGTTGTATCCCGGAGACGGGGCGTGCTACGAGGATCTGATGTATAAGGCTGATCAGGCCCTGTACGCCGCCAAGGAAAAAGGGAAAAACTGTTTCGCGTTCTATGACGTCACATTCCGCAACAGGGCGTTCCCGTCCGTGCTCTCCGAAGTCGAAAGCGGGGAATAGCCGGCGGTATTCTCTCATTTCAAGCCACGTGGGGCTCTCTCCGTCTGCCGCCGGTTTCCAAGTGGGCCTGTGCACCGTATGAAACGCTCTTCCCTAGGGCCGTTCATCCCCCATACGGCTTGCGCGAGGAGCCGCCAGCGCATCAGCAGGAAAAAACACGGGCACGAAAACGTTTTCCCGCACATTGGAACCACGGCGTCCGAAACGGCGCCTTGTTCCATCCTGATCGGAAAAGCGGGTAACTCTTTTTTTACCCTCAAATGAAAGGAAGGACGCATGAGACGATGGAACCGGCTGTGGGACATTGTTTTGGGGGTGATAGTGTCCCTGTTGTGCGCCTTCCCCGTATCCGCCCGAGAAAAAGTGATTTTAGACAGCGACATGGTGGAAGGCTTCGATGACGGTGTCGCCATGCTGGCGCTGGCGCAATCCCCCGGCATCGAGCTGATAGGGGTGACCATCGTGGCCGGCAACACATGGGTTTCCGACGGCGTGGCCTATGCGTTGCGCCAGCTCGAAATCGCGGGCCAGAACATCCCCGTGGCCGCGGGCGTGGATCGTCCGTTCAGGCCGCAGCGGTACGAATTGTTCGGGCTGGAGCGGCAGCTGTTCGGCATGGGGCATGATGCGTGGGTCGGCGCGTTCGGATACCCAAAACCGGAATCATGGCAAAAGGTTTATCGGGAGCGCTACGGCAAAGAGCCTCAGTCGCGCCCCGATCCCCGTCATGCGGTGGATTTCATCATTGAAGAGGTGCGGAAACACCCCGGAGAGATCACCATTGCGGAGATAGGCCCGTGCAGCAATCTGGCGCTGGCCGTGCTCAAGGCCCCTGACATCGTGCCGCTGATCAAGCGGGTGATCTTTATGGGCGGCTCGTTTTTCAAGCCCGGCAATGTGACCCCGACCGCCGAGTTCAACTGGTGGTTCGATCCCGAAGCGGCGCACATCGTTGTGCGGACGCCGTTCCGCGAGCAAATTATGGTTGGGCTCGACGTCTGCGAGAAAATCCCCTTTTCCTTTGATCGCTATCAGGCTTTCCTTGCCGGACAACGCCCGGAGATGAAAAAGCTTTTGGAATCAACGTATGCAGGGCAGCAGTTCGCCAAGGACGAGGCCTTCAGCCAGTACGTCTGGGATGTGCTGGCAGCCGCGATTCTGATCGATCCGAGCCTGATCACCGAGGAACGTACATGCGCCGTGGACGTGAACGCGGAATTCGGGCCATCTTACGGGCAGGCGCTGGCCTATCCCGACAACGGGCCGCAGGGAAGCCAAAAAGCCCGGATCGTCATGACGATCGATCAGGAACGCTTTTGGAACATGCTGACGGCACGCTGAACAGTTCAACCGGCAGGCGGAAGCTGATGGCTTTGAGCCCGTTGATTCAGAGATGAGCCGCTCCATCTAGGCAAAACGCCGGGGAGTTTTTCCCGGCGTTATGTTTTTCCCCTGACATGTTCCGTCTCCCCAAAACAGGCATCCCGATACAACGGAATTCCTTTTATGCCATCTCTTTCCCCGTCCAAAACTTTGGGGAAGAGGGGGATTGGTGGAGGAAGGAGGGCAAACCCTTCTTCAGGAGAGTGTCCTCATTCCTCCACCACTGATTTCTCCTATCCTTCCTCCCTCACGCCGTTAGCTGCTCTTCGCGTGGCAGGGGTTGCAGCCCTTGAACTTTTCCTTCAGATCGGGATTTTCCGCCACAGCCTTCTGATGGCAGCCCATGCAGGACTTTTCGGACTTCTTGTTGTGCATGGTGAAGTAGTAGCCGTGCTCGCTCTTGTCCTTCTTGTCCATGTTGTCGTGGCAGCCCTTGGTGGCGCAGCCGACATAGATGTTGCCTTCCACGGCCTTGTGGTGACAGAACGCGCAGTCCGTCTTGGCGTGGGCGCTGTGGGTGAAGATAACCTGTTTCTTCTCGTTGCCCGTGTTGTTCATGGTCATGGGCTTTTCGATCTGAGCCTTTTGTTCGGGCGTGGGATCGGTGGCCAAGGCCGGGATGCAGAGGCCAGCAACGGCCAGCGCACAGAGAATGAGTCTTTTCACGGTATCCTCCAATGGGGTTTCAGACGATCCGGCGATGCCGGCGCGTCCGTTTGGGAACATGGGTTACTTCGCCAGAATGCGCGGCATGGTGACGGTGAAGGTACTGCCTTCGCCCTTGACGGAAGCCACCTCGATCCTGCCGCCGTGCTGCATGACCACCTGGCGGGCGACGTACAGGCCGATGCCCGTACCACCCTTGCCCTTTGAGGAGAAGAACAGGGTGAACAGCTTGGTACGGGTTTCCTCGGTCATGCCGATGCCGTTGTCCTCGATGCGCACCTCCACGGCGTCGGAAAGCCCCTTGACGCTCACCCGTACGTAGTGCTCCTTCTTGGAGCCGTCGGCGCGGCAGGCGTCCACGGCGTTCTCAAGCAGGTTGACCAGCGCGGCGCTGAGGGCGGAGGCGTCGGCCTCGAAGGTGCCGGGATCGCCGTCGGCCTCCAGTGTCATGGCGATGCCCGCTTCGGCGGCCTTGTCCGAAACCGTGGAAACAACGGAACGCATGAACTCCTCCGCGACCAGAATGTTCCAGTCGAGCTTGCGTTCCTTGGCGAAATACAGGATGTCGAGCACCATCTTGCGCAGGCGGGCCACAAGCTGGCGCATGTCCTTGAGGGAATCACGGGTCCGTGCCTCGTCGCCCTTGTCGATGCCGGAGCCGAGGCGGTAGACGCTGCCGTCCAGCGCGGTGAGCACAAAGGCGAGGCCCCATGGGCGGGCGGGGGGGGGCGAGCCGATCCTGCAGCTGGCGCAGCTCCGTAATGTCCGTGGCCATTTCGATGCATTCGGTGATGTTGCCCGAAGTGTCGCGCAAAGGCGCGGTCCAGACGAGCACGTTGACCGGTCGGCCTTCGTGGTCGATGACCACTTTTTCCGTATGGCAGGGCTTGCCGTCCTGAAAGGAGCGCTGCACCGGGCACTCGTCGCAGGGCGCGGACGAACCGGCGAACAGCTCGTAACAGCGCTTGCCGCTCTGCATACCGAACGTGTGGCGGAAGGCGCGGTTGGCTTCAAGCACCTGCAAATCACGGCCCACCACGGAGACGTAGCAGGGGCTCTCTTCAAACAGCTGGCGGAAGCGTTCGCGGGTGACGCGCAGTTCCTCGCGCAGGCGGCGGCTTTCCTGCTCGTCCACGCTCAGTTCGAGCACGAGCTCCACTTCGCCTTCGTTATTGAGGATCGGCGCCGTATGCACCAGCACGGGGATTTCCTTGCCGTTCTTGTCACGCAGGATCTGCTCGCTGCGCGCGCCGCGGCCCTCCACAATGGCCCGCTCCACGGGGAACATGGCCTCGTTGCTGTGCAGGACATAGGGCTCCCAGCTCGGGTGCCCCACGAGATTGCCGAGGCGTTCGCGGTAGAGATCGTTGACGGCAAGGACTTCCATAAACCTGTCGTGCATGGCGATGAAACAGGGCAGCTCGTTGAAGGCCTGCTGCTCTCCGCTCATGGACGAGCCGAGGGTGTGCAGCCCGAAGGCAAAGCCGTCCACGACCTGCCGGGCGGCGAGCTGGCGCTCCGCCTCCACGAGCTGCGCGGACTTCTCATTGATCATTTTTTCGAGATTCGACGTGTATTCTTTGAGCTTGTTGCGCATGGCGATGCGCTCAAGGGCGCGTTTCAGGGAAATGTGCAGCAGATCGTCGTCGATGGGTTTGGTGATGAAATCGGACGCTTCCAGCTTGAGCCCCTGAATCGCCATTTCCAGATCCGCATGTCCGGAAATGAGGATGACTTCGGTTTCCGGCGCGAGGATCTTGATGTGCTTCAGGAGATCCAGCCCGTTCATGCCGGGCATCCTGATGTCGGTGATCACGATGGGGATGGGCCGTTCCGCGAAAAGCTGCAGGGCTTCCTCCCCCGAGGCCACGGTGATGACGTTGTACCCGGCGTCGCGGAGCGAAAGACCCATGACGGTACGGATGCCCTGTTCGTCGTCGACGAGGAGAATGGTTTCTTTCATGAGTCCTCCCTGAGGTGGTTCGCCTCGGCGGCAGCGGGGGTGCGCTCCACGCGCAGCGGCAACACGATGCGGAACAGCGCTCCGCTGTCGGGCAGGTTCTCCCACAGGAGCCGGCCGCCCATTTCCAAAAGCGCTTTGCGCGTTCCGAGCAGTCCGAACCCTGTACCATCTTTTTTGGTCGTAAACAAACCGTCCCGAAGCCGTTCGGCGGCTTCCGCGCTCAGCCCCGTGCCGTTGTCCCGCACGTCGTAAATGAGGGCGTCGGGCGTGCGGGCGATCTCGACCCGGACTTCGGCGGGACGGGCACGCAGCCCCGGCGCGGGGAAGGCCTCCAGCGCGTTGCCCACCAGATTGAGCAGGCAGCCTTCGAGGCGTTCGGCATCCAGAGGGATGGGGTCTGAATCGGCGGCATCCTGAAACTGGAGCGCTATGCTCAGGCTGGCGGCCCGGCCTTCCAGACGCTTGACCACATGGCGGACGGGCTGCGCCGGGTCCACAAGGCATTCGCGCAGTTCCGTCTGCTGCCCGATATGCAGCAGGTGCAAGAGCTTGTCGCGCACCCGCGAAATGTCTTCTTCGAGCATGGCCCAGCCGTCGTCGAGATACTCCCGGTTCCCGGACTCCATCCCCTGCTTGAGGACAAAGAGGCTCCCTTCGAGCGCCGCCGCGAGGTTTTTGATGGTGTGGGCCATGCAGGCCACGGTTTCACCCACGACGGCGACCCGGTGGGCTTCCAGCAGTTCCCGCGTGCGCGAGGCGACGAGCTCCTCCATATGTTCGGTGTGGCGGCGGATCTGTTCGCGCAGGGAGTATTGTTCGGCGGCACGTTTCAGCGAGTGCTCCAGCAGGTCGTCGTTGACGGGCTTGGCAATGAAGTCCGCCGCGCCGAGGCGCAGGCATTCGACGGCGTTGTCCATGTCGCCGTGCCCGGTGATCATGACGACCTGTGTGTCGGGATTCTGATTGCGCACCCGTTCGAGCAGAGCCAGGCCGTCCATGCCCGGCATACGGATGTCGGTGACCACGATGGGGAAGGGATTGGCGGTGAACGCCTCCAGCGCTTCGCGGGCGCTCTCGGCGGTGTGGACGTCATAGCCGAAATCCCTGATCAGGGCCCCGAGGACATGGCGGATGCCGGGTTCATCATCAACGAGCAAAACGCGAACGGAAGTGTCCATGCAGTATCCTTGCTTCAAGAAATCTGTTCCGGTTGCGGGCCGGAAACGCCTCCGGCCCTGTTCCCGTCGGCGGGCGCGTTCGGGGCGAGATCCCCGCGCCGGGTGATGGGGAGCCGGATTTCGAAGAGCGCCCCGCCTTCATCGCGGTTCCGGGCGGAGATGGAGCCTCCGAAATCCTTGACCAGCCCGTAAATGATGGAAAGGCCGAGGCCGGTCCCCTTGCCGACGGGCTTGGTGGTGAAGAACGGCTCGAAAATTTTATTCAACAGGTGGGCGGGAATGCCGGTCCCGGTATCCCAGACGGACAGCAGCACCGTGTTGCCGTCCATAGCCGTGGAGACCCCGATGACGGCGGGCGGTTCGGGCGCGCTTTTGACGCGTTCCTCCACGGCGTCCCGGGCGTTGAGGATGAGGTTGACGATCACCTGTTCCAGACGGTTGGGGATGGCGAGGACGGGCGGCAGGGCCGGGGCGAGGGAGGTTTCCAGCGTGATGCCGTGCACCACAAGCTGGCGGCCGAACAGATCGCAGGCCTGCGCCACGACGCCGTTGATGTCCGTATCCAGCAGCGCAAGATCGGATTTGCGGCCGAAGGCGCGCATGTGGTTGATGATGTCGCTGGCGCGGTCGACCTGCCCGCTGATTTCCACGGACAGCTCGGAGAGCGTCTCCGGCGCGATGGGTTCGCTGCGGCGGGTCTTGCGCAGAAAATAGCTTGCCGCGCCCTTGATGACGGTAAGCGGCTGGTTCAGTTCATGGGCCACCCCGGTCGCCATTTCGCCGAGCGTCGCCATCTTTCCGGCCTGAATGAATTTCTGTTCCATCTCAATGCGTTCGGTGACGTCGGTGGCGCAGAGGATACGGACGCGGCGGTTTTCGATCATGGCCGAGGCGGAACGGATGTCCACGCGCAGGGGCGTGCCGTCGGCCTTGATGTTCGTCACGCCGGAAAAGACGGTGAAGGCCCGCAGCTGGGAAGCGTACTGCTCGCGTTCCTCGGGCAGGAACAGATCAAGGATACTGCGCCCGGCCAGCTCGTTCTCGCGCTGGCGCCCGTACATTTTGACGGAAGCGGGGTTGCAGTCGAGGATGGTGAGCTCGGCGGCGTCCAGCAGGAAGACGGCATTGGGGATGCTGTCGAAAATGGCCTTGTGGGTGCGCTCGGACGCCTGCAGCTGGTGCTGGAGGGTATGGATGAGCGTCATGTCGATGCTCATTTCCATAACCGAGGACACGTTGCCGTCCTTGTCGAACAGGGGCACGGTCTGCACGAACCAATAGTCCCGCGTCCCGTCGGGGTTGACGCGGCTTTCCTGGTTGCACTGGACGGCCCCTTCCTCCCATGTGCGCTGGACCGAGCATTCGGGGCAGGGGGTGGTCCGGCCTTTGTAGACCTCGTAGCAGGTGTTGCCCGGCTGCGGATCGTACCGGACGGCGAAGCTGTGGTTCCAGCGCAGGAGGCGGTATTCGCGGTCCTGCACGGAAATGCCGCAGGGGACCATGTCGAAGAGCCGCTGGAAGTCGTCCTTCCGGCGGCGCATTTCTTCGAGGTGGTGCTGATTGCGGATGCTGAATTCAACGATGGCCCGCGCAAGCTGGCCGAATTCGTCGTCGCGGCGGGCGTCGTCGAGGGTGACGGCCTGCCCTTCGCGCATGGCCTGCATACTGGCGATCATGCGACCGATGGGCAGACGCACTTCATACCAATAAAGGGCCACCGAGACGGCGCAGAGGAGCAGGGTAACGGCGGGCAGGACAATCCAGAGCCATTCGTAGGGCATCAGCCACAGAACGGCCCCCACCCCGGCGAGAAACAGCAGCGCCGTCATGGTGATGGTCTTGACCATGAGGCGGTAGGCTCCGAATCGGCTATGCATCGTCAACCCCGGTTT
>OCAN01001328.1_pt1 | contig 12848 bp, 13 predicted proteins | sample 1538321 | NCBI WGS metagenome assembly OCAN01 (sample SAMEA2580294, study PRJEB22360) | human gut metagenome | biome: human gut; feature: human-associated habitat; material: faeces | place: Denmark | collected 2008/2010 | reverse complement strand
GAATTTAACTTTTGGTGAGCGCATATTTTTTCATGTGTGAGGATTGAATGAAAGGAACGAGATACTATTATAAAAGTATCTCGTTATGATTTATTTGGTCAATCGTCTACCATTCAATTTTATAGTAAGGTGAGATAGGATTATCTTCTGAATACATATCATTTTGAAAAGGCGCCATCCATGTTGAAACTATAAATGCTTGTATTTGATCTGTATCAGTAGCACTGGTGTTGATGTGTTTATCTAATGATACGACTTCATCACCCGTTGCATTCGCTATATTTGAACTTTGAGATAAATTATTGATACCGATTGGATTAGCCATAAAGCTCACTTTTTTAATTGTCCAGGCCAATGGTCTTTACATCATACTTTTAACTCTAGAGCATTTTAAATATCTTGCAATAAGGTGAATATCTTAGATATTTTTATCTCTGTTGTTTAAATAACAAGTTGCATACATCTAAATAATAAAATTGCGTCAATAAAAATTTATCGCATACAAATTCTCGTCAGCTGCTTTAATTTCAAAATGTTGTCAATTATAACTCGATGGCTTTCACTCTCAGTTTCTTTATAGTAGAGTTTAATGTTGTTTTTGAGCGGGTTAGGCACATACATATCTACACATTCTTTTATCACAACTGCTTTTCGTCTTCTGGGTTCGAGTTGTAGTGATTTGTCTATACAAATCCTTGCCTCTTCAATTTTTTCATTATGAAAGTGGACTAGTGCCCTATAGTAGTAGAGAGAGGCTATATCAGTTGAGTGTATCTTAGCCTGTTCAAATAAGATATGAGATACTTTTGCTTGTCCAGACAGACCAGTTATCAGTCCCATAATAGCTAAAATTTTTCCATCGACAGTGGTTATGTCTGATACATAATCTAAAAGCTCTAATGCTTTTTGAGCAGCAAGTTCAAGTTCACTTTTTCCATGAAGTGCCAAAGACATATGGCATTCCGCTAGAAGGCAATAACATTCTGTTTTTAGCGTCTGTATATCACTTTTATTTTGTAATCTATCAAATATAGTCATGGCCCTGTAAATGCTTTCAGGGGTGAAGTCGTAAAGTTCTTTCTTTCCGGCTAACATTTCATCTGATAAATAATGATTCTTATATCCTTGGTCCTGCTTAGCTAATCTTACAGATCGTTCTGGTTTATGTACCGTTTGAAGGATATTATCTATAATAAATTGTGATGTATTATGTAGTTCATCAACAGGGAGATGATTACTGGCGATGAGGAAAAGGTTTTTAGCGTCGATCAACTCAATGTATAAAGTGTTCACTGCATTATTCTGGTTTATTCTTCCTGTAACGAAATAATCTGGCTTGAATCTGCTCAAGAATGAATTTTGAGATATGTGATCATTACAAAAATTTGTCGCAGCCATCGGATAGGTATAGAGACCATCGATTTTTTTATTTGAAATGATTTGCACTAATTCCTGATTAAGTATTAATGGATCCAGTGTATTCAATGAAGTAGTGAAAGGGAATATAGCTATGGAATAGTCTGAAGTATTATCTTCATTAATTTTAGTTTTGAAAACCTGCCCGCTGAAACGATAACCTTTCCGGTAGATTGTTTCTATGCAACGATCATAGCCAATTTTTTCAAAAATGCAGCGCAAAGAATAGATACATCTTGTCAGGGACTCGTCACTAACAATAATATTTTTCCATACTGATTCGATGATCATATCTTTCAGTACAACATGACCAGCGGATTCAAGTAATACTATTAATACACCTAACTCTTTCTGTGGAATATAAACTTGCTCATTTCCTTGAGTAAGAATTCCATCTTCCGTGAGCGTTAATCCCTCAAGAAAATGATATGAGAATTTATTTTCTAAGTCCATTAGTTAACCTCTATGAAAAAATTGGTTTCTTGCATCCTGCTTAAGCAATAGAAATTATGGCTATTCATATTTATGTGTCATTAACGCTACAGGAAATTACATTCGACATATCTATGGTTGTGTTCACTAATTTATCTTAGGAATTCAGTGATGTAATCTGAAATAGCCTTATTCAATTTTGATAAAGTAGATTGTTCTCTAACGCATTGAAAAATAATGATTTATAGTATGCTCTTAACTGTTTTAAGATGCTGATTTAAGAAAACATAAGAGGTGCTGGTTATAGTGGTTAACTGCACTATAACCAGCAAATTTAACCAAATGATTGTAATGCTTAGCCATTATCTTCTGAATTATCGTTTAAGAGTTCAATATATGCCTGCGCTTTACTCTTAACACTATCATCCTCACAATTGTTAATAATGTGATAGAAACATTGCATTGCGTTATCGATATTTTTAGCCCCAATCTGACATTGACCCATACGATAAATAACTGAATAGTCATCATACGGGAAGTAATTGTAACTTAGTTTGTAAAGGTCATATGCTTGTTGATATTTCTTTTTTGGCTGACATACTGATGCAAAATCTTTTAGATACTCATGATTTTCGAACGCATAAATGCACAAAAATTTATAATAAATTTCTGCGTCCGTTATATTACCCTTTTCATGGTAGTCGAATGCATATGCATATATTCTATCAAGGATATCAGGAGTTAAACCATGTAGTAATGCCAGATTTTCTCCTTTCGATAATGCGTGTTTTAGTTGATTTGTCCATTCATCACTATTATTGAATATTTCAATTGTTTCTGTGCTCATAATATTCCTCTGTGATGTGTCTCGTGATGCTAAATTATTATTGATTGACTCATTAATATTTTTACATTTATCTTTTTTAAATTATTAGTTTTAAGCTTGCATTGCTTATGGTATATTTTTCATTATTGGTAAAAGTACTGTTCACTACAAACTAATAACATCATTAGTTGTTTTACTAATATTCACCTTATTAGTTGTCTTAAATACGACATTACATAAATGCCTTAATGTGTATGACCTGGATTCATAGTATCAATTGCCATTTTTTCAATGAAAATTAAAAAGGGGATTTTTGAGAAGGGTAGAATGTCGTTTGTTTTTTTTCTTTATTATGTCTGGTGACGAGGGGGGATAGAACGTCTGTGCATATAGTAGTGAATTTATTCAGGTCTACATTATTCTCTATTTTGGTCAGTTTTATGAGTTCATTTACAGCCATACTCATTAAATCATCTGTTATCGAAAATTTATATATGCTCATAGCAGTTAATATTGCTTGCTGAATTATCTCTTCAGAAATATCCGCTATCTTTATTGACAAATCATGTGTTAGATATTTTCCTCCAAGAGATTCTTGTTCAATATAATTTAAACCAGACCCCATTGTGATTTTAACTGGATTAACGGATTTCTCTTCATTTTTCTTATTTTTGTTCTCCTGATCAGGAACTAATGGTTGCAGTGGTAGGCTATTATTAATATTTCGTGGCTTCATTTTACATTTCTCTCATTTGATTAGAGCAAAATCCGAATTCGCAGCTTCTGATAATGTCAAATATCACCTTATGGAGACGTTACGTAGAATGACTATATTTGTTATCGGCACATTAGGGGTATTAATTTTAGTATTGATGGAAGGTGATTATTGAACAGTAACATCGAGTCACGGTAAAAATGTGAGGTATACAATGGACATTGAATTTTCGCAGATTCATGAAATGGTCTATATGCATGATATTGTAAATTCGGACTCGAAAAAGAAACCAAGGATTCCGTTAAAAAAATTCCTTAATGCTGAGAATGTTCTCACGCAAACAACATCATGGACATTAAATTCAAGATATGTGAATGTTAATTCTGTCAATAAAGTCAACGTAAAGAGTAAAGTTAAAAACAGTTATATCTCACGATCTGTCAATGATGAGTTTAGTTTAACAGATGATGAAATCAATTCTTTTAAAGAAACGTTAGTCCTTTCCTCTATTGATTCACTGAGTAAACTGGTTCTTAATAATCCTCTTTCTGTATTGTTTACATCGACTGTACGAAGGAATAATAATCGAGCTAAGATGAATGTCGAGTTCGACTCATGGATTTGCACCAGATGTTGTTGATACATGATATTTTACATTGCAAGGAGATGTCTAAAATGAAAGATGTTGATCAAAACTTTGATGCTTTAGACTGCCATATACTGCGAGAATATTTAATTTTATTGTTTTATGATTAACGAGGTTCCATCTTTTTGTTATCTATTTTAGTTTACCTTGCACAATGCATTATTGCTCTGTTACCAATGCTCAAAATAAAAGCATGCTTACCTTGCTTTAGTATATTATAGCTTACACTTTTTTCTGGAAAGACATAAAAATCAGGAATAAGTTGTGCAAGTCTATCATCATCAACTTGATCCATAATCTCAAACTTATTAACTTTCTTTGATGTTAAATGGGCTGTGTCATAGTTTTCAATCCATGTGTATTCAATATTTCGCCGTATTGATTTACTTTCTCTGTTACCTTGTTGCCAGGTTCCACTCAACGCAACAGTTCCTGTTTTATTTTTTTTGTTATACATAAAGTCGATGGTAAGATTTGCTCGTCCCTGGTCATTAAAAATTACCCAATTTGCAGTGCATGTTTCGTTATATATCATTTTTTCTGCAGTGTAAGAATAGACAGTGAAGAGAATAAACCCACTGATAAAAACTAAAATAAATAATAAGTTTTTTTTATAATCAATCACGATTAACCTCACGGTAAGACAGGGTTAAACAGTCTGCCACTTCATGTTGGTTATAGTTTTTATTGCATGCCATAACAATCATCCCCGGTGAGGATTTTGCAAGAGGGAAGTATAACCACGGATGTTTTTTACAGTTAATCCCCGAATCCAGTATCCGTGTTTTATATTTATCGAACTCTTTCAACCCATCAATTGTATCTTCTGTTACATTAAAATGGCAGCCATTAATTTCCGCAACAGTCTTGTAATCCTTGAAAAATGGCTTCGGTTGATTATTATTCCATAGCCAATATGCAGAATATGCGCCTATGACAAATGCGCTCAACATAATTAGATGACTTTTTATATGTTTGAGGATTTTGTTATTGAAATTCTTTGCGCCACCAATGCTCTCTTTGTATCCCGCATTAACTTTTATGGCAGGTGGGGCATTGTGTGTATGTGCGTCTGTTGACGAGTTTATTACATGATTTTGTATGTTAATGTCATTATGGATCTTGAATCCTCTTCTCGGCACGGTTGCAATTAGCGAGTGGGTAGTATCACCAACAGCGCGAAATCCGCGTCTGATAATGGATATGTTCTGATATAACGTGTTAGTAGGCACACGCATACCTTCTTCTTCCCAGACTCTGGTGAAAAAATCTTGTTGTGCAACCACATCAGGAAAAGCTTCAAGTAGAAGTGATAAACATCGACTGGCTGGCGTTGTCAGAACGACGTTAAGATCGGCGTTATGTACCGATATTAATTTTCGGTGCTCAGGCCAGAACTCGATATTATCGTTAATAATCCAGTACATACGTCAATAAACACTAAATCAATCGAAATGGAGATCACATAGTTTGCTAAGTATATTGGTATTTACGGCATAAATATATATTAATTTTATATTTATCATGATGATTGAAATGAGGCTTTAATGTTGCAACGTAAAACTTTACGTAAATTAACATGGTTAACATTTATGCCACTATTGTTTGTAAATTCATATTTCGTAATGCTTCTGAATTTTTCGTGTGATGGTTTTAAATACTATGGTGTTTACTCTTGAGGGGACGGCCTATTTATAAAATACGGACATTTCAATAAATGCCCGTATAAACAGAGTATGATTCTGGCTGGTCGTTGAGTATCAATGTTGGACCGAATGTGAACGAATAAATAATTCGTTTATTTTACCACCCATTCTCTTTTCGATTCGTTGCTTGTACGCGTAGATGCTACGGATATCCATATCCAGAACTTCAGCAATCTGATATGGATTATAACCAGAAACCATATACCCCATTATGGTGAATTCCATCTGAGTTAATGTGTTACCTCTGGTAAATGATAAATAACGACCAATAAATAGTTGTCTGATCTTTTTATTGGCAACATCAAGACCATCATCATTATATATGACAGCAGATATTGCTGAGTTGTGTTTTCGCCAGTAATTAGCTAACGATTGCATATTGCGGTCGCTGACTAAAACAATCCCCATGTCAGTACTTGCAAGATAGTCAATCCAGTCTTTTTCAAGGAATAGACGTAAAAAACTTACTGAAAAATCGACAAAAATATATCCGCTTAATCTCGCATTGTGGTTTTTTGTTAAGATACCTTCTACCACACCACGATTAAAATATGAACTTTCTTCGGGCCACATACAAAAACACGAGTTTGCGCAGTACTGCAAACGCGGTGACTCTTCTGGCATTATTTGGCAATGCATTGAGCAACTATTGCATGTAAGACTTTTATAACGACTACAAAGCCCCATGTTAAGAACCTCCCTATCCGTATATAATTGCATAATTTCATTGGTGATTGATGATGTCAATACACCATGATTTTGTAATTTTGCTGGGAAAAATTGCGATTAATCTGTATTTGCTATAATTCTGATTAAGACATTTTAAAATGCATTTCTCGTTATTAAATATGATTATGTTTCACTGATTTAATCTTACCTGGTTGAGGGTGGTTCAGATAACTATCTCATGGTATGAGAATATCTATATCGCAAATTGTTTTTGAATGACCGGAAGATATCTTGCGAATCTAAGTTATGCATCTTAAATAGTCTTATTTAAGATGTTCAGATCTCTTTGTGTGTTTAACTAACTGATAATACTAGGATATGATGAGGGAAGTGATAGTGCGGAATAATAACGAATGAACATTATGAAAACTGGAATGGTTCAAAATTGTAGCAATTTTGAACCATTCACAATGGATATCAGCTAAAGAACATTACCGATACGCACAGGATACCCACGATCAGCGTAATCAGATTTCCGATGGAACGCCAGGGTTTAAGCGCCGGGATCAGATACGTTGACAACGTAGGCATGATGAAAAGTATCATGGCAATGAGCGGGCCGCTGATCGCGTAAATCATCGAAATCGCGTTCGGGTTAATGCAACAAACAATGAAGGTGATCAGCGATACCAACATAATTGATAGTGCGCGGTTAAATGCACGACTTTTCTTTACACCAACCTGCTGTAGTGTTGTTTTGACGACCTCCGTGGCACCTTCAATAACGCCAAAGTACGTACCCAGGAATGATTTCGACATCGCAACTACTGCGACAATAATCCCGGAAATTGACAGCCATGCTGGGGCGTTCGGCAGCATAGAAAGCGCCGATAAAATGGTGACCCCTTCTTCTTTAGCCGCTTCAATATACGAAGGTGGAATAGAAAGCAGGCAGCTAAAGACAAAGAACAGTACACTTATGCAGATGATGAGATAAGCGACTTTCATAATTTTTTTGCATTTATCCATAGCGTGTTCGCCATATTTTTCACGTCTGTCTATGGCAAACGTAGAAATAATGGGCGTATGGCTAAAGGCGAAAACCATCACGGGAATCGATATCCATATCTGGTGAAGGGTATTCTGATTGAACTCTACCTGGGTCGTTAATAGATCAGGTTGCCAACTACCGACAAGGTAAATGGAAAGAAATAAGAAATAGGCAATCAATGGGAATACCAAAAAACCCATTACCCGAATGGTTGCATGGCGTCCCATCAGAAAAATGAGATTCAGGATTAATACAACACCCAGACTCACCAACATACGGATGCGAAGATCAATAACCATATGCTTTGCCAGCTGTTCCGTAAGTGAGTTGGTAATTGCCACTGCATATATCAACACGACGACAAAAAAGGCGATGAAGTACAGCGTGGTAATCAGATTACCAATCTTCTTGCCATAGTAGTGTGTTACTGCGCCCGTTATCCCTTCACCTGCTGATGTTTTCGATGAGAGGATGAACTGGCATAAGGCTTTATGTGGCCAATATGTTAAAGGCCAGGCGACCAGAGCAGTAATAAACAGGACCACAGCCCCTGCCGAACCTAACTGAATAGGAAGGAAGAGCGTGCCTGCACCAACGGCTGTGCCGTAGAGCGCGAAACTCCACAGAGTTTCTTCTTTAGACCAAATATTAGACATTATCTGAACGTATCATCTACAAATTAAACAAAATGGAGGGCAATTTACCATAAACCAGGTTAAGTATGGGAGATTAACGCCCTATCTACCCCTCTATTGGTGGGTTAGTGGTTGCAAACCTTACGTGCCAGTTATGACTCTGACTACTGCTCAGGCATATTTCCTTTGTGATAAAAATCACTTTTTTTAAACAATTAAGATAACTGTAATTAACAATCATTTACTATTGCACTGTTAATTGGTGCGAGGTTGTGATGAAAGACGTTGTGATTGTCGGGGCGTTACGGACACCTATCGGCTGCTTTCGCGGTGCGTTAGCGGGTCATTCCGCCGTGGAACTTGGTAGTCTGGTCGTGAAAGCGTTAATAGAACGTACCGGCGTTCCTGCATATGCGGTGGATGAAGTAATTCTTGGTCAGGTGTTGACTGCAGGGGCAGGGCAGAATCCGGCAAGGCAATCGGCTATTAAAGGTGGTCTGCCTAATAGCGTTTCTGCAATCACGATTAATGACGTCTGCGGTTCCGGACTTAAAGCACTGCATCTGGCTACTCAGGCGATACAGTGTGGCGAGGCTGATATTGTCATCGCCGGTGGCCAGGAAAACATGAGCCGCGCACCACATGTTCTGACTGATAGCCGCACCGGTGCACAGCTTGGCAATAGCCAGCTGGTTGACAGTCTTGTGCATGATGGGTTATGGGATGCCTTCAATGATTATCATATTGGTGTCACCGCCGAAAATCTGGCTCGCGAATATGGCATCAGCCGTCAATTGCAGGATGCTTACGCACTTAGCTCGCAACAAAAAGCGCGAGCGGCGATTGACGCCGGACGATTTAAAGATGAGATCGTCCCGGTAATGACCCAAAGTAACGGTCAGACGTTGGTTGTTGATACCGATGAACAGCCACGCACTGACGCCAGTGCAGAAGGTTTAGCCCGTTTAAATCCTTCATTTGATAGTCTCGGTTCTGTGACAGCGGGTAATGCATCATCCATAAACGATGGCGCAGCTGCGGTAATGATGATGAGCGAAGCCAAAGCACGAGCGTTGAATTTACCCGTGCTGGCCCGCATTCGCGCATTTGCCAGCGTTGGTGTAGATCCGGCATTGATGGGAATTGCGCCGGTGTATGCGACCCGCCGTTGCCTAGAGCGTGTAGGCTGGCAGTTGGCTGATGTCGATCTTATCGAGGCTAATGAAGCGTTTGCTGCACAGGCGCTTTCGGTTGGCAAGATGCTTGAGTGGGATGAGCGTCGGGTCAATGTCAATGGTGGTGCGATCGCACTTGGTCACCCGATAGGCGCTTCCGGTTGCCGAATCCTGGTTTCTCTGGTTCATGAAATGGTGAAACGTAATGTCCGCAAAGGACTGGCAACGCTTTGTATCGGCGGGGGCCAGGGTGTGGCATTGACCATTGAACGTGACGAATAGCTCTGCATTTCCTCCTTACCGATAAATATCTGCCGTCATTAATCTGTTGAATAATGATGGCTGGCAAGTCGACATACATTTTCTGGGCTCCCTCATTTTTCCATTCTCATGACATATTCGTGATCGACACTGCACTTTTTTTAATCCTTAACTTAAAAATGAAACATTGTTTTATTTTTAATTGAAAACCCTAGCCCATGGGCATATCATCCCTTTATAGAGAAAACGAAACAGTGTTTCACTATCGTTTTCTATTTTCACGCTTCACTGATTATCGGAGGTTGATGTGGACGTAAGACAGAGCATCCACAGTGCGCACGCAAAAACGCTGGATACCCAAGGGCTGCGCAATGAATTTTTGGTTGAAAAGGTATTTGTCGCCGATGAGTACACCATGGTTTACAGCCACATTGACCGAATTATTGTTGGCGGCATTATGCCGATAACTAAAACGGTTTCCGTTGGCGGGGAAGTTGGTAAACAACTCGGCGTAAGCTATTTCCTTGAACGTCGCGAGTTAGGTGTTATCAATATTGGCGGTGCCGGTACGATTACTGTCGATGGCCAATGCTATGAAATCGGTCACCGCGACGCCCTGTATGTTGGTAAAGGTGCAAAAGAAGTTGTCTTTGCCAGTATTGATACCGCCACTCCGGCAAAGTTTTATTACAATTGCGCACCCGCGCATACGACGTATCCCACCAAAAAAGTCACACCGGACGAAGTATCTCCAGTCACGTTAGGCGATAACCTCACCAGTAACCGTCGCACAATTAACAAATATTTTGTCCCGGATGTGCTGGAAACCTGCCAATTGAGTATGGGGCTGACGGAGCTGGCTCCAGGTAACTTGTGGAACACCATGCCGTGTCACACTCACGAGCGCCGGATGGAAGTTTATTTCTATTTCAATATGGATGATGACGCCTGCGTTTTCCACATGATGGGGCAGCCGCAAGAAACGCGTCACATTGTGATGCATAACGAGCAGGCGGTGATCTCCCCGAGCTGGTCGATTCATTCCGGCGTCGGAACCAAAGCTTATACCTTTATCTGGGGCATGGTCGGTGAAAACCAGGTCTTTGATGATATGGACCATGTGGCCGTTAAAGATTTGCGCTAGTTGTGGGCATAAACGAATAAGGTATTGTTATGATTTTAAGTGCATTTTCTCTCGAAGGTAAAGTTGCGGTCGTCACTGGCTGTGATACTGGGCTGGGCCAGGGGATGGCGTTGGGGCTGGCGCAAGCGGGCTGTGACATTGTTGGCATTAACATCGTTGAACCGACTGAAACCATCAAGCAGGTCACGGCGCTGGGGCGTCGTTTTTTAAGCCTGACCGCCGATCTGCGAAAGATTGATGGCATTCCTGGACTGCTGGATCGCGCGGTAGCTGAATTTGGTCATATTGATATCCTGGTGAATAACGCCGGATTGATTCGCCGCGAAGACGCTCTCGAGTTCAGCGAAAAAGACTGGGACGATGTCATGAACCTGAATATCAAGAGCGTATTCTTCATGTCTCAGGCAGCGGCGAAACACTTTATCGCGCAAGGCAATGGCGGCAAGATTATCAATATCGCGTCAATGCTCTCCTTCCAGGGCGGGATCCGTGTGCCTTCTTATACCGCATCAAAAAGCGGCGTGATGGGTGTGACGCGATTGATGGCGAACGAATGGGCTAAACACAACATTAATGTTAATGCGATAGCCCCGGGTTACATGGCGACCAACAATACTCAACAACTACGGGCAGATGAACAACGTAGCGCGGAAATCCTCGACCGCATTCCAGCTGGCCGTTGGGGACTGCCGAGTGACCTGATGGGGCCGGTAGTGTTCCTTGCCTCCAGCGCTTCAGATTATGTGAATGGTTATACCATTGCCGTGGATGGCGGTTGGCTGGCGCGTTAATTCATTCTTCTTACTTTTATGACCCTGCCGCATGGCAGGGTTTTTTATATCTGTAGATCATCATAATCCATATCATGGTTATGAAATAATCCATATCAATTATCAATTAATGAACTTTATGAATTTTATCTGCTGTAAAATTAGGTGGTTAATAATAATCTCAATAATTCAACTTAATTTGAAAATTGGAATATCCATCACATAACGACATGTCGTAGCAATTTAATCCATATTTATGCTGTTTCCGACCTGACACCTGTGTGAGTTGTTCACGTATTTTTTCACTATGTCTTACTCTCTGCTGGCAGGAAAAAATGGTTACTATCAATACGGAATCTGCTTTAACGCCACGTTCTTTGCGGGATACGCGGCGTATGAATATGTTTGTTTCGGTAGCTGCTGCGGTCGCAGGATTGTTATTTGGTCTTGATATCGGCGTAATCGCCGGAGCGTTGCCGTTCATTACCGATCACTTTGTGCTGACCAGTCGTTTGCAGGAATGGGTGGTTAGTAGCATGATGCTCGGTGCAGAAATTGGTGCGCTGTTTAATGGTTGGCTGATGGCGGGGGCCATCCTGTTTGTACTCGGTTCTATAGGGTCCGCTTTTGCGACCAGCGTAGAGATGTTAATCGCCGCTCGTGTGGTGCTGGGCATTGCTGTCGGGATCGCGTCTTACACCGCTCCTCTGTATCTTTCTGAAATGGCAAGTGAAAACGTTCGCGGTAAGATGATCAGTATGTACCAGTTGATGGTCACACTCGGCATCGTGCTGGCGTTTTTATCCGATACAGCGTTCAGTTATAGCGGTAACTGGCGCGCAATGTTGGGGGTTCTTGCTTTACCAGCAGTTCTGCTGATTATTCTGGTGGTCTTCCTGCCAAATAGCCCGCGCTGGCTGGCGGAAAAGGGGCGTCATATTGAGGCGGAAGAAGTATTGCGTATGCTGCGCGATACGTCGGAAAAAGCGCGAGAAGAACTCAACGAAATTCGTGAAAGCCTGAAGTTAAAACAGGGCGGTTGGGCACTGTTTAAGATCAACCGTAACGTCCGTCGTGCTGTGTTTCTCGGTATGTTGTTGCAGGCGATGCAGCAGTTTACCGGTATGAACATCATCATGTACTACGCGCCGCGTATCTTCAAAATGGCGGGCTTTACGACCACAGAACAACAGATGATTGCGACTCTGGTCGTGGGACTGACCTTTATGTTCGCCACCTTCATTGCGGTCTTTACGGTAGATAAAGCAGGTCGTAAACCGGCTCTGAAAATTGGTTTCAGCGTGATGGCGTTAGGCACTCTGGTGCTGGGCTATTGCCTGATGCAGTTTGATAACGGCACGGCTTCCAGTGGATTTTTTTTTCTCTCTGTTTCCACAAACGC
>OCAN01001316.1_pt1 | contig 12950 bp, 10 predicted proteins | sample 1538321 | NCBI WGS metagenome assembly OCAN01 (sample SAMEA2580294, study PRJEB22360) | human gut metagenome | biome: human gut; feature: human-associated habitat; material: faeces | place: Denmark | collected 2008/2010 | reverse complement strand
AAGCCTCGGTTTCGGCCGTACCGGTCATACCGGCCAGCTTGTGGTACATGCGGAAATAGTTCTGCAGCGTGATCGTTGCAAAGGTCTGCGTCGCAGCCTCGACCTTCACGTGCTCCTTGGCCTCGATGGCCTGGTGCAGGCCGTCCGAATAGCGGCGCCCGTCGAGGATACGCCCCGTCTGTTCGTCGACGATCTTCACCTTGTTGTCCATCACCACGTATTCGACGTCTTTCTCGAACATGGCGTAGGCTTTCAGCAGCTGGTGGATCGTGTGCACGCGCTCCGACTTGATCGAATAGTCGTTGACCACCTGGTCGCGCTTCTGCGCACGCTCCTCGTCCGAGAGGTTGCTCTTCTCCAGCTCGGCCACCTCGGCGCCGATGTCGGGCAGCACGAAGAACCCGTCCTCGTTGAAATATTTCGACAGCACCTCGTGTCCCTTGTCGGTCAGTTCCACCGAATTGAGTTTTTCGTCGATGACGAAGAACAGGTCGTCGGTGATCTCCGGCATACGGCGGTTGTTGTCCTGCATGTAGGTGTTCTCGGTCTTCTGCATCAGTGCCTTGACGCCCGTTTCCGAGAGGTATTTGATCAGCGGCTTGTACTTGGGCAGGCCCTTGTGGGCACGGTAGAGCTTCACGCCGCCCTCGTCGTTCTTGCCCTCCGAGATAAGCCGGCGTGCCTCGGCCAGCAGGCCCGTCACGAGGTTTTTCTGCAGGTTGTAGAGATGGTCGATGGCCGGGCAGTACTGCTCGAAGAGCTGGTCGTCGCCTTTGGGTACCGGGCCGGAGATGATGAGCGGCGTACGGGCTTCGTCGATCAGCACCGAGTCGACCTCGTCGACGATGGCGAAGTGGTGCTTGCGCTGCACCAGATCGGCCGGCGACGAGGCCATGTTGTCACGCAGGTAGTCGAAGCCGTATTCGTTGTTCGTACCGAACGTGATGTCGGCCATGTATGCCTTGCGGCGGGCGTCGGAGTTGGGCTGCGTGTCGTCGATGCAGGCTACCGAAAGCCCGTGGAACTGGTACATCGGGCCCATCCACTCCGAGTCTCGCTTGGCCAGGTAGTTGTTCACCGTGACCAGGTGCACGCCCTTCTTGGCCAGTGCGTTGAGGAATACGGGGAGCGTCGCCACGAGTGTCTTTCCTTCACCCGTCGCCATCTCGGCGATTTTACCTTTGTGGAGCACTACGCCGCCGAACAGCTGTACGTCGTAATGGATCATGTCCCATTTCAGGTCGTTGCCGCCCGCCATCCAGTGGTTGGCGTAGATGGCCTTATCGCCCTCGATACGGACGAAATCCTTCTCGGCGGCCAGATCCCGGTCGAAATCGTTGGCCGTGACGACCACCTCGTCGTTCTGCGCGAAGCGGCGTGCCGTATCCTTCATGATGGCGAAGGCTTCGGGCAGTATCTCGTCGAGTTTCTCCTCGATCTTCTCGTCGATGCGTTTGGTCGTCTCGTCGATCTGCTTCGAGATACGCTCCTTCTCCTCCAGCGAGGTTTCGGGCAGTTCAAGCTTGGCCTTCAGTTCCACGATGTCGGCCTCGTCCCGGGCGATGAAATCGGCGATCTGTTTCTTCAGCGCTTCGCTCCTGTCACGCAGTTCGTCGTTCGAAAGGGCTTCTATCGAAGGGTACACCGCTTTGATCTTCTGGAGGTAAGGCTCGATCTGCTTGCGGTCTTTGTCGGCTTTCGAGCCGAAGAAAAGTTTGATTAAACTTGCAACTATTTCCATATGTGATTTCAGTTATTTCGGGGTTGTGTACGTAAATCTTACAAAAGTAATGATTTCTTTCAAAACCGCAAAATATTGCGGCGGGGACATCCCTCCCCGCCGCAATATTTTTTCATCTGCGGAACTGCCGTCCCGGCAATAGTTTGCAGTTATTTTTGGCGCTTGTGCAGCTTGTAGTAGAGGACGTACAGGCCCGGCAGGCGGTTTATCAGGAAATGCCGGAAGTCCCGGCGGCGGAATTGGAGCGGCATGATGCCTTGCCGGCGGGCTTCCCGGAGCATTTCGCGGGCGTTGCCGAGTTGCCTCACCACGGTCTGTTTGCATGCCAGGCTTAGGGTCTTGCCCACATGCAGGTGCATCAGGCGGGCGCCTGAGGGGTCTTCCGCCCCGATGCGGGAGGCGAAACAGGTCAGGCTTTTCATGGCGCGTACGAGGTCTAAGCGACTTTGCGGCTTGTAATTGCCCATGAACGAATCGCTGCGTTGCAGGTAGTTGTAAACCCGGACGGGGAGGTATTGGATCCGCCGTGCGTAATACAACGCGCGGGGTGTGAACTCTTCGTCCTCGTGCCAGATCGGAGCCATCCGCAGCGAGTTGGCGTCGAGCATCTCCTGCGAGTAGAGGTAGGCGTATACCATCGGCAGGAACCGGTCGCGTTGCAGGAAATCGACTCCGCGCTGCACGTCGGAGCCGTTTCCTGCGGAAATCCCGTCGCTCCAGAGTGGGACGTCGTTGCCGTTTTCGTCGATTCCAGCTATTTCGAAGCACAGCATGTCGAGCCCTCCGCACTCCATGGTTTCCACCAGGCGGCCGAGGACATTCGGTTCGAGGTAATCGTCTGCGTCGAGATACATGACGTACCTGCCAGCGGCGCGGTCGGTGCCGTAGTTGCGCGTGCGGCTCAGCCCCTCGTTGGGTTTGGTATATACATGTACGTTGGGGTGCCCCTGCGCCGCCTTTTCGGCGGCTGCGAGCGATCCGTCCGTCGACCCGTCGTCGATGACCAGAATTTCGTACTCCTCGGGAGATAAATCCTGCCCGAGGGCCGAAGCGATGCATTTCCCGATCAGTTTTTCGAGGTTGTACAACGGGATTATGATGCTGACTTTTTTCATATCACCGGAGTTCGAGCCACAGCAGGCGTTTCCTGATTTTTACGATCCACGAGGGATAGAAACATTTGCAGGCGAGCTTGTAACGGTAAACCAACCGTTTGCGCAGCAGTTTCGGATCGTAGGCCCTGCGTTCGGAGTTCGCGCGGTAGAGTCGTTTGAGCAGGCCGCGGTAGGTCGTAAGTTCGTCGCGCCGCAGTGTCCCGACCCGGAGGTTCATCTGCGTGTATATCCGCGATTCCTCGTCGGTGAGCGTCATGCCGAGGGTTGTGCGCAGCAGATCCCGCTGGATAGCTTGCGCGCTGAGGGTCTGCCGGTCTAACTGGCTGGTCGAAAGTTGGTTTTCCCACCTGCGGTAGAAAAACAGATGTTCCGGAATATTCGCCATGTGCATGTGGTCGGAAAGGTCTACCCAGAATTGGTAATCTTCTGCCATGGTATCCCGGAACTGCACTCCCGAACATCGGAACGCCTCGCTGCGCATCATGACCGCCGACATTGCGAACGGGCAGCCGAAAAGCATCTGTATCCGGATTCCTTCGTGCGTGGTGGGATCCTGGATCTTCTGTTTCCGGGCATCGTCCGGCCCGAACATCGTATAGTAACTGCCGCACAGGTCGATCTGTGGGTGCTGTCCGAAGAATGCTGTCTGGCGAGCGAAACGTTCCGGCGAACAGCGGTCGTCGGCATCCATGAACGTAATGAAACTCCCGCGCGCTGTCTCCAGCCCCCGGTTGCGGGTATAGGCGGCGCCGTGGTTCGCGTCGTTGCGCATCAGGACGATCCGTGCGTCTTGCGCGGCATAACGGCTTGCGATATCGTACGAGGAGTCCGTCGAGGCGTCGTCGATAACGATCAGCTCGAAATCCCCGACGGTCTGCCCGAGGATGTTGCCGATGCTTTCACCGACGAACCGCTCTGCGTTGTAGAGCGGCATGATGACGCTTATGAGGGGGGATTGCTTTTCCATCGTTGCCTGTTATTCGGTTGAACTTATGCTTTGCAGGATGCGCCGTCCGACGGGGCATTCCGTACAGCGTTTTGCAGGGCAGTATTCCGTGGCGAGTTGCAGCAGCGCCTGCGATTCGAACGCGTTGCGGATCGAAACGCCCGTGTTGCGCCAGTTGCGCATGTAACGGTTGTCCTCGGCTGGCAGGCGTTCGAGCAGCGTGAGGGCGCTGTCGCGCAGCGTTTCGCGCCCGGTGACGCTGCCATAGGCGAATTGCAGGACGGAAACGAGGTTGATGCCGATGATATTGGCCTTGAATGCTCCCAAACGCTTGGGGTGTTCGTCGCTTGCGATCCCCGGGATGTGGTGCGTGCGCCAGTAAGCCGACGCTTCGATGCAGAACAGCCGCCGGATATCCTCCTCCGTGCGGCATGACATGGCGCGTTCCATTACGAATTCGTCCTGTATGAAGAACTCCGCCGCCTGCGCCAGACGCAGTACGGGATGGTTGGCGGGGCGAACTTCGTCCAGTTCCCAGACTCCGGCCTCCAGCGGTTCGATGTCGTATTTGGCCGCCAGGTATTCGAAGTCGCGCGCCAGGTCGAGCGTGTATGCGTCGTGCGGATAGAGCGTCAGCAGCCCCGAAGCCCCGAAAAACAGGGCTTCGACGGCCCGCGGCGCCAGCCGTTCGCGCAGGACGACCTTGTAGGGGACGCGGCGTGCCAGTGAGAGGTACGCCTCCTGGTTCCGGCGGTCGCCCAGCGTGCGGAAATAGAGCAGGTAGAAGGTCTGGTTCCAGTTCTCGGAAGCCTCTTCCCGCAGGGCGTCGACCATGCGCATCTTGCGTTCCAGCCGACTGAAGAGCAGTGCCGTGCATATTTCGCTGCGCTGCAGGGAGCCCAGCCCGGCGAGGTACCCGCCGCAGGCGTACGTCCCGGCCCCGGCCTGCAGCCGGTTCAGCATCCGATGCTCCTGTTCCGCGCCCATGTCAGAACATGTTGAGTTCGAGCAGCGCCTCCTCCGACATCATGCTCTTGTCCCATACGGGGTCGAACGTGAGGATGACGTTCACCGCCTTTACGCCGTCGACCTTGGCAACCTGCTGGTTGACATCCTCCACGAGCATGTCGGCCATGGGGCAGTTGGGCGCCGTGAGGGTCATGCGGATGTTCGCCACGCCGTCGGGCGTGTAGTCTATTTCGTAGATCAATCCCAGGTCGTAGATGTTGACCGGGATTTCGGGATCGTATATGTTCTTGAGCGTAAGGACTATGTCCTTCTCTATCTTCAGTATGTCTTCGGGTGTCATGGCTGTCTGTTATTTTTCGCTTTTGCTTGCGAACGCGAGCGCATAGAGCCGCATCTGTTTGACCATCGACAACAGGCCGTTCGAGCGCGTGGGCGAGAGGTTGGCGCTCAGGCCGATGGCGTCGATGAAATAGAGGTCGGTGTCGAGGATCTCCTGCGGCGTGCGCCCGTTCAGCACGCGTATCAATAACGCGATGATGCCCTTGGTTATTATGGCGTCGCTGTCGGCGGCATAGTAGACCTTGCCGTCCTCCAGGCGTGCGTCTACCCACACGCGCGACTGCCAGCCGTCGATCAGGTATTGTTCCGTGCGGTGCTCGGCTGCGATGGCCGGGAGCGAGTCGCTCAGGCCGATGAGGTAGTCGTATTTGTCGAGCCAGTCGTCGAATACCGAGAACTCCCCGATGATCTCCTCCTGTATCTTGTCCATATCTTTTGCTTTAAAACCTTACAAATCTATTATTTCCGGCAGTACTTCGCCTTCCGATGCCGCAGGCTCGGTGATCTCCAGCATACGTGCCACGGTCGGAGCCACGGCTGTCATGTCCACGCGGCGCTTTATGCGCTGCGGCCCGACGCCGACGCCGTAGAATACCAGCGGCACCTGCGTGTCGTAGCCGTACATCGACCCCGACGACGACCAGCAGCGCTCCTGCTCCTCGATCCAGCCGGGCATCAGGTTCAGGATGACGTCGCCCGAACGGCGGGGGTAGAAGCTGTTCTGCATCTTGCGGGCATAGCCGCTCCCGAAGTAGCTCGTCCGCATGGCCGTCGCCGAGAGGGCGTGCGACACGCCCCGGAACTGCATGGCGAAGATCGCCACCTCGTTCTGCACCTCGGCCAGATCGAGTCCCCGCTCGTAGATCAGGTTGTGGTTCAGGTAGACGCATTTGTCCTCGTACTCCAGCACCCAGTCGCCCATGCCGTAGCGGACGTTGAGGAAGCCGTTGACGATCACCTCGAACTGGCGGGGGTTGAACCGGTCGCTCTCTTCGTGCCCCGTGTCGAAAGAAGGGCTGGTGCCGTGGTCGGAGGTGAAGACGACGAGCACCTCGCCGTTTCTGACCTGGGCGAAGACGAAGGTCAGGAAATCGGCCAGGTCGCGATCCAGGCGGTAGTACATGTCCTCGACCTCGACCGACTCGGGGCCGTAGGCCTCGCTGATGCGGCGCGGCGTGTCGAGGCAGATGTTCAGCAGGTCGGGCGTCGCGTCGTCGCCGAGTTTGAACTGGGCGATGGCCTGCTTGGCGAAGCCCAGCACGGCGGTGTTGCCCGCCGGGGTGTAGAGCATTTTGTCGTAGTCCGACGTGAGTTTCAGGCGCCCTTCCCCCGGCTCGTCCTTGTCTTTCCTGCTTTTGCCTGTGAGAACGATGTCCCAGTTGCGGGTGTTGAGGTAGCGTCCCTTTTCGTAGAGCGTGCGCCACTCGGGGGTGATGTATGAGAGGTTGTAGCGTTCGCGGTTGCTGCGGGCTACCCATTCGGGTACTTCGGGGGCGTAATAGGGCGACGTTTCCCAGCCGCAGCGCGCCGAATCGAGCCAGAAGGCCTCGCCGCTGTGCCCGGCCATGATGACCGCCGACATCGCCTCGGTGGCAACCGAGACGGCTTTGGCTCCGGGCTCGTGTTGCAGGAGCGCCTCGGCGAGCGTCGGGGCTATCAGGTTGTAGGGCCCCGGGCCCTTGCGCCCGGCGATCAGTTCCACGGCGTCGTTTTCGACGTAGTCGCGCCAGCGGGCGCCGATTACGCCGTGCGTCGAAGGCATGGCGCCCGTGGTGAGCGTGGCGAGCGATACGGGCGTCGTGGTCTGCTGGTAGTCGTAGCGGCTGTCGGCGAAGACCGTGCCCCCGTCCAGCAGGCGCCTGAGCCCGCCTTCGCCGTAGTTGCCGGCATACCGGCCGAGGTCTTCGGCGCGCATCGAGCCTACGACGATGTTGACGACCAGGCGGGGGCGTGCCGCCGCGGCTTCGAATGCCGCCAGGGCGGCTATGGCGAGTAAAATGATCCTGTGCTTCATTGCGTGTGTGTGATTGGCCGCAAATTTACGAATTTATTTCGATACATCTGCGGAAATATTCCTCCTCGGCCTGAAAATCGCCCTGCGGCAGTGCCGCGATCTCGCCTATCCTGCGGCGGCAGAACTCCCGGTAGGCCTCGCTGCGGGGGTTGCGGGGACGGTGCGCCGCCGCGACGACGATGTGCCGCACGTCGGGGAGCAGGCGTCGTGCCTCGTCCGAGAGCACTGCGGGGATGAATTTTTCCCAGACGTATTGTATGGCCTGCGCCGAGGGGTGCACCAGGTCGTCGGCGTAGAAACGGTAGTCGCGCAGGTCGTCGTTGAGCACTTCGTAGGCCGGGAAGTAGTGGACGGCGGCGTGCGCCGCGGCCAGCTCTTCGGCTGCCAGGCGGAGCGCGGCCTTGCTCACGGCGTTGCCCTCCAGCCCGTCGCCGAGGTGCCGCACGGGGCTGACTGTGAGGATGACCTCTTTCCCTGCGAGCGGCCCTGCGAGCAGGGCTGAAAATGCCCCGGTGATCTCCGCGACGCCCAGCCTGCGCCGTACGAATTCGGTCGCGGGCTGCCGGTGGCAGTTGGCCACCACCTGCCCGTTGTGTTCGTAGACCCATGCCGTGCCCAGGGTCAGCAATACCCGGTCGGCACGGCGCAGGGCTTCGGCGCCTGCCTTGCGGGCGGCGTTCATCGCAGCCAGCGCCTCGTCGGGCGACGCGGCCGAGAGAGAGCCGTGGAACCCGTAGTGGAACCACAGTTCGCCGTCGAAGTCCAGCTCGGAATGCTGTACGGGCGCCTCGTCCGCATAGCTGCGCAGCGCGGCGGCGATGGAGAGCGGGTTGAACAGGATGCCCGTGGGGTTTGTGACGATGCGGAACCGGGCTTCGGCGAGCCGTCCCGCGATGTGTTCGGCGAAGCAGGAACCGAGGGCCAGGATGCGGTTCCCGTATCCGATTTTCACCCCGAGGGGCGCAATGTCGATTTCGGTGCGGAATTTCATAGGGCAAAAGTACAAATTTTATATCTTTGCCGTATGATCCTGCATGCAAACTGCAAAATAAATCTGGGGCTGGATGTCCTGCGCCGCCGTGAGGACGGTTACCACGAGTTGTCGACCGTGATGTTCCCCGTGCGGGGACTGTACGACGTGGTCGGGGTGACGCGCACAGCCGTGCCCGGCGTGCGGTTCCTCTCCGAAGGGCTGGCGGTGGATTGCGCCCCCGGGGAGAACATCTGCGTCAAGGCATTCCAGCTGATGCGGGAGCGCTACGGCGTGGACGGCGTGGAGATACGCCTCGACAAACGGGTGCCTTTCGGTGCCGGGCTCGGGGGCGGTTCGTCCGACGGCACCGCCGTACTGCTGGCGCTCGACGGGCTTTTCGGCCTGCGGCTTGCCGAGGCGGAGTTGGTCGCCCTTGCCGCCGAGCTGGGTAGCGACACGGCTTTTTTCGTGCGCAATACCCCGCAGCTTTGCACCGGGAGGGGCGAGATCATGGAGCCTTACCCGCTCTGCCTGGCGGGAATGACGCTCGTTGTCGTGAAACCCGACGTGGGCGTTTCGACGCGCGAGGCTTACGCAGGGGTACGTCCGCATGTGCCCGAAGTGCCCCTCGCGGAGCGCTTGCGGCGGCCTGTGGTGGAGTGGCAGGGGGTGGGGGGGCACGTACAACCCGGACCAACGATTTCGAACCGCATATCTTCGCGGCGCATCCTGCCATCCGCGAAGCCCGTGACAGCCTGCTTGCGGCCGGAGCGGTCTATGCCTCGATGTCGGGCAGCGGCTCGGCCGTGTTCGGGCTTTTCGACGATGCGCAAAAAGCAGGGAACCTGCGGCTGCAGACCCCCTTTGTCTATACGTTGTAGTGTGGGTCAATTGCTCCGCGATCCCTGTTCTTCCGCCCTTGCCGCATCTCGGTTTTCCCTTATCCCGGGTTGTATGCCCGTCTGAACTTGCGCGCGTTTAGCAATTCGCCGCTTTCCCGGGCTACCGCTTTGCCGCATCGCCGCTTCGGGGTGCTCCCCACAACTTACTTTCCAGGCAAGGTCTTCCCGCCGCCCTGACGACCTGCGGTGTTTCCCGCAGGGGGATTGTCCCCTGCTGCTGCGGTTTTTTCCGTTTCCGGTCTGTTTTCCGGGACATCTTTTTGTGGTTCATCTCTTGTGCCTGCGGTGTCCTCCCCGTCCTTTCCGGAGCTTTTATCCGCTTCGTCCTCATGGAGGAGTCCGTCCAAGAATCCGTTCAGGATGTCGTTCAGCGCGCCTTCTCCCTGCTGCGACCCTTCGACCTGTTCTGTCCTGGCGTCCCTGTTGCGGATATTGAGCTCCTCCTTGAATTTTTCGGGGGCGACCAGATAATAGATGCCCAGTGACAGCGTCAACAAGCCCAGGGCTGCGAAAAATGCATAGACATATTGCAGTCCGTTCGCCAGCAGCGTGCGCAGGACGGCGCCTTTCTTCTTCAGCCCGAACAGTTTCCGGAATACGAATCCCGTATAGATGAAAACGGGCAGCATCTGCATGTAGAAGGAACTGTACCACGGGATGAACAGTTCGGCGGGCAGCGCGAGGATCATCAGCGTGATTTCGAACACCGACAGGAAGATGCCGATGTAGAGGTATTCCACATATTTGAGGTCGGAGCGCCTGCGGAACACGGTTTTCATCGCCAGTGCATAGAACGGCAGCATCAGCAGCATGTTGGCCGCGGGGTGCAGCGTGGCGTAGTCGTAGTAGGAGCAGATAAGCCACCGGAACAGGGGGGAGTCGGCCCGGGCCGTAGGGGTGAACTCCTTGCTCACGAGGGCGAACACGACGGCGTAGAAGGTCGAGAGCATGAGCAGGATCGCCACCGGGTTGAAATATTTGCGGCGGTGCCCCAGGATGAACTCCGAGACCGAAACGTAGGGGTGTATCAGGATCGCCAGCCATGTCATCACGGCGCCCTTGCGCATGTTGATGCCCCGCAGGCCGTACGCTTCGTCGCCGATGAAGGTCGAAGAGACGCTGTCCACCAGCGACGCCCAGGTCAGCCGGTCGGTCGTCGTGCGTTGTCCGCATGCCGGACAGTAGTTGTGGTCGATTTCGTGGCCGCAGTTGCGGCAGAGTTGGTGTTTGGGCATATTCGTTTTGTTATGCAGCTTCCCGGGACACAGTTCCCGGGGAGCGTGCCTTGCCGTAGCGCAGTCCGCACTACGGGCAAAAAGCCGCACTGGCCGTGCACCCGCATTCGGGACGAACCATTTTCTTCATCTGTCGGGGACGTGGGGTCGGTCATTGCCCGACCTGGCATGCGACGGGCGCGGAATAATCCGCGCCCGCAGGTTTTGTCCCTTATTTTGCCGCATCCCCGGCTGCGCCGCAGGGGATCGCCATCTTTTCGATGCGGTGTTCGTGGCGTCCGCCTTCGAACTGGGCTGCGAAATAGGCGTCGAGCATCGCCACGGCTTCGTCGTTGGTGATAAAACGCGCCGGGAAGACGATGATGTTGGCATTGTTGTGGCGGCGGATGAGCGACGCGATTTCGGGCTCCCAGGCCAGGCCGGCGCGGATGCCCTGATGCTTGTTGAGGGTCATCGTCATCCCTTCGCCCGAGCCGCAGAGGGCGATGCCGCGTTCGAGTTCGCCGTTTTCGATCGCCTCGGCCAGCGGATGCGCGAAGTCTGCATAGTCGACGCTGTCGGGTGAATGCGTACCGAAATCGAGCACCTCGTAACCCATGGCGTCGAGGTAACCTACCAGAAATTCTTTCATTTCATAGCCTGCGTGGTCGCTGGCAATACCTATTTTAATCATCGTATTTTGGTTTTGTATCGTATTCCGTTTCTATTCTACAAATATAAGGAAAAATAACCGTCGCCGTGCTTCCGGCTCCCGAATTTGTGCTATTTTTGCCCCATGAAAATTCTTCTCGTCGTATTGGGATGCATCTCGTGCGTGCTGGGCATCGTCGGCATATTCGTCCCCCTGCTGCCTACCACGCCGTTCCTGTTGCTATCGGCGGCCTTTTGGGTGCGTTCTTCGCCCCGGCTTTACGGCTGGCTGCTCGAACACCCCTGTTTCGGCGAGTATGTACGGAACTTCCGCGAAAATCGCGCCATACCGCTCCGTGCCAAGATCATTTCCCTGACGCTCATGTGGGGGACGATGCTTTACTGCATTTTCGCGCTGCTTACCGCCTGGTGGTGGGCGCAGGCGGCCCTGCTTGCCGTCGCCATTGGCGTGACGTGGCATATCCTTTCGTTCGCCACCCTGAAAAAGGGGGTGCCGGTGCAGGAAGACCCCGAAGGGGAATAACCTCCGCCGCAAGGGGTGGCAACGTCCGGAGGCGGGGCTCCGCGGGGAGAGACCGTTTGCCTGCCATGAAAAAACGACCCGAAAGGGTCGTTTTTGTTTTCAGGACGTTTCTCCGCATTTTAATCCTCTGCAGGCAGCCTGTCCATGTCGAGCATCGAGTAGCAGACGGTGTAATAGCCCTCGGGGCTGTCCGGAGCCGGGATTACCGAAGTCCCGATGCGGAGCCGGTAGACGTATCCCGGTTCGTATTCGAACCCTTCGATGCGGAACGGCCACGGCTGCCATTCGTTCAGTCCGGACTCGGGGAACCGTACGCCCAGGAATCGCTGTCCCCGGTAATTCATCGGCTGCGGGGCGACCTCCATCGTGAAGACCGGGAAGAACTGGTCGGGGATGACCGAGGTCGCCGGGGTTTTCGAAATTTGCTCCAGCAGGGTGTAGCGGATCGAAGAGCCGTCCTGGGGCGGATCGGGCAGTTGTTCGGCTTTTATGCGGAGCCGGTATTCGTAACCCGCCTCGAAATCGAATCCCTCGATGCCCTGATATACGGCACGCCACGACGTGTCGTCGTTGGCCTTGACGAGCAGTACGGGCTGCAACGTACTCGCCCCGTGGGCGATGCCCAGTTGCGAGGCGACCGTCCATTCGCGGATTTCATATTCGTCGTCCTTATCGCAGGCCGTGCATACGCAGGCCGCCAGCAGGAGCGTCAGTATATATCTTTTCATCTCTGTCGTTTTTCCGTTCGTTTCCTTTTTATAAACGGAGAAATTGCCTGATACTGCATGCTATAGGTAAAAAAACGGATGCCGTCCCGTTTTTTTTCGGCCGGATGCCTCAGGCCAGGTATTTTTCCGCGGCGCTGATCAGGAACCCGAACAGCAGGGCGTTGAACAGCACCACCGGGATGGCTTTGCGCTCCTTGCCCGAGAAGGTGAAGAGTACGGGGAGCATCAGCATCAGCGTGACGGCCATGCCGTCCGCCCACCAAGGCAGGTAGGGCAGGTTGCTGTAAAAGACGATGACCGCCGCAAAGAAGTAGATGAAGAATGCCGACAGGCACGAACGCAACGGCAGCCGCTGGAAAATCATCGGGATGATGTCCAGTGTCCCTGCGACGGCGCCGACGGCCAGCGATAAGGTGAAATGATCCATTTTCAGGGTTCGGTTTATGCGTTATGCGGCGGCCGTTTACTTCGAAGCGCGTTTGCGGTCTACCTCGTGCAGCAATATCTTGCGCAGGCGCATGGCGTGGGGCGTAACCTCGACGTATTCGTCCGCCTGGATGTATTCCAATGCCTCTTCGAGCGTAAAGACCTTCGGCGGGGCGATCGAGGTCTTGTCATCCGACCCCGAAGCGCGCATGTTGGTGAGCTGCTTGGCCTTGGTGACATTGACCGTGATGTCGTTCTGGCGCGTGTGCTCGCCGATCACCTGCCCCTCGTAGACCTGATCCATCGGGCTGATGAAGAAGCGTCCGCGATCCTGCAGCTTGTCGATCGAGTAGGCGAAGGCCGTGCCGGTCTCGCCCGAGATGATCGA
>OCAN01001314.1_pt1 | contig 12978 bp, 5 predicted proteins | sample 1538321 | NCBI WGS metagenome assembly OCAN01 (sample SAMEA2580294, study PRJEB22360) | human gut metagenome | biome: human gut; feature: human-associated habitat; material: faeces | place: Denmark | collected 2008/2010 | reverse complement strand
CCAGCCGGGAAACTATCAAGAAATTAAAGGAGCTGGGGGCGGAAATTATCATCTGCCTGGCCCATCTCGGAATAGACCCGGGCAGCGCGCCAGAGAACCAGAGTGTTGGTCTGGCGGAAGCCCTGGGAGAAAACAGCGGGCTTGACATCATCATCGACGGACACAGCCATTCTGTCTTTGCCGAAAAAAGAATCAATGGGATTCTCCTGCAGCAAAGCGGAAGCGGCGCCCAGCGTATCGGAAAAATTATGATTGATCCTGTAACGCACAGCGCCAGAGGCAGCTTTTTAGAAGAAGAGACCATTAAAAAAAGCTGCAAACCGGATAAAAAGGTAACAGAGCTTGCAGACTTGCTGGTAAAGAGCCATTCGGCGAAACTGGCGCCAGTGGTGGCAAGGGTTCAGACAGCTCTTTGGGGAGGCACTGTCAATGGGATCAATGAGGCGCGGGTTGCCGAGACGAACCTGGGAGATGCGATTGCCGACGCCATGGCAGACGCGGCAAAGGAACGTTTTAAAAGCCAAATGACCGGCGCCTGTATTTTTGAAGACATGCCTGTCATTGCCCTGCATAACGGAGGCGGTATCCGCGCCAGCCTTCACCGCGGTCAGATAACAGCCGGAGACTGCCTGGATGTACTCCCCTTTGGCAACAGGCTGTATTTCAGAGAGGCGACACCCAGAATCCTGTATCAGGCTTTGGAAAATGGTGTAAGCCGTGTCAGGGGGCAGGACCCAGAGACCGGAAGAATCATTGGCGCTGGCGGCTGTTTCCCGCAGATTTCTGGTATGACCATGGTCTACAGCCCTGACCGCCCCGTCGGAGAACGGGTGATGTCTGTAACGCTGGACTCCGGCCAGCTCCTGGGTCCTGAGGACGATAAAACGCCTGTGATACTGGTTATCGACGAAGCGAAAATTGACGGCGGCGATGGTTATACCATGCTCATGCACCTTCCAGAACTCGGTGACGCTGGAATTTTAGAAACAGTTTTCAGAGACTGGCTTACCAAAATAACAGAGGAAAAAGGCGCAGTGGAAAGGCCCCCCTCCATCAGCCGGATACAAACAGCCGGGGTCTATCAGCCAAAGCGCTATGACGCGTGTGTTCATATTACACAAGGCAACAGGCCAGCTCCGGGAAAGCATATTGCCGGCTGTATTGATGGGGAAACGCACTTCCAGGCAATTTTGGAAAAAGACAGTATATTACATTTGAGGGGCCTGGCAGACGGACCTCATACCATCAGCATAGATGGCGGAGACGAAGTGCTGGTCAATAATTACAGCGGCGCAGGACTGGCTAAAGATGGCATAGCAGTAAGCGTCACCCTTAAAAAAAAGAGTGGTTGCCAGGAAAAAAATTGCAGAACCCGCAGAAGAACAGCCAGAAAAAAAGAAGGCACTTTGACCCAGCGCTAAAATAAACAACCAGGATACTTTTCTTAAACAAAAGAAAAGACTTCTTTAAACAAAAAGTTGATACCGTTATCTATGGGGTTATTTTGAGCAGAAAGGTTGAAAAAATCAGGCATTAAAGTTAAGATGGAAACAGAACAAAAAAATTGGTTATTAATTCTGAAAGGAAATCAATAAAATGGCAATTACAGATAAAAATACAAAGCATAAAGTAAAGACAAAGGAAGCCTTCAGAAAGGCTTTCATTAAAAAAGTTGAGGAAGTCTCCGGCGAAGATTTCAGTGAGTCTACCACCAGACACCAGTATGAAGCACTGGCAGAGCTGGTGATGGAAGAAATCACAGCGGAGTGGGCTGTAAATAACAGCCGTCTGCATAAAATGGAAGAAAAACAGATTTACTTTTTCTCCATCGAGTTCCTGATCGGCCGATTGTTAAAAGCCTATGTCAACAACCTGGGCTGGGATACCATGGTTGAAGAAACCCTGGATGAGCTGGGGGTTGACTATGAAGCCATTCAGGCAGAGGAACATGACCCTGCACTGGGGAACGGCGGCCTTGGCCGTTTGATGGCATGCTTCTTAGACTCTACAGCCGCGCTCGGTTTTCCGGGCCACGGCAATGGCATCCGCTACAAATACGGTCTCTTTGAGCAGAAAATTATTAACGACGAACAGGTTGAGGTTGCGGACATCTGGCTTAAAAACGGCTATCCCTTCGAAATCGTAAAGCCCGATAAGGCTGTTGTGGTTAAATACAACGGGGATGTGCGTGTAGAAGAGGTAAACGGCAAAATGCAGTTTATCCATGAAAACTACGATCCAGTCCTGGCGGTTCCCTATGATATTCCGGTTAAAGGCTACCGAAATAACACTGTAAACTCACTGCGTTTATGGAGCGCCAAGCCTGTAGAAGATTTTGACCTGTCCACCTTTAACCAGGGACACTTCCTCAAAGCCATGCAGCGCAAATCAGAGGCCGAATCCATCAGTCAGATCCTGTACCCAAGCGACCATGGATTTGAGGGCAAGCTGCTGCGCCTGAAACAGGAATACTTCTTTGTATGCGCGGGCCTCAAACGGATTGTCCGCCGCTATAAGAAGCACAATCATGGCTCTATGGACGGCTTTCCGGATAAAATCTGTATCCACATTAACGACACGCATCCGGCGCTCTGTGTGCCAGAGCTCATGCGTATTTTAGTGGATGAGGAAGGCTATGACTGGGATGTTGCTTGGGATATGACCATTAAGTCCATCAGCTTTACAAACCATACCGTATTACCCGAAGCCCTTGAAAAATGGCCGATTGATATGGTACAGAAGCTGCTGCCCCGCGTTTACCAGATCATTGAAGAAATTAACCGCCGTTTTATCAACGATATGAACTGGTTCTATCCAGATCAGGTAGACCGTAATTACAGCATGGCTATTTTAAAAGACGGCCAGGTTCATATGGCACATTTGGCTATTATCGGCAGCCACTCCGTCAATGGTGTGGCAGAGCTGCACAGCAAGATCCTGCGGGAGGAAACCTTTAAGGATTTTTACGCGGTGTTCCCAGACCGCTTTACCTCTGTTACCAATGGGGTAACCCAGCGCCGTTTTATGATGGGCAGCAATCCGGGACTCAAAACCCTGCTGGATGATACCATCGGTACAGACTGGAAAAAGCCTGGCAATATGTGCAGCCTCGAAGCGCTGCTTCCCTATGCGCAGGACGCGGCGTTCTGCCAGAAGCTGGGAGACATTAAACACGCCAATAAGGAACGGCTGGCTAAGTATATCAAGGAAACCCAGGGCATTGTCCTGAATCCAGATTCCATTTTTGACGTACAGGTTAAGCGCATCCATGAATATAAACGCCAGCTCTTAAATATTCTGCACGTCATTCTGACTTACAATCAGCTGCGCTCCAATCCGAATGCCGATATCGTACCAAAGACCTATATTTTCGCGGGTAAGGCAGCGCCCTCCTACGTATATGCGAAGGAAGTTATCCGCCTGATTAACGTGGTTGCAGACCGCGTCAACAATGACCCGCTGGTTAAGGATAAGCTCAAGGTTGTCTTTGTACCAAACTTTAACGTGTCCGTGGCAGAGCTCATCTACCCTGCGGCAGAGATCTCAGAACAAATTTCAACCGCCGGTAAAGAAGCCTCCGGTACAGGCAATATGAAATTCATGATGAACGGCGCCCTGACCCTTGGCACTATGGACGGCGCCAATGTCGAAATCGCTGAGGCTGTGGGAATGGACAATGTCTTTACCTTTGGCCTGTCCGATACAGAGGTGTACAATTACAATACCCATGGCGGCTACCGCTCATTGGAAGTCTACGAGTCCGATTCCCGCCTGCAGGAAATCCTTGGACAGCTGATCAGCGGTTTCTTTGGGGAAAGCGCGGGCTTCCAGATGATTTATGACTCCCTGCTGCTGCACAATGATACCTATTTTGTCCTGAAAGATTTTGCCCCGTATGTCGATATTCAGGATATCGCCAGCAACGTCTACAGAGACCAGAAGCAATGGCAGAAAATGTCTGCCATCAATATTGCCCACTCTGGAATCTTCTCGAGCGACCGCTCTATTGAGGATTACGAGAAACGGGTTTGGAAAGTTAAATAAGCATTAAAAAGAAAGCTGCCGTATCAGCGCAAAGACACTGATCGGCGGCTTTTTAAATTGGCTTAAAGCGTGGCTTTTAAGAAAAAATCTTGACAAAAACTTGAATAATACCCGATAAAAATTAAGTTATAATATAAAGCAGAGAACGATTTAATAAAGGAGTCCTATTATGAAAAAAATATTCCCAGAACGGTTTAAGGGGCAGGTCATCGTGTTAACAGGCGCTGCGCGCGGTATTGGAAAAGCCACGGCATTGAGGGCAGCAAAAGAAAGTGCAAGACTAGTCCTTACAGACCGTCTCGAAAAGGAAGGCAGGGAAGTGTTAAAGGCAGTGAAAAAGGAAGACGGCGAAGCGATCTTTCTGTGCCTGGATCTGTCGGTTGAGGAGAACGCCCGGAAAATGGTAGAGGAGGCTGTAAAAGCCTATGGCCGGATTGACATCGCCATCAACAATGCCGGTGTGATGGGAAATCCAGACCCTGTGCACGCCCTGACAAAGGAGCAGATGGATTATACCATGGTCAATAATTTTTATTCGGTTTTTTACAGCTGTAAATATGAGCTTCAGCAGTTTATGAAACAGGGGACAGGCGGTGCCATCGTCAATAATGCCTCCATTGCAGGCCTGACGGGTTTGCCGGGCAACCCTGCCTATGTAGCATCCAAACACGCAGTAAACGGGCTGACCAAAAATCTGGCGTTGGATTACGCGCGCTTTGATATCCGCGTCAACTCCGTCAACCCAGCGGGTACCGATACGCCGATGGTAAAGGAAGCATATGAATTTGTCATGCAGAAACAGAAGGAAGCACAAGCCAGCGGCGCCTCCGAACAGGAGGCGCAGTCCATGGCAGGCCAGAAAACAGAATCCATGCTCAAACGCGACGCGCTGGCAGAGGAACAGGCAGCCTCCATTTTATTTTTAGCGTCCGATGACGCAAGCCATATGACCGGGGAAATCGTGGCCACTGACGGAGGATGGACGTCATTTTAAAAGCACAAAATTCATGTGAACAGCCTAAAGTCGTGACGAACGGTATTTTTTATACCGGATCAAAATGATATAATTGAAGCAATACTTATATATGGACAGCGCATTAAAAACGTTGCCGGAAGAGGAAGAGAAATATGAAGCAGGATGCCGTAGAGCTGACACGTATGATTATGCGAAAGCATTATGAAAGAGATCTGGATTTTGTGATTGAGCAGATGGCAGAAGATATTATGTGGATCGGTCCCATTAAAAGCCAGTTTATCAACGGTCTCGATAACTTTAAAAAAATACTGGAGATTGAACAGGGGATTCCTTTTCAGATCAAAGGCGATGTTTACGAGCTTGTTGGGGAAAACGAGAAGGGCTGTGTTGTCAGCGGAAAGTATACCGTTTATAACGAGGGCGTCCAGAACTACATCATGCTGGCTGAACAGCGCTGCACCTTTGTATACCGCAGGCAGGAGGGCCGGCTGCTTGCCATACATATCCATGTATCCAACACCGCAGACAATCTGCTGATAGGCGATGAGAAGTATTTCCCCTTTAAAGCTGGCCGTGAAAATTATGAGTACATGCAAAAGCTGATCCAGGAAAAAATCAGCAAAGAGAAAAAGGTTTGTTTTAAAGGTTTGGATAAAGAAGAATACTTTGTGGACATCAACCAGATCATTTACATTGAGGCCGGACACCGCAAGAGCAGGCTGCAATGTGTCGGCCAGGCCATGTATATCCGGGTGCCCATCGGAGAAATTGAGACAAAGCTGCCCGCACAATTTGTCAGAATTCACCGCAGCTACATCATCAATCTGGATTATGTGTTAAACGTACAGTACCGCGAAATAACGATGTACGACGGCAGTACCCTGCCGATTCCTGAAAAGCGCTATCATCAGGTGCTAAAGAGCATACAGGATTATCATGAGAACCATTCTTACCGTTAACGCTGAAAAAAATTATGATAAAATCAAAAAAAGCAGCTCCTCTGTCCAAGAGTGGAGCTGCTTTTTCTTATAAGACTTATTTGACGTTATTATAAAATGTTTTACTGTAACATAACTATTATTTTATTATTAAACATCATTTGTGTAGATTTTGATTGCCAGTTGTTCATATTTTTAGTATTAATATCAGCTTTTAAAAGCGAGATGTTATTTTCCATGTTACCAGTTTTCAGATTGTATAAATCAGCATGGTATATAAAGTCACCTTTAAATACAAAATAGCCGAGGAAATTATATTGTTTTATCTGATTACGGTTGTAACTCAGTTTACCGGTGTATATATAATTTCCAGGTATGGAAAAGCCGACAGACTCCAGTTCATCGAGGAGTGAATTTTTACCGCTGGCAGATAGCCGTGATTTCATAGCGTTTAAGGTTTCAATTGGCGGGGGTGATATAAACCGCTGATGATATTGATAACCGTATTGTAATATATTAGAATACAAGATTTGAGACATATAGCTTTCATAGAGATCAGGATGAAATATACTCTGTCCGGATGAATACGCCCTCATTTGTTCCTCACACTGTTTAAAATAAGCTTTTGGATCAAAAACAACAAAACAATCATATGCATATGTTTTTCCGTCAATCAGGTTGATATCCTTTCCCTCCGGAAGTTTCATGCTTGTATCATAGGCCTCGCATTTTTCAATGAATTTTTGAAACTGTCCTCTCATCTGCTCTATTGCGTAATCATATCGATGGTCTGTGTTATTGCTCTGCATATAGCACATGCTTATCATATAGGCCTTCAGGTAAAGTGAGGTGGTATAGGCCAGAAAACGGGATTTAGCAGGAATGGTTTGGGAGGACCAGTTATAGCGTGAATTATAAAGATTCACATAGACATCTAAAGTGCTGTCGCTTTCCATGACATTATCACCGAGAATGGATTTTCCGAAAGCCAGAGTGTCTCTTGCAAAGGTATCGCCGCCGCCGGCGCTGTATGCAACCGTATTATTAATCTCATTAACATAGGTGTGATATTCAGTGGATTCAGTGTCTGTGACCTCCATTAGTTTAGCAAGTACATCATTTTCCGGGCTATTGACTTTGTTAACAGTCCAGGCAAGACTGTCCGCCTCTTTTCCGAATGCGGAAACCTTATCTCGCATTTCTGTATCTTTGATGTGATTTATCAGGTCTTTGAGTTCCTGGCTGATGGCGTCAGTTTTTCGACTGATCTCAGCAACTTCAGCATTCAGTGCGATCAAATTATCTTTAATTTCGCCCATTCCACTGGAGGATAAGGCATCACCGCCGAGGCCCAGGATTCCGGCAATTCCCGCCAGAGGGGACCCTGTGACAAAGGAGTTGACAATGCTTAGTATTTTAGAAGTGTATATGAATGATTTTGCGACAATATCTTGTCCCGATGCATTTGAAGCTAACAGTTCATCGTCTGAAACATCACTTTCATATACGACCATGGCGTATTCAGAAGCCTGAACGGGGACCCCGTAGGCGTCAGTAACACAGTTTGTATCCAGATAAAGCCTCTGCGAGTAGGCCCAGTAGGTAAAAAACATTTCAAGCCCTTTATCCTCCTCAGCCCAGTTGGGGAGCACAGGATCATCAATTGTCACTGTAAAGCTGAAGCGATTATTTGAACCGTCCATGATCTTTAAAGGTGAGACACTGACACCAGGCTGGGGTTCGTCTGCAAGAGTGACGGCTCCCTGCGTTAAATCAACACTGCCATTGAGCGAGCTGACAAGACCAGTAAACTCAGCCGTGGCCTGAGTCTCTTTTTCAGAGCTGCGCACCGCATTCGCCAGAATTAAATCGGTGCTGATTTGTTCTTCTTCAAGCTTGAGCGGCAACGTCAGGCTGTCACAATTAAGGGCAGCACTGTCAATGGTCATCGTAGTGCCGCGCAGCGCATTCATGACGTCCGTCTTGCTCTCCGCACCATTGACACGTACTTCCAGAAGCCCATCCCTGCCGGAAGAGGTTGAGGGAATGGTCAGGTTAGCTGGCTGGATGGCTGGATCATCAAAGGTAAAGGATGACGCGTCCGCTGTTTGGGAAAACTGAGCAGTGTCGATGCTGAATTGCAGAACAGCCGTATCGTCTTTGTTAAGGTGCACATTGTCAATGCCTTCCGCAAAATACGGCAGCGGAGAGGAGACATCAACCATCAGACGCCCTTGCTTTTCGCCGTCTTGTTTAAAGCAGTCTTTGTTAAACTCAAGCAGTCCATTGCTTTCGTCCTCTTTATCCAAAGGTCCAGTGAGAGTCAACGCTAACGTATGCTCGTCCAGAAGCGTGATCGTTTCAATTTTGGCATTTTTAAAAGCATTTTTAAGCACAATATCCTCAGCCTTGACAGCGTCAGAGAATGAATCTTCCTGGCTGGAAATAACAATATCGAAAAAAGCTGCGCCGGCGGCGACAGAGCTGTTGGTCTGAAGCGCTTCAAACTCAATTTCCGGCAGATCGACCAGCTTGGCAGATCCAATGGAAACTTTGGTAGCAAGTGTCTTTACAATCTCGTTTACATTCAAATCATTGTTCACAGAATAAGTGGCGCCTTCAATTTCATCAGACAAAGAGGCATCCGCATCGCTTTCTTCCTCGGCGTAAACGGGATTTGGAAAAGCTGTCAGCAGGAGCTGTGTTGTCAACAGCAGGCAGAGCGCAATCGAGAGCAGCTTCTGTCCCTTTTTCCTTTTGCAGAGCCAGATACAAAAGACGATCAGCAGAGCAGCCAGGACAATACCGATGCCGATACCGATTTTACTCGGTGTCCCTGTTACAGGATTTGAAGGGACACTGGAGAGCGATACAGGAATCACAGAGCTCTTTTCACCGACCTGTATTGTAAAGCTGTGGAGGATTTTCTGCCCGGTGGCAATCTTATCATAGGTTCTTGTAGTGTTTTCGGAATACAGCCCCTCAGGGAGAGTGGTCTCAAGGGTTACATTCATTAAATCAGCGTTTGTCTGGTTGTCCAGCTCTAAGGTCGCCGTTACCTGGTCGCCATCCTTTACAGATTCTTTATTAAAATAAAGCTGTGTGGGAGGATACCCTTCGGGAGGACCGGTATCAGAATCCTGAGCGAAAACCGGCAGATTCCCAAGCATTAAAAAGACAAAGAGCATAGAAATCGTTAACAAAATTGTTTTAAACTTTTTCATTTTAAAGCACATCCTTTCATATTATGTTTGGCACCATTGTAACACAGGATTTTTTTTGTACAAGTGTTTTAAATAAAATTAAAGAATATGCTTTGATTGAGTATTTTGCTTAAAAAAACAGGAAAAATGAACAGAACAGTTATTTGAGCCTTTAAGCCAATAGTTAACAGGTTGTCACAGTGGTGTCAACAATAATACGTGAAAATTTCGATTATTTGTTTCGAAATAAGTTTTTCACTGTTATACTCAAGAACCAGACATAAAAAAGATAAGCATAAAAGATAGCAGGAGGAATTTTATGAAAAAGTTTTACACACAGGAACTTCACAGGTTAAGTACAGGGCTGCTGATCATACTCACGCTGTTGATCCCGTTTTTATTGGATACTGGCGTTCAGGCAGAGGAACAGGAATTGCCAAAAGTAAAACGGGTGATTTATACCTTTAATATAACGGATGCAAGGTTGGACGACCGGGAGGTTGCGTCAGGAACCAGCCAGGAACAGTTAAACCTCCCTTCCAGCCTGCTGGCCGGCGTGGAAAAAAGCGAAAAGGACCAGCAGCTCGAGGTACCAGTTACCTGGACAGCTCATCCCCAGTATGACAGGGATACCCCGGGAGAATACCGGTTCACCGCAGTGCCAGCAGAGGAATATACATTGGCAGACAATCTTACGGCTCCAGGCATTACAATAACGGTGACTGGTGCGGATAAGGACAATCCTAAAGAGGCTGATGAGACCGAGGCGGTGCAATTTAATCAGGAAAAATCTGTGAATCAGAATTTCTCCAATCAACCTTTCTCATTTGATATTGCCAGTGGAAGTGTTGTCATTGAGCCTGACACGACAAGCCAATCAGATATCCAGGTTACACAGGGCAGTACAGTAACGCGTGGGATCGCCTCATCAGATACCATTGAGCTGTACAGCAGCTCTGGCGCCACCGTTAATCATTCCGTCATGGTGCGAGGTGGGGTTGAGACGAATATTACTGCAAAAGGTATTAATATTAAATCACCCAGTGGAGACGGCTTTTCCATTACTGAGAATTCGACTGTTACACTTACAATTGTTGGTAATAATTATATTACCGCATCGGGATCTTATTACGCTGGTGTATTGGTCTTGCCGGAGAGTACTTTAATTATTGAAGATGGTGGCGGAGGATATTTAGAGGCATACGGAGGAAATTATAGTGCCGGTATTGGAGGTGCAACGTCATATGATGGCGGAAAATGTGGAAAAATCGTTATTAATGGTGGGAATATTGTTTGCTGTGCCAATAAGTGGAATGCAATCTTAGGCGGGCCAAATGCCCATATTACGATTAATGGTGGAAAGGTGACAAATATTCGTAGTAAGGCTGATTATAAAAAGGGGATTCAAGCAGATATTTTAATTCTTAACGGTGGAACTGTTGTCGCAGGTGGACATTTTGATAAAGGGATAGAGTGTAACACAGCGATCATAGATGGGGGCAGCTTATACACTCATAATGAAATTTCAGGAAATTTTATCAATGGCGCAGGTCTCCCTGTATCCCAGAATCGAATTGACGCAAGCTCTGTTTATGGACCGAATGAAATGGTAAATGCAGGTGAGCTTGATGTCCTGATGGCCAGACTCCACACAACGCTGGTACCGGATGCTTACTCTAACCTTTACGGCGTCAGTGACGTTTATACCGATTCAAGCGCAAATGTATATTTGTGGCTGCCCCGGGTTAATATGCCGCTCACTGATATTGAAGATCCATCTTCTGTAAAGGACTATGATAACAGCGGACTGCCGGAGAGGATAACCGCCAAATATCTGAGTACGCCAGTCACCTTAAAACTCTTAAACCAAGATGATTATTCATCATCGGCAGTTTATCAATGGCAGTTGAACGGAAAAGATATAGAGGGCGCAACAGCACAGACTCTGGAAGCAAAAGACATTGGTACATATACACTAAATATAACGGACGGAGGTTCTGTTTCCAGCTATCGTCAAATCATATTTTCCGCTGTCTATACGCTTGCCTTTGACAGTAATGGAGGCGAAGGTGTGATGCCGGACCAGACAAAAAATTACGGCGAAGAGCTGCCATTGAACCCAAATGAATATACCAAAACCGGCTACACCTTTAGCGGCTGGAAAGAATTGAAAAGTGGAGCTGTTTATCCCGATAAAGCCACACTAACCGAAGATTTTACAGTCATAGATGGAGAAGTAGTCAAATTATATGCCCAGTGGCGTGCAAATAACTATAACGTCAAATTCGACGGGAACACCGCCGACGGCGGCAGCATGGCCGATCAGGCCATGACCTATGACGCGTCGGCCAGTCTGGCGAGCAACAGCTATACCAAGACCGGCTACACCTTTACGGGCTGGAACACCCAGGCCGACGGTGAAGGAACCGCTTATGGCGATGGACAAAATGTTGTGAATCTGACCACAACAGATGGAGAAGTAGTCAAGCTGTATGCCCAGTGGCGCGCCAACAAGTACAGCGTCCGATTCGACGGCAACACCGCCGACGGCGGCAGCATGGGGGATCAGGCCATGACCTATGATGAGGCAGCCGACTTAGAACTTAACAGCTACACTAAAACGGGCTACACCTATAAGGGCTGGAACACCCAGCCCGATGGCAGCGGAACCGCCTATACCGATGGTGAGGAGGTCAGTAACCTGACCACAGCAGATGGCGAAACTGTGCTCTTATACGCCCAGTGGCGTTTACGCACTCCGAGCATTGTCACAAGTCAGAGCGCTGGAAAACATGGCGATACGGTTACTGTGACAGGTGAAGACTTTGAACCGAATGCAGAAGTCACTTTTACGCTGCACTCAACGCCAAAAGAGGTTGGAAAAGCACCAGCAGATACAGAAGGAAAGGTGACACTTACGTTTCAGGTGCCTTTTGACACCGAAGAAGGCGATCATCAGTTAAGGGCGGATAATGGAATACACTCAGCCCAGACGGGGTTTAAGGTACTGAAAACAGCCAAAGCAGATCCTGAAAAAAATGACACCAATACAAATGGAGCGTCTGTTGGAACAGGAATACAAAGCTACGGGTATATTCCGCCCGCTCTTGTTTTAATACTTTGCGGCATCGCTTTCGGTTTACTCCTAAGAAGAAATAAATTGGGATAATACACATTGCAGATAAATATATGTTTTTTACTTAATTAAAGTAAAAGCTGTGAAATATCACGCATGTGCCAATAATAAAATGTGAAACAATGGAATTTAACTGTAAACACGACTTGGACAAAGCTATAATTGAGAAATCATAACTTATCTAAGTAATAGCTCAAGACATATTGCTTGAATGACTGTTCACAAATTTAGAAAGGAAATTTAGACGATGAAAAAATCGAATGGTACAAAATTATACAAAATATATATAAGCCTGCTAATGCTGGTAGTCATGATATTTCCGATTTTTCTCAGCACAGCCGTTCAGGCAGAAATGATGACTTTGGACAAGCCTGCCCGGGTGATCACCGCCTTTAATGTCTCTGACGAAGATTTGAAAAGCCGGAATATTGCCTTGGGGACAAAGGCGGAGCAGCTGGGGTTGCCGGACAGCGTGCTCGTTGATCTTGAAGAATCGGAAGAAATGCAGGAAAGCGGTGTGGAGGTGCCAGTCACCTGGACATCGCACCCCCAGTATGACAGGGATACTCCCGGCGAGTATACTTTTACGGCCTCTGCAGGGGAAGAATACGTGCTCGCAGACGGCCTTGCTGCGCCAACCATTAGGGTTATTGTAGAAGAGGCTGGTGACATCCAGGAAAA
>OCAN01001303.1_pt1 | contig 13105 bp, 12 predicted proteins | sample 1538321 | NCBI WGS metagenome assembly OCAN01 (sample SAMEA2580294, study PRJEB22360) | human gut metagenome | biome: human gut; feature: human-associated habitat; material: faeces | place: Denmark | collected 2008/2010 | reverse complement strand
TCACCCGCCTGCGCAGGCTGGGGGCGGAGAAAAAGACCCGCCGGGCCCAGGGGGTATTCCTCTGCGAAGGGACCAAGCTGGTGGGGGAGGCCCTGCGCTGGGGGCCGCCGCCGGAGCTGCTGGCGGTGGCGGAGGGAACCGCCCCCCCGGCGGAGCTGCCCGCCGGGGTGCGGGTGGTGGAGGTGCCGGAGGCGCTGCTGCGGGCGGTGTCCACCGTGGAGACACCCCAGGGCATGCTGGCCGTGTGCCGGACGCCGGACACCGCTCCGCCGGAGACGCTGCCGGAGGGCCGCCTGCTGGTGCTGGACGGGGTGCAGGACCCCGGCAACGTGGGCACCGTCTGGCGCACCGCCGACGCCTTCGGGGCGGCGGGGCTGTTCCTGCTGCCCGGCTGCGCCGAGCCCTTTGCCCCCAAGACGGTGCGCGCCACCATGGGGGCCTGCTTCCGCCTGCCGGTGTGGGAGGGGACGCTGGAGGATCTGACCGGCCTGCTGGCCCGGTCGGCCGTCTCCCTGTACGCCGCCGCCCTGCGGGACGACACGGAGGACATCCGCTCCGTTCCCCTGGGCAGCCCCGCCGTGGTCATCGGCGGCGGGGGGCGGGGGGTGTCCCAGCCGGTGCTGGACGCCTGCCGGGCGACTTTGAAAATCCCCATGCGGGACCGCTGCGAGTCCCTCAACGCCGCCGTGGCGGCGTCTGTGGTGCTCTGGGAGGGCTGGCGCTGAGCCAGGCCGCCCCAGCGGACGGCCCCACTCCGGTGGGACCGCGCGCTGGCGCGGCACAGAACAAGACAACAACCGGAAGGAGGCAATCCCGTGGCTGCGTTAACCTATCTGCTGTGGCTCACCACCCGGGAGGGCCTCCGGCCCGAGACGGCCGCGGCGCTGGTGCGCCGGTTCGGCACCGCAGAGGCGGCCTACTTCGCCGACCCCGGGGAGTACGAACTGCTTTCGTTGAGTGAAAGGCTTTGCCGCTCCCTGGCGGACAAGTCCCTGGAGCGGGCGGAGCGCATCCTGGGCGACTGCGACCGGCTGGGCGTCACCCTGCTGACCTACCAGGACGCGGCCTACCCGGAGCGTCTGCTCCAGCTCCACGACTTTCCCCTGGTGCTCTATGTGAAGGGGCGGCTCTTCCGCTTTGACGAGGAGCTGGCCGTCGCCATCGTGGGGTCCCGGGAGTGTACCCCCTACGGCGTGGCCATGGCGGGGCGGCTGGGCCTGGAGCTGGCCCGGTCGGGGGCGCTGGTGCTCTCCGGCCTGGCCCAGGGCATCGACGCGGCCGCCCTCAAGGGGGCCCTCCAGGGCGGCGGCCCGGCGGTGTCGGTGCTGGCCGGCGGGGTGGACGTGGTCTACCCCCGGCGCAACCAGGGACTCTACGAGGACGTGGCCGCCGCGGGGGCCATCCTGTCGGAAAACCCGCCCGGCACCCCGCCGGAGGGGTGGCGCTTCCCCATCCGCAACCGCATCCTCAGCGGCCTGTCCGCGGGCGTGGCGGCGGTGGAGGCCGCCGAGCACAGCGGCACGCTGATCACCGCCCGGCTGGCCCTGGACCAGAACCGGGAGGTATTCGCCGTCCCCGGCCCGGCGGACGCGCCCATGAGCGCGGGCACCAACGGCCTGATCGCCCGGGGCGAGGCCAAGCTGATCCGCTCGGCCCAGGATATTCTGGTGGAATATGTGACACGCTTTCCCCATAAGGTGCGGCAGGCCCCTTCGCTGTCCCGGGAGGGGGCGGAGGCGCGGCTGGAGGCGGCGGCCCCGGCGGGGCCGGGGTCGTCAAAGAGCCGGCGCCGGAGCCGGTGCCCCGTCCGGCGGAGAGGAATCCCCTCCCTCTGCGCCCCCGGAGTGAGCTGGAGGCCATGGGGGACGAACAGCGGGCCATCTTCGCCCTGCTGAGCGGCCGCGCCCTGGTGCCCGACGAGATCGTGGGCCGCACCGAGATTCCCGCCCGGCGGGTGAACACTGCCCTGACCCTGCTGCAGGCTCAGGGCTATCTGAATGAGCTTCCCGGCAAGCGGTTTACCGCTGCCGTCCGCTTTGACGACTAAGTATGTAAGGAGTACTATGCTGTGGCAAAATCGAATTTGGTGATCGTCGAGTCTCCGGCGAAGGCCAAGACCATCGGCAAATATCTGGGCCCGGGCTATGAGGTGAAGGCCTCCATGGGCCATGTGCGCGACCTGCCCAAGAGCAAGCTGGGCGTGGACGTGGAGCACGGCTTTGAACTGAACTACCAGCCCATCAAGGGCAAGGAAGAGGTCATTGACGAGCTGAAAAAATCCGCCAAGAAGAGCGAGAAAGTGTTCCTCGCCACCGACCCCGACCGGGAGGGCGAGGCCATCTCCTGGCACCTGAAGGAGATGCTGGGCATCCCGGACGACAAGACCTACCGGGTGACCTTCAACGAGATCACCAAGAAGGTGGTCAACGACTCCATCGCCCACCCCCGGGCCATCGACATGGATCTGGTGAACGCCCAGCAGGCGCGCCGGGTGCTGGACCGCATCGTGGGCTATCAGATCTCCCCCCTGCTGTGGAAGAAGATCCGCCGGGGCCTGTCCGCCGGGCGGGTGCAGTCGGTGGCTACCCGGCTGGTGTGTGAGCGGGAGGCCGACATCAAGGCCTTTGTCCCCCAGGAGTACTGGTCCCTGGACGCTGATCTCTCCCGCATCGCCCCCAACCTGGGGCAGTTCAAGGCCAGCTTCTACGGCCGGGAGAAGAAGGTGGAGCTGAACAGCGAGGCGGAGGTCAACGCCGTCATGGAGGCGGTGAAGAACGCCCCCTTCGCCGTCACCGGCGTCAAGCGCCAGGACAAGCAGCGCAACCCTGCGCCCCCCTTCATCACCTCCACCCTCCAGCAGGAGGCCAGCCGCAAGCTCAACATGACCCCCCGGCGGACCATGTCCATCGCCCAGCAGCTCTATGAGGGCGTGGACATCGAGGGGGAGGGCACCGTGGGTCTCATCACCTATATGCGTACCGACTCCCTCCGCCTGTCCGACGAGGCCACCGCCGCCGCGAAGGAATTCATCCTCGCCCGCTACGGCGCGGACTACTACCCCGGCAAGGCCCGGGTCTACAAGACCAAATCCGGCGCCCAGGACGCCCACGAGGCCATCCGGCCCTCCAACGTGAACCTGACCCCGGAGGACATCAAGAAGTCCCTCACCGCCGAGCAGTATAAGCTCTACAAGCTCATCTGGAGCCGCTTCCTGGCCTGCCAGATGGCCCCCGCCGTGTACGACAGCGTGTCCATCGAGGTGGCCTCCGCGGGATACACCTTCCGGGCCACCCACTCCGCCCTCAAGTTCTCCGGCTACACCGCCGTGTACGTGGAGGGGAAGGACGAGGAGGAGGAGGCGTTCCAGTCCCCCCTGCCCGATCTGAAGGAGGGGGAGGCCCTGAAGCTGGAGGCCCTCAAGCCCGACCAGCACTTCACCCAGCCCCCCAGCCGCTACACCGAGGCCACGCTGATCAAGGCCCTGGAGGAGAAGGGCATCGGCCGCCCCTCCACCTACGCCCCCACCATCTCCACCATCCTGGACCGGGAGTATGTGGTGAAGGAGGGCAAGAACCTCCGCCCCACCCCCCTGGGGGAGGTGGTCACCGGCCTGATGAAGGACAAATTCACCGACATTGTGGATACCGCCTTCACCGCCACTATGGAGGAGCGGCTGGACGAGGTGGAGACCGGCAAGGTGGACTGGAAGAGCCTGCTGGGCGACTTCTACGGCGACTTTGAGCAGGAGCTCCAGAAGGCCGAGGCGGATCTGGATGGCGAGCGCATCAAGGTGCCCGACGAGGTGTCCGACGTGATCTGCCCCAAGTGCGGGCGCAATCTGGTGTACAAGTCCGGCCGGTTCGGCCGCTTCCTGGCCTGCCCCGGCTGGCCGGAGTGCGACCACACCCAGCCCATCGTCATCGAGATGCCCGGCAAGTGCCCCAAGTGCGGCGGCAAGATCCTCAAAAAGACCTCCAAGCGGGGATACGCCTACTACGGCTGCGAGAACAACTCCAACAAGGACGAGGCCAAGCGGTGCGACTTCATGACCTGGGACGTGCCGGTGAAGGAGACCTGCCCCGAGTGCGGCCACACCCTGTTCAAGAAGTCGGGCCGGGGGTTCAAGAAGCCCTTCTGCATCAACCCGGAGTGCCCCAACTTCCTACCCGAGGATCAGCGGGGCTACAAGAAAAAGGCCGCCTCCGCGGAGAGCCCGGCGGAGGGCGCCCCTCCCGAGGAGGAGAAGAAGCCCGCCCAAAAGGCGGCGGCCAAAAAGACCGCCGCCAAAAAGCCGGCCGCGAAGACGGCGGCCGCCAAGAAAACCGCCGCTCCCAAGAAGACGGCGGCAAAGAAACCGGCGGCGAAAAAAGCCGCGGCCAAGACCAAGAGCGAGGCCTGAGGCCCGCTTCCACCGGTGGAAGCCGTCAGGGATTCCCCCTGACGGCAGACTCAGTTGAAATACCGGAGGAATGAGATCATGGAACCCCAAGAGAGAAAGCTGCGCACCAACCTGGACACCGACCTGCTCAAGCTGGTCGCCATCGCCGCCATGCTGGTGGATCACATCGGCGGGGCCTTTTTCCCGGAGATCCCCGTGTTCCGGTGGATCGGCCGGCTGGCCTTCCCCCTGTTCTGCTACTGTATGACGGTGGGCCTGCTCTACACCCACAACATCAGGCGCTACCTGGGGCGGCTGGCGATTTTCGCCGTGGTGTCCCAGCCCTTCTGGATTCTCGCCTTCAACGCCGACGACATCCTGGGCAACCTGACCAACTGGAACATCTTCTTCACCCTCTTCCTCAGCCTGCTGGCCATGTGGGGGCTGACCACCCGGCGCTGGTGGCTCTTCGTGCTGGGGGTTCTGGTGCTGGCCTTCGGAAGCTTTGACTACAACTACAACGGCGTCATTCTGATGCTGATCTTCTACTTCTGCCGGAACAAGCCCGCCCTGCTGGCGGGGCTGTATACCATGTTCTGGATTCCCGCCCTGTGGGGCGGCTCCCTGGAGGATCCCCTGGCCCTGGTGGTGGGCGGCCACGCCGTCGACTGGACGATCTTCGGCCTGCTGGCCCTGCCGCTGATCCTCTGCCGCACCCACTCCGGCCTCAGGATTCCCAAGTGGTTCTTTTACGCCTTCTATCCCGCTCACCTGGCGGTCATCGCCCTGGTGGGGTGGTGTATGGGCGTGTAACCGGAAAAGGAGCGTGTTGGCATGAAGATTCTGCTGCTCAACGGAAGTCCCCGGCCCAACGGCAATACCGCCGCCGCCCTGGACGAGATGGAGGCCGTGTTTGCCGCCGAGGGTCTGGAGACCGAGCGGGTGCAGGTGGGAAACCGGGTTATCCGGGGGTGTATCGCCTGCGGCAAGTGCGCCGGGCTGGGCCGGTGCGTGTTCGACGATCTGGTGAACGAGCTGGCCCCCAAGCTGGAGGCCTGCGACGGGCTGGTGGTGGGCAGCCCGGTGTACTACGCCTCGGCCAACGCCACCCTGGTGGCCCTGCTGACCCGGCTGTTTTACTCCACCCCCTTTGACAAGACCATGAAGGGGGGGCCCGCCGTGGCGGCGGCCCGGCGGGGCGGCCTGTCCTCCACCTTTGACGAGCTGAACAAATTCTTTACCATCAGCGGCATGCCGGTGGCCTCCAGCCAGTACTGGAACAGCATCCACGGCCGCCTGCCCGGCGAGGCGGCCCAGGACGCCGAGGGCCTCCAGACCATGCGCACCCTGGCCCGGAATATGGCCTTCCTGGTCAAGAGCATCGCCCTGGGCCGGGAGAAATACGGCCTGCCGGAGCGGGAGGAGCCTCTGCGCACCCACTTCATCCGCTGAGTCCCACACAAGGAGGAACCCATGGAACCAGTTATTGTAATCGGCGCAGGCCTGGCGGGCTCGGAGGCCGCGTGGCAGCTTGCCCAGCGGGGCGTCCCCGTCACCCTGCGGGAGATGAAGCCCTCCAAAATGACCCCCGCCCACCATACCGAGTGGTTTGGGGAGCTGGTGTGCTCCAACTCCCTGCGCTCGGATCAGTTGGAGAACGCGGTGGGCCTGCTCAAGGAGGAGCTGCGCCGCATGGACTCCCTGATCCTGACCTGCGCCGACGCCCCCGGGGTGGAGGCGGGGGGCGCCCTGGCGGTGGACCGCCACGGGTTCGCCCGTGCGGTGACGGAGAAGATCCGCGCCCACCCCCTCATCACCGTGGAGGAGGGGGAGGTCACCCAAATCCCGGAGTCGGGGAACGTGATCGTGGCCTCCGGCCCCCTGACCTCCGACCCGCTGGCGGAGGCCATCCGGGCCTTCTTCCCCGAGAGCCGCACCCTCAATTTCTACGACGCGGCGGCCCCCCTGGTCACCTTCGAGAGCGTGGATATGGACAGCGCCTTCTTCGCCTCCCGCTACGACAGGGGGACCCCGGACTACATCAACTGCCCCATGACGGAGGAGGAGTACGACGCCTTCTGGACCGAGCTGTGCGCCGCCCAGGAGGCGGAGGTTCACGGCTTTGAGGACAAGCATGTGTTCGAGGGCTGTATGCCCGTGGAGGTCATGGCCCGCCGGGGGAAGCAGACCCTCTGCTACGGCCCCCTCAAGCCCCGGGGCCTGAACGATCCCAAGACCGGAAAGGAGCCCTTCGCCGTGGTGCAGCTCCGCCGGGACAACGCCGACGGCACCATCTACAATCTGGTGGGCTTCCAGACCCACCTGAAATGGCCGGAGCAGAGGCGGGTGTTCTCCATGATCCCCGCCCTCAGGAACGCCGAGTTCGTGCGCTACGGCGTCATGCACCGCAACACCTATCTGGACTCCCCCCGGCTGCTGGACCGCTATTACCGGGTGAAGAAGGAGCCCCGCGTCTGCTTCGCCGGGCAGATCACCGGCGTGGAGGGGTACGTGGAGTCCACCGCCTCCGGCTTCCTGGCTGCCGTGGAGCTGGCCCGGCGGCTGGAGGGCAAGCCCCCCGTGGACTTCCCCCAGGAGACCGCCGTCGGCGCCCTGGCGCGCTATATCAGCAACGAGAGCGTCACCGACTTCCAGCCCATGAACGTCAACTTCGGCATCATCCCGCCCCTGGACTACCGCGTCAAGGGCAAGCGGAATAAAAATGCCGAGCTGTCCAAGCGGGCCTTGGAGCTTCTGGACGGGCTGGACTGGCGGTAGGGGCGGCCACAAAGGCCGCCCCTACAGGAGCACCGGGCGGCCCCAACACGTAGGGGCGACCCTTGTGGTCGCCCGCCCTGCCGCGCGTACCTGTAGGGGCGGATGCCCACATCCGCCCGCTGCTCAAGGCAGCAGTTCCATGAGGAGACGCCCGGCCAGACGGAAGCCGTGCCGGAAGCAGGCCAGCCGCTCATAATCGGACATTTCGCCCTCCAGATCGTTGAGACGGTCGAGAAAATCCAGCCCGAGGGAGGCGCGGATCTGGTCGTGGCAGGCGCTGATGCGCTCCAGCCGCTCTTGATAGCCGGGGGCCTGACGGAAATCCAAGTGCCTGTTACCCAGCTCATGTTCTAAGAGCTGCTGTAGGAAGTCATTCATTTTATCAACACCCCACTAATAGTGTGTATTTAGTATACACGCTATTAGTGGGAAATGTCAAGGGGGGATTCGGTGTATTCCAATGATTTGTTTGGCACACGGCTAAAGTGCCTAAGAAAAGATAGGGGAGAAACTCAAAAAGACTTGGCCGATTTTCTCGGTATCAAACAAAATCAAATTGGTGAAATGGAAAATGGCCGCAAGGCATCTACCTTTGCCAAGCTTGCCCTTTTGTGTGAGCACTACAACATCAGCGCCGACTATCTCCTGGGCCTTACGGACGAGCCCTGGCCCCTGCGGCAAGACGATGGGGCGGGGCGATGAGGGCATCGCCCCCTACAGGAACGCCGGGCGGCCCCAACGCGTAGGGGCGACCCTTGTGGTCGCCCGCCCTGCCGCGCGCACGTCCGTAGGGGTGGATGCCCATATCCGCCCTCTGCCGTGGGCATTCCCGCTCCGGCACCCTGGGGATCGGACAGAACGGGCGGCCATAAAGGCCGCCCCTACAGGAATACCGGGCGGCCCAAACGCGTAGGGGCGACCCTTGTGGTCGCCCGCCCCGCCGGGCACACGTCCGTAGGGGCGGATGCCCACATCCGCCCTCTGCCGCGGGGTTCCCGCTCCGGCACCCTGGGGATTGGAAAGAACGGGCGGCCATAAAGGCCACCCCAACAGGAATACCGGACGGCCCCAATACGTAGGGGCGATCCTTGTGGTCGCCCGCCCCGCCGGGCGCCCGCCCGCCGTTGCCGTTTATCCAGGAATGAACAGAGAAAGTGGAGGAGAACATATGAAGATCATCGTAGACGCCATGGGCGGCGACAACGCGCCCGTCTCCAACGTGCGGGGCGCCCTCGCCGCGGTGCGGGAGCTGGGCGTGGAAGTCATTCTGGTGGGCCGGGGGGAGGACATCCTCAAGGTGCTCAAGGAGGACGGCATCGGCGAACTGCCCCCGGGGCTGGAGATCGTCCACGCCTCCGAGGTGGTAGAGATGTGCGACAACCCGGCCACCGCCTTCAAGGAGAAGAAGGACTCCTCCCTGACCGTGGGCCTGAACCTGCTGAAGAACGGGGACGGGGCGGCCTTTGTCTCCGCGGGCAGCACGGGGGCGCTGTTGTCGGCGGCCACGCTGATGGTCAAGCGCATCCGGGGCATCCGCCGGGCGGCCATGGCCCCGGTGGTGCCTACCGGCGGCGGCGGCGCGGTGCTCATCGACTGCGGCGCCACGGCGGAGGGTACGCCGGAGTATCTGCTCCAGTTCGCCTTTATGGGCTCCTATTACGCCGAGCGGGTGCTCAAGCGCCCTGAGCCCAAGGTGGGCCTGCTCAACATTGGCGCCGAGCCCTCCAAGGGCACCGACCTCCAGCGGGAGGCCCACGCCCTGCTCACCGAGGCGGGCAAGGCCGGGCGCATCCACTTCGTGGGCAACGTGGAGGCCCGGGAGGCGGTGTACGGCGAGGTGGACGTGATCGTGTCCGACGGCTACTCCGGCAACATCTTCCTCAAGACCATGGAGGGCACCGGCGGCTTCATGGCAAAGCAGCTCAAGGCCATGTTCAAGAAGAACCTGCTCACCAAGCTGGCGGCGGTGCTGGTTTCCGGAGGCCTGCGGGACTTCAAGAAGATGATGGACGCCGGGGAGGTGGGCGGCACCCCCCTCATCGGCATCTCCAAGCCCGTCATCAAGGCCCACGGCTCCTCCGACGCCTTCGCCATCAAGAACGCCATCCGCCAGGCCCAGAGCTTCGCGGCCTCCGGCATTATTGAGGACATCACCGAAAATATCGACCACATGCGCCTGCGCAGTGAGTAAATGGGAAAATTTTGACTTTCCTATTGACAGGCGGGAGAAACTTGCCTATTATCATAGTGCAATGACACCGTCGGGAACGACGGAAGCGACAGGAGTAGATGAACATGATTTTCGAGAAGCTCGCCGCCCTGCTGTCCGAACAGTTCGGCGTGGACGTGGACAGCATTACCATGGACACCTCGTTTGAGGATCTGGGGGCCGACTCCCTGGACATCGTGGAGATGACCATGGCCGTGGAAGAGGAGTTTGGCCTGGAGGACATGGACGAGGAGGATCTGTCCGGTATCTCCACCGTGGCGGATCTGGTCCGCTACCTCAAGTCCAAGCTGGAGGACTGAAGAAACCAAAGAGACAGGAGCCCCGCCTCCCGGCGGGGCTCCGGCTTTGAAAGGGAGGATCGGCCATGGAGGCATTGGAAGAAAAGCTGGGTTACCGGTTTACCAACCGGGCCTTTCTGGAAAACGCCCTCACCCACAGCTCCTACGCCAACGAGAACAAGGCCAAGGGACTGCAGAGCAATGAGCGGCTGGAATTTCTGGGGGACTCTGTGCTTGGTATGGTCGTGGCCGACTACCTGTTCCGCACCCACCCCGACCTGCCAGAAGGGGATCTGACCCGCACCCGGGCGGCCCTGGTGTGTGAGGGCAGCCTGGTGGAAGTGGCCCAGTGCCTGGAGCTGGGCGCCTACCTGAAGCTGGGCAAGGGGGAGGAGGCCGGCGGCGGCCGGGAGCGGCCCTCCATCATTGCCGACGCGGTGGAGGCGGTGCTGGCCGCCGTGTACCTGGACGGCGGCATCGGCTCGGCCCGGAAGCTCATCCAGAAGTTCATCCTGGACCGGGAGGCGGAGAAGAGCGCCAGCCGCGATTACAAGACCGCCCTCCAGGAGCTGGTGCAGCGGGAGAGCGGCCAGGTGCTGGGCTACCAGCTCATCGGCGCCGAGGGCCCCGATCACGCCAAGATCTTCTCGGTGGAGGTGGATCTCAACGGCATCCCCATCGGCCAGGGCCGCGGCCGCAGCAAAAAAGAGGCGGAGCAGAACGCGGCCAAGGCTGCGATAGAGAAGTTAAAGGCTGGGGAATAACCGGCCGCTCCGCCTCTCTTGCGAGCGGAAGCGAGCCGCCGCGTCAGCGGCGTCAAGCATTTTGCGGAGCAAAATCTTGATGCCGGGCGGATTCACTCCGCCCGGACAGATGGAGAGAAACGGGGGCCCCAAACTGCCCGCGGCGGTTTGGGCGGCGGAGCAGAACGCGGCCAGGGCCGCGATAGAGAAGCTGAGGGCGGGGGAATAACCGGCCCGCGGGCGACCACAAGGGTCGCCCCTACGTGCAGGGGCTGTCCGGCTCCTCTGTAGGGGCGGCCTTTATGGCCGCCCGTCCTGTCAGGCCTTCACAGGGCCTGGGGCAGTGCAAAACCTGGTGTACGGCGGGCGGATGTAGGTATCCGTCCCTGCGAAATGGTTTGCCCGCTGTATACCACCAAACCAGACGCGGAGCGCTCAGGCGCTCCGCGTTTTTATGGAAAAGGGTTTGCAAAGGACGCCGTTCCTTGGTATAATAATTTATTCAGAATGATAACATGGCGAGGTGCAGACCTTGTATTTAAAAGCGCTGGAAATCCAGGGGTTCAAATCCTTTCCGGACAAGACGGTACTCTCCTTCGGGGAGGACATGACCGCCATTGTGGGCCCCAACGGAAGCGGGAAATCGAATATCTCCGACGCCATCCGCTGGGTCATGGGGGAGCAGTCCTCCAAGGCCCTGCGGGGCGGCAAGATGGAGGACGTAATCTTCGGCGGCACGGCGGTGCGCAGACAGCAGGGCTTCGCGGAGGTCTCCCTGGTGCTGGACAATACCGACCACATCTTCCCGATGGAGGAGAGCGAGGTGATGGTCACCCGGCGGTATTACCGCTCGGGGGAGAGCGAGTACTACATCAACCGCCGTTCCGTCCGCCTGAAGGACGTGAACGAGCTGTTCATGGACACCGGCCTGGGCCGGGAGGGCTACTCCATCATCGGGCAGGGCCGCATTGACGAGATTTTGTCCGTCAAGAGCGCCGACCGCCGGGAGGTCTTTGAGGAGGCCGCCGGTATCTCCCGCTTCCGCCACCGGAAGGAGGAGGCCGAGCGCAAGCTGGAGCGCACCCAGGAGAATCTGGTGCGCATCACCGACAAGATCGACGAGCTGGAGCTCCAGGTGGAGCCCCTCCGCGCACAGAGCGAGAAGGCCCGGAAGTTCCTGGTGCTGCGGGACGAGCTGCGGGGGCTAGAGATCTCCCTGTGGCTGGAGCAGTTGGAGAAAATACGGGCGGGGGCCATCAAGACCCTGTCCGACTACGAGAACGCCGTCCGCCAGAAGGAGGAGGCCCAGGGGGCGGTGGAGGCCCTCTACGCCGCCGCCGAGGAGCACGCCGCCCAGATGCGGGACAAGGACGTGGAGGCCGAGGGCGTCCGCTTCCAGATGATGCAGCGGGGGGCCGACGCCAACGGACTGGAAAACGCCGTTGCGGTACTCCGGGCCAACATCCAGAACAACCTGGAGAACCGGGACCGCATCCGGCGGGAGCTGGAGCAGCAGGAGGGGCGGGCCGACTCCATCGGCGCCCAGATTGCCGAGCGGAAGGAACGTCTGGAGGCGCTGGTGGGCGAGCTGGACGCCCTGGCGGCGGAGCTGTCCGCAAAACAGGGGGAGGCCGAGGAGACCGCCCGCTCCGCAGGCACCCTGGCCGGAGAGCTGGAGGAGCTGCGCCGGAAGGAGGCGGTGGAAAACGCCTCCGCCTCCGAGGCCAGGGTTCTGCTCTCCGCCCTAGCCGCCGCGGCCCAGGAGCTGCTGGACCGGGATGAGGCGGTGCATCAGGAGCTGTCCGCCGGTGAGGAGCGGGTGCGCCAGCTTCAGGAGGGCCGGGACGCGGCCCAAAAGGAGCTGGCCCAGGCCCGGGAGGACCGGGATTCCCTTCAGAATGTGCTCAACGGCTACGGCCTGCGGCTGGAGTCCCGCCGGAAAAAAGCCAAGGAGGCCGAGGAGCGCCATGTCAAGCTCCAGATGGAGGAGAACGCCCTCCACTCCCGTATCCACATGCTCTCCGAGATGGAGAAGCTCTACGAGGGCTACTCCAAGGCGGTAAAGCTGGTGATGGGGGAGGCCCGGCGGGGCCAGCTCAAGGGGGTCCACGGCCCGGTGGCCGGGCTGCTCCACGTGCCCGACCACTGCACCGTGGCCATTGAGACCGCCCTGGGCGGCGCCATGCAGCACATTGTGGTGGAGCGGGAGGAGGACGGCAAGGCCGCCATCCAGTACCTCAAGCGCCGGGACGGCGGCCGGAGCACCTTCCTGCCCTTGAGCACCATCCGCCCCTCCGACTTCCGGGATCAGGGCGTGCGGAGGGAGGCGGGCTTCGTGGGCCTGGGGGACGAGCTGGTGCAGTTTGACCCCCGCTACCAGAGGATTTTTTCCAATCTTCTGGGGCGCACCGTGGTGGCCGAGGATATGGACGCGGCCATCGCCATGGCCCGCAAATACGGCCACCGCTTCAAAATCGTCACCCTGGACGGCCAGGTGCTCAACCCCGGCGGCTCCATGACCGGCGGCTCGGTGTCCCGCAGCGCGGGCATCCTCAGCCGGGCCAACGAGCTGGAGCGGCTGAACCGGCAGCGCGCCGGTGTGGAGGAGCAGCGCGCCGCCGCCGCCCAGGCCATGGAGGAGGCCAGGCGGGAGGCCACCGCCGCCGCATACGAGGGGGAGACCGCCCAGGCCCAGCAG